>Ga0307505_10000299_pt1 | contig 58274 bp, 62 predicted proteins | sample 23_S_MG_FD_202183 | JGI IMG/M metagenome (GOLD analysis project Ga0307505, IMG submission 202183) | Soil microbial communities from Populus trichocarpa stands in riparian zone in the Pacific Northwest, United States - 23_S | ecosystem: Environmental > Terrestrial > Soil > Riparian zone > Trees...
GAACTGGCTGCGCAGGCTATGGAAGCGCGACGATCCGTGGCCGCATGCGCCGGTCGAGCAGCCGCCGCGGCATGCACGCGGCGAATCGGAAAGGCGGCACACGCGCGTGCTGCGACGTGCGCTGCGCGGCGCGCCGGTGCCCGGCAACCGCGTCGAGCTGCTGGTCGACGGACCCGACACGCATCGTGCGATGTTCGATGCGATCGAAACCGCGCGCGATCACATCAACATCGAAAGCTACATCCTGGAGGAATCGGGTCCCGGCGTGGACCTGCACGGGCTGCTGCTGCGCAAGTGCGCGGAAGGCGTGCGCATCAACCTGATCTACGACTCGTTCGGAAGCTGGTCCACGCCGTCGCGCTACTTCGAGTCATTGCGCGATGCGGGCGTGGTGCTGCTCGAGTTCAATCCGATCAACGTGCTGCGCCATCCGATCAGGTCGAGCCTGCACCAGCGCGACCACCGCAAGATCCTGGTCGTCGATGGCCGTGTGGCCTTCATCGGCGGCGTCAACATCAGCAGCGTGTACTCATCCGCGGGCAGCCGCAGGAAGAAGGCCGATGCAGAAGCGGCCGACGGCGTGCACTGGCGCGATACGCACATGCGCATCGAAGGCCCGGTGGTCGCGGACCTGCAGCGGCTGTTTCTCGATCACTGGCGTTCGCGATCGCGCACGATGCCGCAGCCGGCCACGTACTTTCCACCACTGCAGGCCGCCGGTGATCAGCTCGCGGCCGTTGCAGCGTGCGCGGCGGGCCGCCGCAGCAATCCGATCTACCGATCGCTGCTGGGCGCGATACGAGCGGCACGCAGCAGCATCCATATCACCGCCGCGTACTTCGTGCCGACGCGGCGCCTGGTGAATTCGCTGGCGGCTGCGGCGCAGCGCGGCATCGACGTGCGGCTGGCACTGCCAGGCCGCAGCGATGCGTGGGCGCCGCTGGCGGCGGGCCGCGCGCGCTACGGCAAGCTGCTGAAGGCCGGCGTGCGCGTATACGAGCGCCACGACGCGATCCTGCATTCGAAGACCGCCGTCATCGACGGCATCTGGGCGACCGTCGGGTCCTGCAACATGGACTGGCGCAGCTTCCTGCATAACGCGGAGGCGAACGTCGTCGTCGTCGATGCGCAGGCTGCGGCGCAGCTCGACCAGGTGTTCCTGGATGACATCGGCGCCAGCAGGGAGCTGAGGCTGGACGAATGGTCGCGCCGCTCGTGGACCGCACGCGTCGGCGAATGGCTGGCGCTGCGCATGGAGTTCCTGCTGTAGCCGGCGCAGACGTCATGCGAATCGCCTACGTGACGGAAACCTGGCCGCCCGAGTTGAACGGCGTCGCGGCCACGGCCGCCCGCACCGTCGCATGGCTGCGTGCGCGCGGCCATGAAGTGAACGTGATACGGCCGCGGCAGAGCGACGAGAAGGCCGGCGAATCCATCGGCGAGCTGCGCGTTCCCGGAATCGCCTTGCCGATGTACCCCACGCTGCGGGTCGGCGCGCCGCTGATCGCAGCGCTGAAACGTCGCTGGCTGGCGGCGCCGCCAGCGCTGGTGCACGTCGCTACCGAAGGCCCGCTGGGCTGGGCCGCCTGCCGCGCGGCGCGTGTACTGGATCTGCCGCTCAGTTCCGACCTGCGCACGCACTTCGACCTGTACAGCGATTACTACGGCTGGGGCATGCTGAAGCCCCTGGTCGGCGGCTACCTGCGGGCTTTCCACAACGCGACCGACCGCACCTTCGTGCCGACGCGTGCGCTGGCCGCGCAACTGCGGGGGCGGGGCTTTGTCGAGGTCAGTGTGGCCGGCCGCGGTGTCGACGCACAGCGCTTCGATCCCGCACTACGCAGCGAACTTCTGCGCAGCGCATGGGGAGTACGCCCGGACGGCGTGGTGCTGCTGCACGTCGGCAGGCTGGCCGCCGAGAAGAACCTGCCGCTGGCGCTGGCGAGTTTCGCGGCCGTGCGCGAAGCCGTGCCGGACGCTCGGCTGGTCATTGTCGGCGACGGACCACTGCGCGACAGCCTGCAGCGCCAGGCGGGACCGGGCGTGCACTTCGCCGGGCCGAAGTCCGGCAGCGAGCTGGCCGCGCACTATGCGTCGGCTGACATCCTGCTGGTTCCCAGCCTGACGGAGACCTTCGGCAACGTGACGCTCGAAGGGCTGGCGTCGGGACTCGCGGTCATCGCCTTCGACGTGGCGGCGGCTGCCGTGCACATCGGCCATGGCGCGAACGGCCTGCTCGCTGCCGTCGGCGACGCGCAGGGCTTCATGCGGCTTGCGCAGCAGGCCGCCATGGCCGGCCCCGCTCTGCAGCCGCTGCGCGACGCCGCACGGCGTTCGGCCGAGCGCGTGTCGTGGGATTCGATACTGACGGCCTTCGAACGCGAACTGCTGCAGGTGGCGGCACGGCAGCGCAGCGGAGTGGCTGCCTATGCTGCGTAGCGTCCACATCGACCAGTGGGCCGAACGCGATCGACGCTGGGCACAGCGGCTCTACAGCTTTTCGCAGCGGCGCGTTCTGCTGCCGGTGCTGAACGCGGCAAGCTGGCTGGGCGATGGCGTGCTGTGGTGTGGAATCATCGTGTCGCTGGCGCTGGCCGGCGGCACGCAGGGCCGCGACGTGGCCGCGCACATGATGCTGGCCGCGCTGCTGAACCTGGCCGTCTATCTGTGGCTGAAGCGGCGCATCGGCCGCGAGCGTCCCTACGTCAGCTGCCCCGGCATCCGCCTGAACGGCCGTGCGCTGGATCAGTTCAGCTTCCCGTCGGGCCACACGCTGCATGCGACCACCTTCAGCATGCTGCTGATCCGCGGGTACCCCGAAGCGATCGTCGTGCTGGTGCCGTTGTCGGTGCTGATCGCGTGGTCGCGCATCGCATTGGGACTGCACTATCCCAGCGACGTGGCCGCCGGCGCGCTGATGGGCGCATTGACCGGCGCGCTGCTGCTCGCGCTGTACTGAGGTCGCGCCTTGGCAAGTTGCCGGCCGCGCGTTGCCGGCTGGAACGTCATTCGGCCATCGTCGGGTCGCGCCGCGGCACGGCCGCGTCGACCCACTGCGGCGGCTGCGTGGGATCGAAGTCCGCCCAATCGCCCTCCTGCCACAGGCCTTCCGCCTGCTCCAGATCGTGCGCGCCCATGCGGCGCAGCGTGTCGACGACGATGTCGCGTGTCGTCTGCGCGGTATCGACATGCACGGCGATCATCATTCCACCGCGGCGCATGTTGCGCGCTTCCTCCGTGGGACGCGGGCTGTCGGTTTCGAGCTTCTCTTCGTCGGCGTCGCGTGTGCCGGTGACCACGCCCACCAGTCCGCCGACGTGCGCACCGACACCGGTCAGGCCCGCAATGGCTGCCGGTGCGACCACCGGTATCGCGGCGCTGACGACGGCGCCGGCTACCGCACCCACCGCCGCGCCGGCAGCGACGCCCGCCGCCTGCGTACCGGACGCGGGTGCGGCGCCCGGATCGGCCTGCATGTCGCCGCCGATGTGATACAGATCGTGTTGTCCGGGCGGATTGACATAGAAGATCTGCATGTCGTCGCGGGGAACGCCCTGCGCGGCCAGCGCGTCGGCGATGGCTTCAGCGGCGTCATGCGTGCCGGTTTTTGCCGCAATGATCAGGGCCATGGTTCCTCCTGTCGAACGTCGGACTCTGAAAAAAAGCCGGCCCCGCAGCAGCGGGGCCGGTGAATCGAGGCCGGCATCATGGGGAGGGAAGAGGGGAACCGGCCACCGAACAACCCGTTCCAGCGGGGCTGCCATTGCATCAGGCAAGCGGCGTGCCTTGGGGTCAACCCGGAGCCGATAACCCTGCGTCCAGGTCGGCACCGTTGGCGCTGCCTGCGCGGCCGGCCATCTCCAGACAACGGCGTGCCGCGGCAGCCTTGGTCAGTGGTTGCCGATGCCTCAGCAACTCTGCGAGGCGTCGCTGCCACGCACGACGCAGCGCCGGATGGTCGGCGTCGTGCGGATGCAGCGCCAGCCGCAGCAGCGCATCGCTGCGGCCTCTGCGCGCGGCCGCGGCCCAAGCCAGTGAGGCAGCGCGCCGCGCGGGCGAGCGCGCGCTGAAGGTCAGGCAGGGTGCCGGTACCGACAGGCGCTGCCGCAGCAGGTGCAGCCGGCCAAAGGTGGTGACATAGCGCAGGCGCGGCTCGGCGAGCAGCGCGCGCCACGCCGCTTCGCCCACCAGCCAGGCCGGCGGCACGAAGCCTTCCAGCGGCCAGCCCTGCGCATCGAACCAGCGGATGCCCAGATGCAGGCGCTCGGCAGCTTCGGCTTCGGTCAGCGCGCAGAACTCCCCTTCGCAGTTCGTGTACACATGCCGCAGCAGCCAGTCGCCCGGCGACTGCGCTACGCCGGCGTCGCGGTGGTAGTAGCCGTGCAGCGCCAGCTCGTGACCCTGCTCGAGGAACTGCGACATGTGCGCGACGAAGTCCGGCGCCAGAGCCGCCGGCTGGCCGCGATACACCGGCACCAGCAGCAGCGTGACCGGAATGTCGGCCACTTCATGGACGGCCTGCAGCACGCGCTGGCAGGCGTCCCACGTGGCCGGCGCCACGTCGTGCAGCGACACGCACAGCCACCGGCCGGCGGGGTAGGCTGCGCCGCGGGCGGCTGCGGCATCGGCAGCCGCGGCTTTCATCCGCGCACTTCCGGCTGCGTGCGGTCGCACAGCGCCGCGTAGCGGTCGAACTGCTGTGCAAACATGCGTTGCTGGTCGAAGGCTTCGGCGCGGCGGCGCGCGGCGGCGCGCAGCTCGTCGGCGTCACGCTGCCGCAGGCTCCTCACCGCCTCGGCCAGCGCAGCCGCGCCGACGTCGGCCACACCGACGGCGCTGTCGCCATCGGCCAGGTCCGCCAGGCCCCCGCACGCCGGAACGACCACCGGCGTGCCGCACGCCAGCGCTTCCAGCGGCGCGAGGCCGAAGGTTTCGCTGTCGCCCGCGTGCACGAAGATGTCGGCGCTGGCCAAGGTCCGCGCGACCGCGTCGACACTGGCCTCGTACGGCAGCACGCGCACGCGCGGGCCGGACGGTGGGCAGGGGCCAGCTCCCTGCGCGATCAGCAGGTAGTCGTCGCCCAGGCGCTCGACCATGTTGCACAGCGCGCGCAGGTTCTTCTCCGGCGCGAAGCGGCCCGCATACAGCAGCACGGTCGTGTGTTCCGGGATGCCGAGGCCTCGCTTCCACTCGGGGTCGCGCCGCGACGGCCGGAAGCGCGCGAGGTCGACGCCCAGCGGCTGCAGGACGACGTTGCGCAGGCCCAGTTCGTGCAGCTCGCCGTACATCCACTCGCTCGCTGCCAGCACCAGATCGAACTCGGCGAGCAGATGCCGCAGATAACGCTGTGTCGCGCGAGCGCCGGGCCTGCCCAGCCAGCGCCGGGCCTCGACCGCAAGATTGGTGTGGCAGAACGCGACGGCCGGCACGCTGCGCTGCTGCGCCGCATCCAGCGCCGACCATGCGAGCCGGAACGGGTCGCCGCTCTCGATGAGATCGGGCGCGAGCTGCGCCAGCAGGCGCGCGCCCTGACGGCGATTCAGCGGAAAGCGGTAGCCGCCGCTGGCCGGCAGCCGCAGCCCGCCGATCTGGCGGCCCGCCCCTTCGCAAGGGCCGGATACCACCCAGGAGTGGCGCCATCCACTGGCCCGGCCGCGGTCGATGACCCAGGCCCGCTTCGCGCGCAGGTAGCGCGACACGCCGCCGCCGACCGGACTCCAGTACATCGTCGCGTCAACGAGGTGGCGGCGTTGACGCAGGCAGGGCAGGCAGTGGGTGTCGCGCATCCGCGCCGACGCGCAAGCCGTGTGCCCAGGCCGGGGTTGCGCCGCCCGCGGCGATCAGTGCAGTGCGCTGAAGCGCAGCAAGAAATGCGTGTGGCCGGCAGGCTGGTAAACGTCCAGCGTCCCGCCTGCAAGCTGCGCCACCGCGCTGGCGATACGCAGATCCAGAAGCTGCAGGTCCTCGAAACCGTCTCGCTGCGCCTCGCTGTTCAACGCGAACTCGAGGCTGCCGTTGTGTCGCTGGACGCCGGGCCTCAGCACCGCCTTGTGCGGTGCCCGCCGCACTGCCAGCAGCAGCAGCCGGTAGATCAGGCGCCCGACGTGCTGGGCGTCGGCGTTGATGCGTGAGTTCGGAGCGTCATCGACCACATCGATGCTGACCTCGTGCAGCGCCAGCATCGGCGCGAGCCTCGTCAGCGCTTGGTCGAGCAGATCGGATACGGCCAGATCCGTGGGCTGCAGGACCAACGTGTCCAGCAGCGCCGCGGCGTCGGCAGTGAATTCCTGCAGCAGTTGCGTCTGTTCGCGGACGTTGCGCGCGACGACTTCCGCTCCGTGCTGCGTGCGGGCGGCATCGCCGGCTGCGCGTTCCAGCAGATGCGTCCATCCCGTCAGCGTGTTCAGCGGTGTGCGCAGGTCGTGGTTGAAACGACTGACCAGCTTGACCAGCAGCGGAAGCCGCTCCGCACGCGGCAGCTTCTGCCACCAGGACGTGCCGCAATCATCGGCCAGCGACATCAAGGGATCCGAAGGAAGCGATGCACTCATCGAGTTAACGCGCGGGTTAACGCGCAGGAAAGTGCGTGAATCTAGCTCAGCAGTGTCGGCGCGCGATGGCTGAAAACCCGGAGTAATCCGGGAACGGCAGTTGCCGCGGCAGGGTTGCGCTTACAGCGACGGAGGCAGTGGATGAACACACAAGTGAACGACAAAGGCAAGCCTTCACAAGACAAGGGCGGCGAAGGCCGTTCGCACAGTCAGCCCGACGCCGGCATGGAACGCAAGCAGGCCGGCCAGACGGACCCGCAGCAGAAGCAGGCCGATCGCCGCAGCGCTGAAGCGAAGGAAAAGAACGCGGCTCCGCAGGCGCGTACTGCGGACTCTTCACCGGGCGATCCGCAGGGCGAGCGTACGGGAACGACACCTCCGGATGGACCCCTGGACAGGCATCAGCGCTCGCGGGATTCTGACCCGGGCGTCGAAAGCGTTGTGGCGGCGGAACCAGGCCGCGGTCAGCTGCCGGGCGCGGATCCACGTGTCGACATCGGAACAGCGGACAGCACGCCAGCCCCCGATGCCGGCACCACGGGGAGCGATCGGGACACGCTGAAGCCGGGGGTCTAGCGTTTCGCAGGGGACGACGTGACACGCGTGCACAGCAATGCCTGCGCAGGTGCGCAGGCATTACCGGCTCGCAGGCATCAACCTCGGGGTCGATCGGAGGCTCCGAAATCCACCGGTTCCTGACCCGGGTGGCCGCCTTCACGCGGCAGCCAGGCTTCGTCCGGCGTGGACGTGTTGTGGTTGGCGCCGTTGCGAGTCGATGCCGCGGGCAGCATCGGCTGTGGCGCTGGCCTCGTTCCCTTGCGTGTTGCCGTTGATAGCCAGCGCGCCGCCGCGTAGCCGGCTGCGCTGGCCAACGCCACTTTGGCGAGCGTCATGACCGTGAGTGCCATGGCAGCTCAGCGCGTCAGCCGGCCGAGCAACAGGCCGAGCAGCAGCGCGGTGCCGACCACCGCCAGCGGATGCGCGCGGACCTGGCTGCTGACGGTGTCGCGCAGGGCGTCCTGCTTGCGCACCAGCTCATCCACTCCGGCGCCGATCAGGTCCGTCGCGCGCTCGGCCGAATGGCGTACATGATCGAGCGCAGGCGTGGCACGGTCCGCTACGCGATCCACCGCACGATGCGCGGACTGGGCCATGCGATCCACCGAGTCCTGCAGGCGATCGGTAGTCTCTGCAATCGGGTTTTGCATCATTTTCTCCGTCAGCGGCTGAAGACGTGTCCGCATGCGGCCGCTGCCGCATGCGACGGCGAACGGCCGCAGTGCGTCCGCCTCTCTCTGTACGGGAGGGCAAGCGCCGTGCCGCATCGCACGGTTGGAGCGACCGATGGCACACGTCTTGCATCGTCGGCTCCATCCGGCCTCAGCGGCCAACGTCCGAGGGAGCGATGTGATGAGCAAAGACAATTCCGGTCCGCTTCGCAAGTCCGCCGCCACGGCGCGCCGCCGTGCAGTCCGTCCGGTTCACTTCGTTGTGAGACGGCTTCACCGTGGCTGCTGGGTGGTTGCATGCGAGGGCCGGTGGATTGCCGGCGCCGTGCTCAGTTCGCTGCCGGCCGCGGCTGCGTATGCCGGCGAGATTGCCCGGGCCTCGGGCTGGTCCAACTTCCTGTTGAGCGTCGCGGCCAGCAGCGGTCGCCTGGCCTGAGTCCCGACAGATTCACCGCGCCGCGGCTCCTCGCGGCGCGGTGCCGTACGCAGCGGGCAGCGAGCCCAGCGCGCTGGCGGCGCGCATCGAGGCCGGCGGGCCACTGCGCGCAGTGCCCGCTTCGGCGGCGTCGACTTTCAAACGCAGCACATCCTTCATGTAGCGCAGCGCAGCCTCATGCTGATCGCACGACTCGCTGGCGATGCAGTCCTGCGGCACCCAGACGGAATAGCCCCGCTCGTACGCATCCATCGCAGTGAACAGCACGCACCACTGGCTGGACAGCCCGGCAAGCACGATCTCGCGCGTTTCCAGCTGCTGCAGCAGCAACTGCAGCGGCGTTTCATAGAATGCAGAGTGCCTGGGCTTCACCACGGCCATGTCGTTGCTGCGCGGCGCCAGCAGATCCGCGATGGCCGCGCTGGCGCCGCCGCGCTGCCGGCAACCCGCGACCAAATCACGGAAGTCCGAGCGCCATAGTCCGTAGTTGTCGTTCGCATAGATGCATTGAACACCCATCGCGGCGAGACGCGACTTCAGCCGGGCGGTCGCCTTGGCGGCCGCGAGCGCCGGCTGCACGAGTCCTTCCGCTCCTTCATGGTCCAGCGGATTGATCCAGTCCACCAGCAGCAATACGCAAGGACTGGGGCCGGTATCGGACCCTTCGAAGCGCTGCTGAGGCTGAAGCCGCATTGCCATCGAACTCCCTTCATTTCTCTGGCACTGCAGCTGATTAGCATCAGGCGTGCGCGGTCTGCTATCTTCAACGATTCGAAGCCCGCAGCAGAGGGCTACACAACCATAGCGGGAGTGGGTGTTTCATGGGGCACGCGCTGATCGTCGACGACGATGCCGACGCCGCCGAGATGTTGGCGGAACTGACGGCAGATCACGGCTTCACGGCGGCCACGGCGCGCACGATGCGCGAAGCGAAGCGCCAGCTCGTCACCAACACGCCGGACGTGGTCTTTCTGGACCTGGTGCTGCCGGACGGCAAGGGCATGGAGCTTTTTGAGGACCGCGAGGCGCTGGGCAATACCGAGGTCATCCTGATCACGGGCCATGCGAGCCTCGAGACATCGATCGAGGCGTTGCGCCTGGGAGCCGCCGACTACCTGATCAAGCCGGTGACGCCCGCGCAGGTGAGCAGCGTGTTGAGCCGCGTGATGAAGCCAGCCCAGCTGCATGCCGAAGTCAGCGACCTGCAGCAGGAGATGGCGCGCTCGGGCCGCTTCGGCCCGATGTGGGGCCGCTCGGAGGCGATGCGCACGGTCTACGAGCAAGTGTCGCGCGTCGCCGTCACGGCGGTGACCGTACTGATCGAGGGCGAGAGCGGCACTGGCAAGGAGCTCGCCGCGCAAAGCATCCACCAGATGAGCCGCCGGCGGAAGAACCCGTTCCTGGCGATCAACTGCGGCGCGATCTCGCCGCAGTTGATGGAAAGTGAGATCTTCGGCCACGAGAAAGGCAGCTTCACCGGCGCCAACCGGCAGCATCTGGGATTCTTCGAGCGTGCGCACGGCGGCACGCTGTTCCTCGACGAGATCACCGAGATGCCGATGGACCTGCAGGTGAAGCTGCTGCGGGTGCTGGAGACCGGCACCTTCAACCGCGTCGGTTCCACCGACGTGCAGACCACCGACGTGCGCATCATCGCGGCCACCAACCGCATTCCCGAACGCGCGGTGGCGGAAGGCAAGCTGCGCGAGGATCTGCTGTACCGGTTGAACGTGTTTCCGCTGCGGCTGCCGCCGCTGCGCGACCGCCTGGACGACGTGCCGCTGCTGGCCGACCACTTTCTGCAGAAGATCTGCGAGGAAGAAGGGCAGGTCAAGCGCTTCGCGCCGACCGCCTACGCGGCGATGAATGCGCACGAATGGCCGGGCAACGTGCGCGAACTGCGCAACGCGGTGCAGCGCGCCTACGTGATGGCACAGGATTCGGTGATTACGGAGCGGTGGATGGACCTCGGCTCAGGGGCCGTCGCGAAGCCGGCCGTGCCGCAGCTCACCTTCCCGATCGGCACCTCGCTCGCCGACGCGCAGCGCGAGCTGATCCTCGCGACGCTCGCGCATTTCGACGGTCACAAGGAGCGCACGGCGGCCGCGCTGGGCGTCAGCCTGAAGACGCTGTACAACCGCTTGAAGGAGTATTCGGAAGACGTCAGGTCGCCTGAATAGGCGAGGCACTTCCGGACCGCGGGAACGCGATTTGCTGGTCGCATGGACCATCCGAGCAACAGCCTGGAGGAACCATGACCGACATCGATCCGCGCACTCTGCGCACCCCCGTCATCTCCGATTTGCCGCGTCCGTTGCGGCTGGCCAGCACGGCCATCGCCGTGGCTGCTTTCGGCACGCTGATCGCGTGTTCGCCTGCAGGCCGTGAAGAGGCTCGCGACACCGCCAGCAGTGCCGCGAACACCGTGCGCACGGAAGCGTCGAACGCCGCAACCGACATGCGCAGTGCCACCAACGACGCCGCGCTGACCGCGAAGGTCAAGTCGGTGCTGTTGGCCGACGCCCAGGTGAAGGGCACCTCGATCAACGTCGACTCGAGCGCCGGTACCGTCACGCTGAGCGGCAGCGTCGAAAGCGCCAGCGAGAAGATGCGCGCCGAACAGCTCGCGCAGGGCGTGGAAGGCGTGAGCGCTGTGCACAACAACTTGAGTGCGCCGGGAGGCTGACCGAGCGCTGCGCAGTCTGAAGTGACAGTGCAACTGCTTACGGCATCGCGCGTGCAGGTCGTAGTTTGACCGGCACGCTGCGATGACCGTCCGGTGGCTCCAGCGCGCCTGTGCCGGAGCCGCCCCTGCATCGCGGCCGCGGCGGCACAAACAGCCGCGTCCTTGGCACAATGCGGCCGCATGACTACTGATCCCAACAGCGGGGCCTGCGACTCCCACGTGAGTGCGCCGTGGCGAAACTGAAGGCGCGGCGCAGCCGATTCTCACTCATCGGCGCATTCGAGGCGTTGCCCGCACAGATCGGCCGCCTCGATGCGCGCGATCTGCCGATGCCCGCCCAGTACGCGATCGCGGTGGGCCTGATCGTCATCGGCCTGCTGGTGCGCGAAGCGCTTTCACCCTGGCTGCTCGACCGCCAGCCGTTTCTGATCATTTTCGGCGTGCTGCTGGTGCTGGTTGTCGCCGTCTGCCCGGGACCGTTCTTTCTGGCGGCAGTCATAGGCGGTCTCGGCTCCTGGTATCTGTTCCTGCCGCCGCGCTACAGCTTTTCCATCGAATCGTCGACGGGGAGTGTGGCCATCGGCATTTACGTCTTCGGCGTGGTCTGCGCGATGGTGACGACGCTGCTGGCCACACGAGGCCAGCAGCGAGAGAAGGAGGCTTACAGGCTCGCCGCGCAGCAGCGCGAATCGCTGCGCGTGACGATGGAGAGCATCGGCGATGCCGTCATCACGACTGACTTCGAAGGCGACGTGGAGTATCTGAACGAGGTTGCCACGCAGCTGACGGGATGGCCGCTGGCCGACGCAATGGGGCGGCCGCTGACCGACGTCTTTCACATCATCAACGAGGACACGCGGCGCACCGTCGAGAATCCGGTGGAAAAGGTCCTCAAGCTCGGTCGAGCGGTGGGGCTCGCGAACCACACGCTGCTGGTCCATCGCGACGGCAGCGAAAGGCCGATCGACGACAGCGCGGCGCCGATGCGCGACAGCCGCGGCGACATCGTCGGCGTGGTGCTGGTGTTCCGCGACGTGGTGTCGCGGCGCAGGGCCGAGCTCCAGCTGGCGCGCAGCGAACGCGAGCTGGCGGATTTCTTCGAAAACGCCACCGTCGGCCTGCACTGGATCGACGCCAACGGACGGATCCTGCGCGCCAACCGTGCCGAGCTCGCGATGCTGGGATACACAGCGGACGAATACGTCGGCCGGCCGATCGCCGACTTCCACGCGGATACCGACGTCATCGCCTCGCTGCTCGAGCGGCTGCGGCGCGGCGAAGAAGTGCGCGACTTTCCCGCGCGCATGCGACGCAAGGACGGCCGGATGATCGACGTCCTTGTGAGCTCCAGCGCCTATCGCGAGAAAGGCGAGTTCCTGCACACGCGCTGCTTCACGATCGACGTGACCGGCCGCAAACGCGCCGAAGAAGCCTTGCGCGAGAGCGAGCAGCGCTTCCGCCTGATGGCCGACGCCGCGCCGGTGCTGATCTGGCTCAGCGGTGCGGACAAGAAGTACACGTGGTTCAACCGCCGGTGGCTGGAGTTCGTCGGTCGCTCGATGGACGAGCAACTCGGCGATGGCTGGACGGACAGCGTCCATCCCGAGGATCGCCAGCGCTGCGTGCAGACCTACAGCGACGCCTTCGATGCACGCGAGGCCTTCTCCATCGAGTACCGGCTGCGCAATGCCCTCGGCGTGTACCGCTGGGTGCTGGACAGCGGCGTGCCGCGCTTCGAAACCTACGGCGAGTTCGCCGGATACATCGGTTCTTGCATCGATATCACCGACCGCCGGGAAATCGAAGTCGAACTAGCGCGCAGCGAGGCGCGCTTCCGCCGCATGGCCGACGCCAACCTGATCGGCGTTGGCTTCGGCGACGGCCAGGGCAACGTCACCTACGTCAACGACGAGATGCTGCGCATGATGGGGCGCAGCCGCGAGGAATTCGAAGCCGGCCTGGTGAACTGGCGCGACGCGATTGCGCCGGAGTTCAAAGACACTTACTTCCGCACGATCCAGAGGCTGCAGACAGACGGCGCGGTGACCGGCTACGAGAAGGCCTTCCTGCGGCCCGACGGCGAGCGTACCTACTTCCTGGGCGCGGCTGCCTTGCTCGAACGCGGCAGCAACTTCCATGTCCGCATCGCGCTGGATCTGACGCAGCTGAAGAAGGCGCAGGAGGAGCGCGAACGCCTGCTGGAGCAGGTGCGCGAGGCGGGCCGCCGCAAGGACGAGTTCCTGGCCGTGCTGGCGCACGAGCTGCGCAACCCGCTGGCGCCGATCAAGAACACGCTGGAGGTGCTGAAGCGCGCGCCCTCCGACACCCAGCTCCTGGAACAGGCGCGCGAGATGATGGAGCGGCAAGTCACGCACATGGTGCGGCTGATCGACGACCTGCTGGACATCGGCCGCATCACGCACAACCGGCTGGACCTGCGGCGCTCGCTGGCGGAGCTGCAGACCATCATTGCGCAGGCCGTGCAGACCGTCAGGCCGCTCGCGGACTCGAAGCGCCAGCGGCTGGAGGCGCGCATGCCCGAGCAGCCGGTCGTTCTGGACTGCGATTTCGTGCGCCTCACGCAGGTGTTCGTCAACCTGCTGGACAACGCCTGCAAGTACACACAGGCCGAGGGCACCGTCACCGTCGATGCGCAGGTTTCGGGCACGCACGTCGTGGTCAGCGTGGAAGACAACGGGCCCGGCATCGCGCCGGACGTGCTGCCTTCGATCTTCGAGATGTTCACGCGCGGCGACCAGTCGCTGGAGCGCGAGCAGGGCGGCCTGGGCCTGGGCCTGGCGCTGGTGCAGCGCATCGTGCTGCTGCACGGCGGGTCCGTGGAAGCCACCAGCGCCGGCAAGGGGCAGGGCAGCCGCTTCATGGTGCGCCTGCCGCTGCACGTGCCGCGTGCCGGCGAAACCGTCGTCGTGCCCACCCGGCGCACTGCACCGAGCCGCAGCCTGCGGTTGCTGGTGGCGGACGACAACCGCGACGCCACGGAGTCGCTGGCGGCACTGCTGCGCCTTGAAGGTCACGAGGTGCGGACGGCTTTCGACGGCCGTGAGGCCTTCACGGCCGCGCAGGAGCTGCTCCCGGACGCCGTGCTGATGGACATCGGCATGCCGGTGCTCAACGGATACGAGGTCGCGCAGCTGGTTCGCGAACAGCCGTGGGGAATGGAGATGCTGCTGATCGCGCTGACGGGCTGGGGGCAGAGCGACGACCGACGGCGCTCGCGCGACGCCGGCTTTAACGCCCACCTGGTCAAGCCGGTGGACCACGTGCAGCTGCTGGGTCTGATCGCGGAATTCGGCGAGGCCGCCAGTCCCGACCAGGACGCATCGCCGAGCTAACCTGGAGCCGCGGCACGGTGCTTGCTGCTGGGTCGTATTCGATCCAACCCAAGGCCGATGATGACTGCGCGACGAACCGAAGCGGATTACTCGAAGAACACTGCAGGGGCTGCGCGGTCGGAGGCGATGCACAAGGAATCACTGCTGGACGAGGCGCTCGCCGAAACTTTTCCGGCCAGCGATCCGATCTCCCCTGCCTACGAAGCCCGGCTCGAGGCCGAAGCAGAGGCCCGCGACGACAGCTCACGGATGCGGAACATCGGAGCTTCGGTGGCCACCGGGTTGTTCAGCGTAGGCGCCGCAGCAGCGCTGGCGTGGCTGGTGCGCTCGCTGGCGCGCCGGCAATAGCGGCTGTGACCCCCGCCGCGCACCGCGAACGACGAGACCCTTTTTCACCGAGGAGGCACACCATGCAACAACGACAACGAAATGCGCAGCGCCCCTTGATCTTTGCTGCGGCCTTACTGTCGCTGGCAGCCGCCGGCTGCCAGGATCGTGACCGCGGCGTCACGGTACCATCGCCCGGCACCACGACGTCTACGGCGCCGGCGCCGGCTCCCGCGACGCCAGTGCCGCCGGCGGCAGACGTCAAGCCGACGACGGACCCGGCGCCCGTTCCCGGCAAGGGCACCGAGGTCACGCAGGACAAGGGCACGCAGACCGGCATGCCCGGCGGTGAGGCCGGTACGGTTCCTTCCAGCGGCAAGCCCGGCACCGGTACGTCCAGCGGCGCCGGTACGGGTCCGGCCGTCTCCAGCGGCGAGCAGACGCAGAACAAGAAGTAGTCCGCTGCGGCACACGCCGCCTGCAAGGAAAACGCGCGGAGGCAGCCTGCTCCGCGCGTTTTCCTTTTGTCGGTCCGAAAAGAAACGCCCCGCAACACGCGCGCGCTGCGGGGCGTTTGGTCTCAGGGCTGAATCAGTTCAGCCCGGAGTACCACCGGTCGACGTCCTTCTCGGCCTGGTCCTTGGCGATGCCGTACTGCTCCTGCAGCACGCCTACCAGGCGGTCACGACGTCCCTCGATCCGGTCGAGCTGGTCATCAGTGAGCTTGCCCCACTGTTCCTTGACCTTGCCCTTGATCTGCATCCAGTTGCCTTCTACGCGGTCCCAATTCATCTAGCTCTCCTTCAATGAAACGATCTGGTGCGGCGGCCGCCTAGACAGGCGGACGGCGGCCCATGACGAAAAAGACGATCGCGAGGATCAGACCCACGACGAACAGGATCCACGCAATATTCATCGACACGCCGGCGATTCCGGAGAAACCCAGGAACGCTGCGACCAGTGCGATGACCAGAAACACTGCAGCCCAGTAGATCATCCGATCCCTCCTTGGTGGTTGAAACGGTGTTGCAGGATCCCTCCGGCAACGAGCGTGCCCACGTCAGCGCACGTGGTCTACGGCCTCGTCGACTCCGCTCTGGCGTGCGCAGTGCGCGCAGCAGAAAAAACGCGCTTCGGCCTGTATGCCATGGCCGACGATGCGGCAGCCGCAGTGGGCGCAGATCGGCGCCAGCCGGTGTATCGCGCACTCGAAGCTGTCGAATACGTGCGTGCCGCCGTTCTGCGTAACGCTGAACGAGTGCGCGTAGTCGTTGCCGCAGACTTCACATCGAGCCATTGGAGTCTCCTCGGGCGTTCCTGCCGTTATTTCGAGCGCTCGGCGCGCGAATCCTTCTTCGCGGCCGGCACCTTGCCGCCGGCGCGACGCGCCTCGGAGAGCCCGATGGCGATCGCCTGCTTGCGGCTAGTGACCTTGTCGCCCGAACTGCTGCGCAGCGTGCCCCGCTTGCGCTCGTGCATCGCCTTCTCGACCTTCTCGGATGCCTTCTGTCCGTAGCGTGCCATGGTCGCCTCCGTCACGAGTGGCTGAGCCGGCCCTCGATGAGGCTCAGCAAATCGTCCGCATGCTCTTCCTCGACGGCCAGAATGTCCTCGAGCAGCCGGCGCGTCGTCGGATCGCCGTTGCCGATGAAGCCGATCATTTCGCGGTAGCTCTCGATGGCGATGCGTTCGGCCACCAGATCTTCCTTGATCATGTCGAGCAGCGTGTCGCCCTCGACGTATTCGGCGTGGCTGAGCTTTGTCAGCGTGTCCGGATTGAAGCGGGGCTCGCCGCCGAGCTGCACGATGCGATCGGCGATCTGGTCGGCGTGGCCCATCTCCTCGTTCGCATGCTCGAGGAACTCGGCCGCGATGCCCGCAGAGGTCATGCCCTTGGCCATGAAATGGTGGCGCTTGTAGCGCAGCACGCAGACGATCTCGGTAGCCAACGCCTCGTTCAGCAACTCCAGCACCTTGTCCTTGTCGGCGCCGTAGTTCGGCGTTATTGCGCCGTCTTCGATGTCGCGGCGCGCGCGGGCGCGCAGTTCGCCGACATCGCTGAGCTTCTTGCCGGCGTGGGTTTCGCCCTTCGCTTTGACCTTGGTGTCACTCTGTTTTTCCATCACTGCTGCCATGTTGTCCTCCCATCGATCGGTGATGAATCCATGCAACCGGGGCAAATGCCGTGCCCCTGTTGGCGGTCTGCTCCAGCGGGACTGGCGTTTGCTGGTATGTGCCGGCTGGGCCACGTGGCCCTGGCGTAACCCCGAACAAGGAGATGCCATGAACCGCAATCCCAACGAACCGGCGAAGGACCAGAACCAGCGACAACAGAACGATCAGACTGGTCAGCGTCAGTCGGGACGCACGGACATCAACACGCCGGACGACAAGCAGAAGTCCGGCAATCCGCAGGCGCAGAACGATCCGCGCAAGCAGAGCGATCAGGACGGGCGCCAGCAGCAGAACGTCGATCAGGACGGCAACCGCAAGCCGTCGCAGCCCGATTCGCAGCAGCAAGGGCGCGACAACCAGCAGCGCCGCTGACGAACGCCGCACCGATCGGCTCTAGGGCCGATCGGACGCGGTGTCAGCCCGGACGGTCCCATGACCGCCCGGGCTTTTTTTCGTCGGGCTACTGCGAGGATCCTGCGCTGACGCGCCAGATCGTGTTGCCCACGTCGTCGGCCACCAGCAGCGCACCGCGTCGATCCAGCGCCACGCCGACCGGGCGCCCCAGCGCGTTGCCGTCGGCATCGACGAAGCCCGCCAGCACCACCTGCGGCATGCCGTTGGGCTTGCCGTCCTGGAATGGCACGAAGATCACTTCGTAGCCGCTGCGCGGCCGGCGGTTCCACGACCCGTGCAGGCCGACATAGGCGCCGTTGGCGAAGCGCTCGCCGAGCGCGTCGCGTGGTCCACCGCCGGCAGCAGTGCGCGGCGCGAATGCCATGCCCAGCGGTGCTACGTGCGCGCCCAATGCGTATTCCGGGACGATGGCCTTCGCGACGAGGTCGGGGCGCGGCGGCGTCACGCGTTCGTCGACGTGCTGTCCGAAGTAGCTGTACGGCCAGCCGTAGAAGCCGCCGTCCTGCACCGAGGTCAGGTAGTCGGGCACCAGATCGCTGCCGATCTCGTCGCGCTCGTTGACCACGGTCCACAGGCGGCCGTCATCGGGATTCCAGTCCATGCCGTTGGGGTTGCGCAGGCCGGTCGCGAACAGCCGGCCCTTGCCGCTGGCCGCATCGAACTCCCAGATCGCCGCACGGCCTTCTTCCTCCTCCATGCCGTTTTCAGCGACGTTGCTGTTCGAACCCACGGTCACGTAAAGCTTGGTGCCGTCGCGGTTCGCGATGACGTTCTTGGTCCAGTGGTGATTGCGGCCGGCCGGCAGGTCGGCCACTTTTGTGCCGGGTGCGGTGATGGTGTCGGCGCCTGCGGCCAGCGTGTAGCGCCACAGCGCATCCGCGTGCGCGACGTACAGCGTATCGCCGACCAGCGCCATGCCGAAAGGCGAGAACACGCCTTCCAGCAGCGGCTTGCGATGCTCGGCGACGCCGTCGCCGTCGGCGTCGCGCAGCAGCGTCACGCGGTTGGCGCTGGGCCCGCGCGCGCCCGCGCGCGTCTGCACCTTGTTCATCGCCCAGGCCCGCACGCCCTTGGGCGGTCCGCGGTCCGGCGCCTGGCTTTCGGCGACCAGCACGTCGCCGTTGGGCAACACGATGAGCCAGCGCGGATGATCCAGGCCCGTCGCGAAGGCGTTGACGCGCAGGCCGTCGGCCGGTGCGGGCGTCTGTCCTTCGCTCCAGCGCTTGGCCGGTGCAATATGGACGGTGGGGATCAGCGTCGGGTTCGGTTCGGGCAGCTTGGGTTGCGGTCCTACACCGTCGGAAAACTGCAGCTTGGCGGTATCGCCGCAGGCTGCCAGTGCGGCAAGCGTTGCGACGATCATCACGGTGCGCGACAACCGCCGCGCGGGGGCAGTCAGCATGTTCATCGGTAGTCCCCGGTTGGAAACGCCCGTGGACAGCAAGCCGCATACCGTCGCCGTAAACCCTAGAGGTGCGGCAGCACGTGCACGACGGCGAAAGCAGCCACGAGCATCAAGGTGGTGCCGTGCCACAGCAGCGCGACCACGTCGAAAGTGGCGCGGTTGTCGGGACTGAGCAGGCCCGCCGCACTGCGCGCCAGTACGTAGGCGCCGCACGGCGCCAGCACGACGGCGTGCAGCGCCGCGTATCCCAGCAGCGTGGCGACGGTGGCGCTCCACGCATCGGCACGTGGCTGCAATCCGGCGTCGACGAAGGCCAGCGCGTACAGCGTGACGCCGCCGACGGACAGCAGCAGTGCGAGCAACGCCGCGACGCAGAACACGGCGCCGCCACCCGCGCTGCACAGCCGCCGCCCCGCGGCCAGCAGTACTAGCGATCCGGCGATCCACAGCAGTGCGGCGAACAGTGTCGTCGGCCCCGCCGGCAGCGCGGCGCCGGGAGGAGGGCAGACTTCGCCGGCCATCGCGACGTGGATGTGCGCGAAGGTCATCGACGCCAGCGTCGTCGCGTCGACGATCAGGAACACCAGCATCGCCCACCACGACACCCGCCCGGCACCCTGCGCGCCGATCGGCACCGATACGGTCGTGCCGATCTTCGCGAAAGGCTGCGGCGGCACGCGGTCGGTCTGCCACAGCCACAGCAGGATCGCTACGATCGCGACCGCGCCGCAGAGGAAGGCCGCCATCGTGAGCTTCACGGTCAGCAGCAGGAAGAAGCCGGCCGTGCCCGCGGCCGCGATGATCGGCCACGCGCTGTCGCCGGGAATCTGCATCAGGTGGTGGATGCGCGCGGCACGCGGCGTCGTCACCAGCGACTCGCGACCGCCGGTCACCGTACCGGGCAGCCAGTGCCGACCGGCTTCGACCTCGTCGGCGAGTTGCGGGCGGCGCCACAGCGGATCGCGCAAGTCGATCTGCGGGATGCTGCGCACGCCGTAGTCGCCGGCCGGCAGCCATTCCAGCGTCGGCGCGTGCCATGGATTGCCGTGCGGCTGCTTCGGGCGCAGCAGCGTGCGCACCAGGTCGAACAGGAACAACGCCACGCCCAGCGCCAGGACGAACGCGCCGACGGTGGATGCCAGGTTGTAGCCGGACCAGCCGAGATCGGACGCATACGTGTACACGCGCCGCGGCATGCCCAGCAGGCCGACCACATGCATCGGAAAGAACGCGAGGTTGAAGCCGCCGAACATCAGGCCGAACACCCAGCGGCCCAGCCGCTCGGACAGCCGGTGGCCGTTGACCAGCGGCAGCCAGTGATACAGCGCGCCGAACAGCGGGAACACCATGCCGCCGATCAGCACGTAGTGCAGGTGCGCGACGATGAAGTAGCTGTCGTGCGCCTGCACGTCGAACGGAAAGATCGCGACCATCACGCCGGTCAACCCGCCCAGCGTGAACAGCAGCACGAAGCCGACGACGAACAGCGCCGGTGTCGTCCATGCGATCCGCCCGCGCGCCAGCGTTGCCAGCCATGCAAAGACCTGAATGCCGCTGGGCACCGCCACCGCGAGGCTCGCGGCCGACACCAGGATGACCGACAGCGGCCCGAGCCCTGCCGTGAACATGTGGTGGATCCACAGCAGGAAGCTCAGCGCGCCCACCGCGGCGATCGCCACGATCACCGCGCGTTCGCCGGCCAGCGGGTTGCGCGCGACCACCGGCACCATCATCGACACCATGCCGGCGGCCGGCAGGAAGATGATGTAGACCTCCGGATGGCCGAAGAACCAGAACAGGTGCTGCCAGATCAGCGGATCACCGCCTCGCTGCGCATCGAAGATCGGCCAGTCGAACGCACGCTCGATCTCCAGCAGCGCGGTGCCGGCGATGACGGCTGGAAAGGCGAACACGATCATGAAGCCCACGATCAGCATCGCCCACGCGTACACCGGCATGCGCGCCAGCGTCATGCCCGGCGCGCGCGTGAACAGGATGCCGACGATCAGCTCGATGGCGCCGGCGATGGCCGAGATCTCGATGAAGCCGATACCCAGCAGCCAGAAGTCCGCGCCGATGCCGGGCGAGTGCTGCGCGCTGGTCAGCGGCGGATACATGAACCAACCGCCGTCGGGCGACGCGCCGAAGAAGATCGTCACAAAGAACGCGATGCCGCCGAACGCATATGCCCAGAACGCGTAGGCCGACAACCGCGGAAATGGCAGGTCGCGCGCGCCCAGCATGCCCGGCAGCACGAACACCGCGACGGCCTCGACGATCGGCACCGCGAACAGGAACATCATGATGGTGCCGTGCATCGTGAACAGCTGGTTGTACAGACCGGGCGGCAGCAGCGTGTTCTCCGGCACCGCCAGCTGCGTGCGCATCAGCAACGCCAGGATGCCGGCCAGCACGAAGAACAGCAGCGCGGTGGCGATGTACAGCAGGCCGATGTGCGTGTTGTTCACCGCCTTCAGCCAACCCCACCCCTGCGGCGCCTGCCACGCGGCCTGCAGCCGCTCGAGTTCGCCGGGGGGACGGGGCAGGGTGTTCGGCAGCGCTGCGCCGGCGGCGGTGGCCGCGGGTGGCTGTGCCACTGCGCTCATCGCAGGCCTTCCAGATACTCGGCCAGCGCAGCCAGCGTTTCGGGCGGGAGGTGCCCGAACGACGGCATCGAGGCGCCGGGCTTCAGCGTCTGCACGCCGGTAATCCACGCCCGCATGGCGCCGGGACCGTTGGCCAGTGTGCCGGCGCCCAGCGTGCCGCGGCCGGCCACGTGCGTGAGGTCCGGCGCCAGCGTCGCCCCGACGCTGGCGCCGCGCACCGTATGGCAGGCGGCACAGCCGGACTGCGCGAACAGCGCGGCGCCGGCCTGTGCGCGGGGAGTGGCCGGCGGCACGGCGTCGCGCGCCTCGGCGGCCAACCAGTCGTCGAAAGCCTGCGGCGCCATCACGACGGCCTGCAGCGCCATGCGTGCGTGCGCAACGCCGCAGAATTCCGCGCACTGGCCGCGATAAATGCCGGCGCGCTGCGCGACCAGCGCGAGGTGGTTGATGCGGCCGGGCACCATGTCGACCTTGCCGGCGAGCTGCGGCACCCAGAAGCTGTGGATCACGTCGCTGGCCGTCAGCGCGAGGCGCACGGGCCGACCGACCGGCAGGCGCAGCTCGTTGGCGGAGACGACGTCTGCGCCGTCAGGACCGCGGTAGCGCACCTCCCACCACCAGCCATGCGCGATGACGGTGACGAGCAGCGCGTCGTCGGGCGCGGGTTTCAGCAGCGCGACGCTGCGCACCGTCGAATAGCCGAACAGCAGCGCCAGCACGACCAGCGGGAATGCGAGTCCGCCGCCCAGCACCCAGAGCCTTTCGCGCACCGGGCGCCGGCGGCGCAGCGCATGGAAGGTCAGTGCAGCGATCAATACAAAGACGGCGGCGGCGACGATGCCCAGCAGCCAGATCGCTTCGGCCGACAGCGCCGCCGCGCTGCCCGCCGGATCGAAGGCCGACGGTGGGGTCGCAATCAGCGGCTTCAGGGTCAGTTGCGTCGACATCGGTGCTCAGCGCAGCGTCAACAGGTACGCAGTCATCGCGACCGCGTCCTCCGACGACACGCCCATCGCAGGCATCAGCGTGCCGGGCACCAGCGCGCGCGGCTCGATCAGCCAGGCCTGCAGCGTCGCGGCGCTGATCGGCACCTCGCCGGCGATGTACGCGCGCGCCGCCAGGCCGGACAGCGTCGGTCCGAGCCGACCACGCGCGTTGCGCACGCCGGGGATCTCGTGGCAGGCGCCGCACTGATAGTGCGCGAGCAGTTCGCGGCCTCGTGCAGCGTCGCGGCGTGCGTCGGCGGTCACCGCGTCTTCCGTCAGAAATGCCAGCACCACGCCGGCAGCCAGCGCGCAGAACGCGGCACGGGTCGAGGCTTCGTTCATGTTGTAGGAGTTGCGGGCAGTCTGTTTGCTGCACCGGAAGGTCGACTCCTCCATGAAGGCATGCGGCGTGCCGCCCACCGACGCAAACGGATCTCCCGCAGCGCCTCCGCCGGCGGCCGGACGGCCGCCGCGGCGCGCGGTACGCACGCTGCGCATCGTGCTGGGCACGCTGGCGGTGCTGCTGTTCGCCGCAGTGGCGGGCGGCGCGGTCTTCGTGGTCGGCGGCGTCTACGACATCAGCGCGACCGCGCAGCACACGCGGCCCGTGTACGCGTTGCTCGACCTGACGATGAAGTACTCGGTGCGCCGCCGTGCGGCGGGCATCGACGTGCCGCCGCTGGACGATGCACGGCAGCGCGCGCAGGGACTGCGGCTGTTCGCCGAGCACTGCAGTGGCTGCCACGGCGCGCCGGGCCAGGCACCCGAGACCTATGCGCAGCTGCTGCAGCCACTACCCGGCCCGCTGACGCACGCGGCCCGCCAGTGGCGGCCGCAGGAGCTGTACTGGATTGCGCGCTACGGCGTGAAGATGAGCGGCATGCCGGGCTGGGAAGGGCGGCTCGACGACGCCGAGCTGTGGGCGATCGTCGCGTTTCTGCAGCAGCTGCCGCAGCTTTCGCCCGATGACTACCGACAGCAGGCAGCGGCTGCGCGTGTCGTGCCCGCCGTCGCGACGGCGCCGGCACCGCCGGACACGGACTCCGCAGTGGCTGCGCTGCGCCGCTATGGCTGCCACGGCTGCCACGTGATCCCCGGCGTCGTCGGTCCCACGGCGGTCATCGGGCCACCGCTGGAACGTTTCGGCACGCGCACGCTGATCGCGGGCCGCTGGCCCAACACCGAGGAGAACCTCGTCGCCTGGCTCAGCCGACCGCAGGCGATGGACCCGCGCAGCGCGATGCCTAACCTCGGCGTGTCGCCGCCCGATGCGGTGCTGATCGCCCGTCACCTTCGCGCGCAGCGATAGTAGCTTCGACAGAAAGAAAGGTCAGGCTCGATTCTTTGCGGGCTGACGCGGCAGTCGGCGCAAACGGCTGCCGCGCAACGTGACTACTGCGCCGGCAACGGTGCGGCGCCCAGCGGCACGCGCGCTCGTGCGTGCTCGCGCGTTCCCTGGGTGCCGACCTGCAACCCGCGGCTGCGCAGATCGCCCGGTGCAGCGGCCTCGTGCGTGCCGAAGCGCGCGACGGTCGCGCGCCGCGCGGCGCTGGCCGACAGGTACCAGTCGGGATGCGCGGGAGCGGTGCGCACCGCGAAGTAGAGCTGCTGCAGCGCCTGCGCATCGGCGAGCAGCGCCAGACGCTCGGCCGGCCGCAGCGCGTCCGGACCGGACAGCAGCGCACGCTCGATGCGTTCGCCGCGCACGCGGTCGAGGACGCGCGAGCGGCGCGCGCGCGCCACGGCATGCACCACAGCGTGGATTTCGGGATCGACCACGGCATCGGCAAAGCGCGCCAGCGGCCGCGGTGCGCCCGCATAGTTCTCGGTGGCGAGCAATTCCACCGGCGGATGCGTCTCGGCGGGGGTCAGGAACCAGCCGGCGTTGCGCAAGCGGCTGCCGATGCTCGCGCGGCTGGTGAACACAGACAGCGGCACCGCGAGGATCCATCCCAGCGCGACCGGCGCCACCCACGGCGCAAAGGCCGGCGCCAGCTTGAAGAAGACCGCGAGCCACGCTACGCCCAGCACCATCTGCAGGCCATGTCGGCGAATGGCCTCGCCCCAGGTCGTCGCTTCGTCCGCACGGGCCGGCGACTTCCATTGCACCGACCAGCCGGACAGTCCCGCCAGCACGAAGCGCGTGTGAAACAGCATGCGTATCGGTGCGAGCAGCGCGGACAGCAGCATCTCGGCTCTTCGCGAGGTTCCACGCGCCGCCGAAGGCCGCGGCGTTGCGCACGCCGGCCACGATGGCCGCCAGCACCTTCGGCAGGAACAGCAGCGTCGCCACCGCGGCCACCAGCGGCAGCGCGTGCTGCGGATTCCACGACGGCCACAGCGGAAACAGCTGGTGCGGCATCACGAAGTATTGCGGGTCGGTGTTCGCATGCGTCAGCAGGATCCAGCTCGACAGTGCGAGGAAGCCGAACCACAGCGGCGCCGACACGTAGGACAGCGCGCCGGTCAGAAACACCGCGCGATGCACCGGGTGCATGCCGCGCGCGAACATCAGCCGCGCGTTCATCAGGTTGCCGTGGCACCAGCGGCGGTCGCGCTTCAGCTCGTCCAGCAGGTTCGGCGGCGTTTCCTCGTAGCTGCCGGGCAGGTCGTAGGCGATCCACACGCCATAGCCGGCGCGGCGCATCAGCGCGGCTTCCACGAAGTCGTGCGACAGGATGTCGCCGGAAAGCGAGCCGCGGCCGGGCAGCGGCGCCAGCGCGCAGTACTGCATGAACGGCTGCAACCGGATGATGGCGTTGTGGCCCCAGTAATGCGATTCGCCAAGCTGCCAGAAATGCAGGCCGGCCGTGAACAGCGGCCCGTAGACCTGGTTGGCGAACTGCTGCGCGCGTGCATGCAGCGTGTCGCGGCCGGCGGCCTCTGGTGCAGTCTGGATGATGCCGGCGTCCGGCCGCGCTTCCATCAGCCGCAGCAGCGTCGTCAGGCAGGTGCCGCTCATCACGCTGTCGGCGTCCAGCACCACCATGTAGCGGTAGGCGCGGCCCCAGCGGCGGCAGAAGTCGTCGATGTTGCCGCTCTTGCGCTTCACGCGGCGCTGGCGGCGGCGATAGAAGATGCGCGGTTCCTGGCCGAAACGGTCGGCGAGTTCCTCGCGCAGCGCGTGCCAGGCGTCGAGCTCCGCCACCGCGACGTCCGGATTGGCGGTGTCGGACAGCACGAAGAAATCGAAGTGCGTGCGTTCGCCGGTGGCTTGCAGCGACTCCCAGGTCGCACGCAACCCCGCGAACACGCGCCGCACGTCTTCGTTGCAGATCGGCATGACGATGGCGGTGCGCGCCGACGGATCGATGGGCGCGTCGCGCACCAGCGACCGCGAGATCAGGTGCTTGTCGCCCCCCCGCAGCATCACGACAAACCCCATCATCGCCGTCCAGAAGCCTGCCGCCAGCCAGCACGACAGCACCGCGAACACGCCCAGCAACGCCATCGCCGCAGGTCCCGGCGGCGTGCTCGCGTCGCCCGGCAGCATGCCGGCCATCAGCCACGTCGCATACAGACCCGGCGCCAGAGACAGCACCAGCAGCACCAGCCGGCGCGCGCGGCCGGTGGGGGCCTCGGCGCCGCGCACCTGCCGCGGCCCGTGTTCATGGCGCAGCAGCCAGGCGAGCGGATTCAGCCGGCCCCAGCGTTGCGGCCGAATGGACGTTCGTGCCAGCGTTGGCCGGTAAGAATTGCCGGCCGCGTCGGCGATCGCCGTCAGATGGGGGGGACGATGTAGCTCCACGTTTCGCTCAGTACCTCGTTGTCCTTGCGCAGGAAGGCGCGCAGCTCCATGGGTTTGTCCTTGTCCGTGCGGCGTGCCTGCAGGACCATGCGCCAAGTGCCGGTCGCGTCGTTCTTATGCAAGATGAGTGCCACGCTCTGGCCGCCGCCGACGGATACGTCGGCGGTCAGCGGTGCATCGTCGGGCAGTTTGCGCAGCGCCGGCCCGTCGAAGTCCACCGTGAGCTTCACGACGCCGTCGGACAGCGGCGCGTGGCCGGCGCCACGCCGGGTCTGCTGCACCCACCCATGCGGCGGGCGCCGCTCGGTGCCTTTCTGCCAATAGAGCTTGTAGGCGATGTTCAGCGCGGTGCCGGGCTTCGGCGCGGCCTGCGGTACCCAGTACGCGACGATGTTGTCGTTGGTCTCGTCGGGCGTCGGAATCTGCACCAGTTCGACGCGCCCGGGTCCCCATGCACCGATGGGTTCCACCCATACCGACGGCCGCAGCTCGTAGCGCGATTCCAGATCCTCGTAGTTCGCGATGTGCCGGTCCCGCTGCAGCAGCCCGAAGCCGCGCGGGTCGGTCAATCCGAAGGAAGTCACCAGCAGGCGGCGCGGGTTGACCAGCGGCCGCCAGATCCATTCGCCGTTGGCCGACTGTATCGATAGGCCGTCGGAGTCGTGCACCTCCGGCCTGAAGTCCTCGGCGGCGGGGCGCTGGTTCTCGCCGAACAGGTACATCGACGTCAGCGGCGCGATGCCCAGCTTGCCGATCGCGCCGCGCGCGTAAAGCGCGGCGCGCACCTCGGTGACGGTCTCGGCGCCTGGGCGAATCGTGAACTGGTACGCGCCGGCCATGCGCTGGGAGTCGAGCAGCGCATAGATGACGACCTCGCGCGCGTTGCGCCTGGGGCGCACGATCCAGAACTGCTCGAAGCGCGGGAACTCCTCGCCGCTCGCCTCCGCCGTGTCGATGGCGAGGCCGCGCGCGGAAACGCCGTAGCGCTGCCCCTGGCCCAGCGCGCGGAAGTAGCTGGCGCCCAGGAACACCGCCAGCTCGTCCTTGTACTTCGGCGTGTTCAGCGTGTAGTGGATGCGGAAGCCGGCGAATCCCAACCGGCGCAGCTGCGACCGGTCGATCTTGTTCTTGCCGTAGTCGAAGTCCGCGGGATCGAAGGCCACCTCGCGCACCTCGCGCCCGACGATCTCGTGGATCTTCACCGGCTGCTCGAAGAGGTGGCCGAGATGGAAGAACTGCACGTCGTACTGCAGCCCGTAGTCGCGCCACAGCGACCGCGCCGGGTTGAAGCGGATGTCGCGCGCCTGGTCGTAGCTCAGGTCCTTCAGCACCTTCGGCAGCGTGAAGGCCGACTTCGCCCATGGCTTGGCGGCCATACCCCGCGCCAGGCTGTCGACATCCTCGAAGGCGAAGGCGCGCGCGGGTGCGGAGGCAAAGACCAGCACGCAACCGAGCAGCGCCGCCGCAGCGGCAAGCCAGCAGTGGCCCAAGGGGCGGCGGAAGTCGCTCCGGCAGGTCAAAACGGTTCCTTCGGGGAATAGCGCCGCAGGAGGGCAGCATCGGCGCACTGCAACAACAAATACATAGCGGCGAAGATTAACCTAATCAAGGAGTTGGAGTGTGGACTCGAACTTCTGAATCTGCACCGCGACAAGGGTCAAGGACAGCGTCGCGCCTATGGCAAGTACCTTGCCCGGGAAGCCAACATAGACCAGCGACGAGGGCCGCAGTTCAGTCGTCCTTCGAGGCGTGACCCTTCTTCAGGATGCTGATACGGCCATCGGCCTCCAGCACAGCCAGATGCATCTCCGTCATCGGACAGTCGGACTCGCGCAGCGCCTCGTCCAGTTCGGCCTCGCTGATGCGATGCCGACGCAGCGCCTCCTTCAGGGCCTTGCCGTCCCGGCCGATCAGCACCGCCGATCCTTGCAGCACATGCTCCAGCCGGCGGCTGCGTGACGACACCAGCCCCGTGATGCCCGCCAGCGCGATCAGCGTTGCGGCGCCGAGCAGCCCGGCGGGCACCGATTGGTCACCTCCCGACAGCGCGTTGCTGACGCTTTCGCCCAGCAGCATGACGACCAGCAGGTCGAACGGTGTGAACTGGCCCACCGTGCGCTTGCCCGACAGGCGCACCAGCACGAACAGCACCGCATAGACGATCGCGGCGCGGACGACCGGCTCCCACCACTCCAGGGTCATTGCGAACATGGTGCGGCGACGCGGGCAGCCGGCATGCCCGCACTAGGCGGCCCTGAGTGATGGCGCATGCAGCTGGCGTGCGACTGCAACGGACAGCAGCATCAGTTGGCAGGTGAAATAGATCCAGATCAGCAGCACAGCCAGCGATCCCGCCGCGCCGTAGGCGCTGACGAAAGCCGCCTGCGCCAGATACAGGCTGACCAGATACTTGCCTACCGTGAACAGCGCCGCGCTCAGCAGGGCAGCGATGCCGGTGACGAACCACGGCGCTGGCCGGCTGGGCAGCCAGCGGATGATCGCCGCGAAGGCGATGGTCAGCACGATGAGCGAGACCGTCAGGTCCGCCACGCCCAGCAGCGCCTTCAGTATCGGATAACGCGTCGACAGCCACCCGCCGGCGGCCGCCAGCAGCGTGCTGAGCATCAGCGAGACGATCAGCAGGAAGCCGAATCCCAGCACCAGTGCCAGCGCGGCCACACGGGCACGCAGCAGCCGACCGATCGCCGACGTTTTCGGACCGCCCGACCCGTCGTTGTGCAGCATCGCGTCCAGCGCAGCGCGCAGTTCGACGAGCACGCCGGTCGCGCCGACCAGCAGTGTCGCCAGTCCGACCAGGCCTGCCAGCCAGCCGGCCGAAGGCCGCCAGGCGGCGGCGATCATGCCTTCCAGGCTGCGCGCAGCGTCCTCTCCGATCAGCGCGCTGGCCTGCGCGACGAACTCGGAGCGCACGGCGTCGGAGCCGAACACCAGTCCGGCGATCGCGGTGGCCACCACCACCAGCGGCGACAGCGCAAACAGCGAGTAGAACGCGACCGCGGCGCCGAGCCGGGGGCCGCCGTCGGCGAGCCATGTCTGCAGACCGGCCCACGCGGCCCGCAACAGCGCGGCGGGCGTCCAGCGGCCGCGCACGGCGCGACGGTCGGATCGGGCCACGCCGGCGGTGCTCATCGGCCCAGCGCCAGGCTGCCTGCGTCGCGGGGCGCAGCACGCAGCAGCGGAAAGGGGTTGATCGCACCCGTGCCGCGCCGGTAGATGCCGTAATGCAGGTGCGGCGGCGTGCCGGCGGCATTGCCGGTGGTGCCGACATAACCCAGCACGGTGCCGGGCGCGACGCGCTGGAACCGCGCGAGCTCGGCTACGCGGTCCAGGTGGGCGTAATAGTGTCGGTCGCCGCCGGGGCCCAGCACCCACACGACGTTGCCGCCCAGCTCGTTGGTACCGGTGTGCAGCACGATGCCGCGAGTGCTGGCGATGACCGGCGTGCCGCGGCGCGCGAATATATCGATGCCTTCGTGGCGGCGATCCGCACCGCGCGGCGCGCCGTAGGTATCGCGCAGCGCGCGCGCCGTCACACCTTCCACCGGAATCGCCAGCGCAATGGGGGCCGGCTCGCGCAGCAGCCGCGCGACATGGATCGCGTCGTCGATCAGCGGTGCGGCGAAGACCAGCGCCGCGGCGACGATGCCGACGACACCGATCCAGCGCAGCACCCGGGCAGCGGACGGAGGAAGGGCCACGCCCGACCTCTGCAAGGCCCGTTCCCGTGTGGTGTCGCAGTTGCCTTGCCGAATCTCGCCGGTCTGATCCAGCGCAATACCTGCGCAGATTGGGCAACGCCTTCCGGACACGCTTGACGAACCGCAACCGCCCGCTGCCCCCGACTCCTAGAGTCCGCGCAGGTAAGTGGATGACCGTTCCGGCCGGTAAGTGAAAATGCGCAAATGGGGCGGCCAAGCGCTTTCGTTTTGATGTCTCAACCCAGGGGAAATAGCACCATGAACGCGCCGATGAACCGGAGGCAGTTCTTCCGGATCTGTGCGACTGGCGTGGGCACGTCCACCGCGGTGGGGCTCGGCGTCATGCCGGGTGCCGCGATCGCGGAGGCACGCGCCTTCAAGCTGGCCAGAACCACGGAATCCCGCAATACCTGTCCGTATTGCTCGGTCAATTGCGGCCTGATCCTGTATTCACAGGGCGACAAGGCGAAGAACGTCAAGCAGCGCATCATCCACATCGAAGGCGACCCGGACCATCCGGTGAGCCGCGGCACGCTGTGCGCCAAGGGCGCCGGCCTGCTGGATCTGGTGCACTCGCCGAACCGCGCGACGCAGCCCGAAGTGCGCGAGCCCGGTTCCAGCGAATGGAAGCCGATCTCGTGGGACGAGGCGATCACCCGCATCGCCAAGCACATGAAGGCGGACCGCGACGCGAACTTCGTCGAGAAGAACGACAAGGGCGTGACCGTGAACCGCTGGCCGACGATGGCATGGCTGTCGTCGCCGTCCTTCTCCAACGAATCGAGCTACCTTGCAGTGAAAACAGGGCGTGCGATGGGCCTGCTGGCCATCGACATGCCCGCGCGTCTCTGACACGCCCCGACGGTAGCCAGTCTGGCTCCGACGTTTGGGCGTGGTTCGATGACGAACCACTGGAATGACATCAAGCACGCCGATCTCGTACTGATCATGGGCGGCAATGCCGCCGTCGCACACCCGTGCGGCTTCAAGTACGTGACGGAAGCACAGGAAACGCGCAACGCGAAGCTGGTCGTCGTCGACCCGCGCTTCACGCAGTCGGCTGCCGTGGCCGATTACTACGCGCCGATCCGTTCCGGTACCGACATCGCCTTCCTGGGCGGCGTCATCAACTATCTGCTGGCCAGCAAGAAGCTGCACATGGAGTACGTGAAGGCGTACACCAATGCCGCTTACCTGATCCGCGACGACTACAAGTTCGACGAGGGCCTGTTCTCGGGCTACAACGCCGAACGTCGCAGCTACGACCGCGCGACCTGGCAGTACGAGCTGGGTGCGGACGGCTATGCGGTGCTGGACGAGACGCTCGAGCATCCGCGCTGCGTGTTCCAGCACATGACGCGGCACTACTCGCGCTATACGCCCGAGATGGTCGAGCGCATCTGCGGCACGCCGAAGGAGCAGTTCCTGAAGGTGGCGGAGATGATCGGCGAGACCGCCAACGCGGGCAAGGTCATGACGATCATGTACGCGCTGGGCTGGACGCAGCACTCGCACGGTTCGCAGAACATCCGCACGATGGCGATGATCCAGCTGCTGCTGGGCAACATCGGCCGGGCCGGCGGCGGCGTCAACGCGCTGCGCGGCCACACCAACGTGCAGGGTGCAACCGACCAGTGCCCGTTCGCGGCGAACCTGCCGGGCTACCTCGCGGCGCCGTACGACGCCGACGAGACGATGGGCATGTTCCTGGCGAAGCACACGCCGAAGGCGCTGCGGCCGAACTCGGTGAACTTCAAACAGAACACGCCGAAGTGGGTGATCAGCCTGTTCAAGGCGTGGTGGGGCGACGCTGCGACGAAGGAAAACGATTTCGCCTACGACTACATGCCGAAGACCTCGGGGGCCTGGGACTCCGTGGCCATCTTCGAGCGCATGTGGCAGGGCAAGATCAACGGCCTGATCTCGCAGGGCTACAACCCGCTGTTCTTCCTGCCGAACGTGAAGAAGTCCGTCGCGGCGATGTCGAAGCTGAAGTTCCTGGTCGTCATCGATCCGATGAAGACCGAGACGTCGGAGTTCTGGAAGACGCACGGCGAGGGCTATCAGGTCGATCCGTCGACAGTGCAGACCGAGGTGTTCCGCCTGCCGGCGACGCTGTTCGCCGAAGACGACGGCACGTTCACGAACTCGGGCCGCGTCATCACCTGGCACTACGCCGGGCAGGGCGCACCGGGCAGCGGCAAGAACGACCTGGAAATCGTCGGCACGCTGTTCTCGACGCTGCGCGACGCGTACAAGACCGAAGGCGGCGCGCAGCCGGCACCGATCACCAACCTGACCTGGAACTACGTCAACCCCAACTATCCGTCGGCCGACGAGGTACTGCAGGAGATCAACGGCCGGGCGGTGGCGGACGTAATGGATCCGAAGGATCCCACGAAGGTGCTGATACCCGCGGGCACGCGCATGGCCGGCTTCGGCCAGTTGCGCGACGACGGCTCCACGGCCTGCGGCAACTGGATCTACTCGGGCGTGTACCCACCGGCGGGCAACTTCTCCAAGCGTGTCGACGGCTCCGACCCCAGCGGCATGGGCAATACGCTGAACTGGGGCTTCGCGTGGCCGGCCAACCGCCGCGTGTTGTACAACAAGGCCAACCTCGATCCGGCGACCGGCAGGCCGTGGGATGCGAAGCGGCCGTTGGTGACCTGGAACGGCAAGTCCTGGGTGGGCAACGACGTCGTCGACTACCCCGGCGCTGCCACACCTGAAGCCGGCGGACCGTTCATCATGACGGAAGAGGGCGTTGCACGGCTGTTCTCGCCGTGGATGCCGGACGGCCCGTTCCCCGAGCACTACGAGCCCTTCGAGACGCCCATCGGCGGCAATCCGATGAACCCGAAGGTGGTCAGCAACCCGGCCGCCCGGCTGTACGCGGCGGACAAGGCGCTGTTCGGCCAGCCCGACGAGTACCCGTACGCGGCCACGACGTACCGCACGCCGGAGCACTACCACGCCTGGACCAAGAACTCGCTGTCCAGCGCAATCATCGCGCCGCGGCAGTACATCGAGATCGGCGAGGAGCTCGCGAAGGAGAAGGGGCTCAAGCACGGCGACATGGTGCGTGTATCCAGCCCGCGCGGTCACATCGAGTGCGCGGTCGCGATCACCAAGCGCATCAAGCCGATGATGTGCGACGGCAAGAAGATCCACACCGTCGGCATTCCGATCCACTGGGGTTTCATGACAGTGGCCAAGCCCGGCTTCCTGATCAACCTGCTGACGCCGGTGGTCGCTGATGCCGTGTCGCAGACCCCTGAATACAAGGCGTTCCTCGTGAACGTCCAGAAAGTGTAGGGGGCCGCGATGACCATGCAATCTCTGGCAATCGAAAAGCGCTCGGCCACCACGACGACGCCTCCGGGCGCGCGTTCGGCAGTCGAGCCCGTCGGCAAGCTGATCGACATCTCCAAGTGCATCGGCTGCAAGGCCTGCACGGTGGCGTGCTTCGAGTGGAACGACCTGCGTGCCGAAATCGGCAACGACGTGGGCAACTACGACGAGCGCTACGCGGACCTGTCCGACCAGATGTGGTCGATCATGCGCTTCCGCGAAGTGGACGGACCGGACGGTGTGGTGCAGTGGTTCATGCGCAAGGACAGCTGCCTGCACTGCGAGGATCCGGGCTGCATCAAGGCCTGCCCGTCGCCCGGTGCCATCGTCAAGTACGCCAACGGCATCGTCGACTTCAACCAGGCCAACTGCATCGGCTGCGGTTACTGTGTGTCGGGCTGCCCGTTCAACATCCCGCGTGTCAGCAAGAAGGACAACAAGGCCTACAAGTGCACGCTGTGCGCCGATCGCGTGCAGATCGGCCAGTATCCGATCTGCGTGAAGACCTGCCCGTCCAGCGCCATTTCCTTCGGCAGTCACAAGGACATGATCGCGAAGGGCGAGAAGCGGGTCACGGGCCTGCAGGCGCGCGGCTTCCAGCATGCGGCGCTGTACAACCCGCAGGGCGTCGGCGGCACCCACGTGATGTACGTGGTGCCGCGCGGCGACCAGCTCGAGCACTACGGGCTGCCGAAAGATCCGCACATCAGTCCGTGGGTCAACCTGTGGCGCGGCTTCACCAAGCCGCTGCTGGCGCTGGGCCTGGGTCTGGGCGTGCTGACGATGTTCTTCCACTACGTGACGCGCGGCCCGGTCGACGAGGATGCCGGTGACGATCACGCAAAGGCCGATGCGCAGGAAGGAGCCAAGCAATGAGCGCCATCATCGCCAAGTCGGGGCCCGTGTTCGTGCCCCGCTACAACGCACTGGAACGTTCCACCCACTGGGTGCTGGCGATCAGCTTCATCGTCGCCACGCTGAGCGGGCTGGCGCTGTTCCATCCGGCGTTCTGGTTCCTCAGCAACTTCCTGGGCGGCGGCGTGTGGTCGAAGACGCTGCATCCGTGGGCGGGTCTGGTGATGTGCGTCGCGTTCGTGCCGATGTTCTTCTGGTACTGGCGCGACAACCTGATCCGCGACTACGACGTGGAATGGCTGAAGCACCTGCCGCAGCACCTGTTGAACAAGCACGGCGACGGGCCCGAGATCGACAAGTACAACGCCGGTCAGAAAATGCTGTTCTGGTCGATCATCGCGTCGCTGGTGATGCTGTTCTTCTCAGGCTTCGTGCTGTGGTTCGACACGGATCTGAAACTTGCTGCAACGCTGGTGCGCATCGCCGGTGTCATTCATGTGCTGGCCTCGTTCATCCTGTTCATGGGGATGATCGTGCACATCTACTCGGCGATCTTCTGGATCAAGGGGTCGATGCGCGCAATGATGCGAGGGGAAGTAAAGGAGAGCTGGGCCAAGCACCACCATCCGCTGTGGTACAGGCGCGTGACGGGAAAAGCAAAGGCGCGATAAACGCTGAGCGGATGGTCATTGAACGGCGGGCTGCGGCCCGCCGTTTTTTTATGTCCGAAATGCGCATGAGACTGCGAAACGAGGATGGTTTTGCGCGAACTCGTGCACGCGCTGAGCGGCACTGCGGTTGCTGGACCAGGATTCGACAGGAGGCAACCATGAATGCAACGACGATCAAGCGCACGGCGCTCGTTCTGGCTTCCAGCATGGCTATGGCCGGGTGCGCAAGCTGGAGCAGTGCAGAGAAGGGTACGGCCATCGGCGCCGGCGTTGGTGCTGCGGCAGGTCATGCCGTAGGCGGTGGCGTACTGGGTACGGTGGGCGGCGCGGCCGTGGGCGGTGTCATCGGCCACGAAGTGGGTGAACGCCGCGACGAGAGAAAGGGTCGCTGAGGCCGATTAGCTTCGACGGGGGTCGTAGGGCACCGCTCCCGCACGATCAACCGTTGTGAACGGCTTTCGAACACGCAGGCCAATGACTGTCGGTAGGTTGGCTCGGCGCAACACCGGGCCCGGCCGGCGATGTGTGAATTCGCTTGTGGCGAGGCTGCCGAGGCACGCAGGGTGTTGGTGGCCTTTGTTCTGGACCACCTGACCAAGTAGCGCTCGGCAGCACTCGCACGTCGCGGATCAGCCTTCCGTTCCCGTCGACTTGGCAAACTGTTCGAAGGCCCGACGACCCGCTTCTTGAATTGCGCGCTCCTGCTCAGCGGTGGCAGTCGGAACGTGGCTTTCGCCGACTGACACAAGGCCCAGCCGCTGAGCCACTTCGAGCTCAGCTTTGACTTCCGCGCGGCTTTTTGTCACGGACTGTCCTCCGTTGTCGACCGTTGCCCACTCGTTGATGGGCAGATCGCCGGGGTCTGCAGACGCAGCCGTGGCAGAGAGCGTGATGCATGCGATGACAAACAGTCTGGATGCGAGCATTTCTTGACTCCTCTAAGGGTTGCGCCAAGCACTCTTGACGTGAGAGGCAGTGTGTTTCGCGTTCAACTCAATGTCCCGTGCGGATTCCAGACCGCGCTTGCGGCTTCCTCGGCACTGACAGCCGATCGCCACGGCCTCACGGGGTGGAGGGGTGGTGCTCAGGCACGAACCCATCGTTCGCTGCTAGGCGGTCGTTGAAGCGGCCCGGATCACTTCTAAGGCTCATTGCCTGTAGCTCGCGGCGCAGCGCATCTCTTTCGAGGGTGATGAGCTGCAGCTCGTTGGCGAGATCTCGAGCGGCGTCTTCGCGGCCGGCCGGGCCGGCGTACCACAGCAGCAGGACCGCGATGCGTGGCACCTGGCCACTGGCCAGCCAGCGCCGCAGGGTTCGATCGCTCACACCGAGCAGCTGCCGCGCGTCGGGGATGACGCGCAGCAGATCCGCGAAGTTGTCGGAGCTTAGGTTGTGGGGTGGGGGGTACACGGCGGCCTCATCGGACCGCTAGAGACACTTTAAATGTTGAACAATCAATTCGTTGGATAAGATTCTTAAGGTAATGTCTAAGAGTCTTTCTGAATTGACATAATGCACATTATGCGCAGTCAATCCAGCTGCCAGCGTCTGCGCCTTCCGCATCGCCAGCCGGCCCACCGACTGCCTACAGTGCTGGCCTCATCTCACTGCAAGTCCATGATTGGCTTAAAGAACGCCTCGGCATCGACTGGCTATGGCAGCGCCTGAACGACGACGAAAAAGACGCTTACTACGCGCCGCTGCTGCGGAGACTCGGACTATGAGCCGGCCGCTTTCGGGGAAAAATTTCGTCTGGCCGCAAAGCTTCGACGAACTGCTGTGGCGCGGCGGCGTCCGCGACCGCGAGGCCGCCCAACTGCTGAACCGGACCCAGCGCACGATCCGGGACTGGCGCACCGGGCATCGGCCGGTGCCCCGCTGGGCCTTCCGGCTCGTCGAACTGACACTCCTGGACCGCTGGGACGCCTGGGGCGAGCCGCCGATCATGTGGATGCAGCCCGCCCGCCTGGATCTGCGCTTCTACTTGCCGGACCCCGCTAGCAACGACGAGGCTGCGCCGCCCGCCGAGACTGAATCCGTCCCTCCCACCGACGGGGCAACAAGGTAGCGCTGAGAGGGAAAGCCGATCCCGCTTTCGTATCTTGTCCCTGTATCAAGTCTAGGATGCAGGCGCCTGGTGCGTTCCGTCTGGGCAGGCCCCGCAGGCGCCCGCCCCCTCACCCGCTCAGCCCGCTGCCGGCAAAGGTGATCGGCCGTGTCCACCGGTCGAACGGGTGCCGATACGCGCTCCGTCGTCAACGAGCGCTAGCACGGCGTCGCTCGATCGCTCGCCATGCAACGGCCTCGATCGCCTGCATGTCGTCGGCAGTCAGAACGACGCGCGCAGCGGCGACGTCGTGCTCGGGTCGCGACTCCAGACGGAGCATTCGTTCCTTGCAGCAGTGTTCTCAGCCTGCCTAAGATTGCCCAGCCGCTGCCGCACCGGCCACTGCGGGGGATCAGTCCATGCATACGAATAACGCCAACCCCCACCACTCACGGCCGTCACCGCGCGTTCGAACGGCATACGGTCTCGTTGCATCGCTCGTCGTCACGCTCGCGGGGTGCAGCCCCGCGCCCCAGGTTTCACCGGCGGCTGACATCGGCTCCGAATGGCGCGAATTCGAGGGCACCTGGACCGCAGCAGGCAATCGCCAGGTGATGGCGCTCGGAAGCGACAGAGCGGTTGCGGTCGCGGTCCTCCGCGGAACGCTGTTGCTTTCGGGGCCGGAGCGGCCTGCATTCGGCGTGCGCGCCGAAGCGATGGTCTTCAACGACAGCGCAACCGGGATGATCGGGCGCGCGGTGTGGACGGACGATCGCGGCGATCAGGCGTGGAGCGAGCTGCGTGGGGAAGGCACGGCGACCGGCCAACGAATCATGGGCACATTCATCGGCGGCACGGGGCGCTTCGCGGACATTACGGGCGACTACGCCTTTACGTGGCGATTCGTGCTCGAGACGGAGGACGGTACCGTGCAGGGTCAGTCACTCGGGCTGAAAGGCCGGGTGCGCGTGGGAGACCGGCAATGATTTTCGAAACGCGGATGCTTCCTCGGCGCATCCTGCCGTTCGCGATCGCGATCGGCATCTGGCTGGTCCCGGTGCCTGCCGGCCTGACGGCACCCGCATGGCATCTGTTCGCGATCTTCGTCGCCGCTATCGCGGCGGTGCTCGTGGGCGCGTTCCCGCTGCTGACGGCTACGATGCTCGCAGTCGCCGCGGTTGTGCTGACCGGCACCATTTCGGCGGCCAAGGCCTTTAGCGGCTTTGCGAATCCCAGCGTGCTGCTCGTCGTCATCGCGTTCCTCGTGGCGCAGGCGGTCGTGAAGTCGGGGCTTGGGCGTCGCATCAGTCTGTTCATGGTGAGCCGCTTTGGCGGCTCGTCGCTCGGGCTTGCGTACAGCATCGTGCTGACCGACGCGGCGATTGCGCCGGCCTTTCCGAGCAACACCGCACGCGCCGGCGTGCTGTTCCCGATCGTGCTCTCGGTCGCGCAGGGGTCCGGGTCGAAGCCCGACGATCCGGAGGGGCGCCGGCTCGGCGGCTACCTGATGTTCTGCGGGATGGCGAGCCTCGCGGTCTCGTCGGCCCTGTGGATGACAGCGACGTCCGCCAATCCGATCGGCATCCAGGTGGTCAAGGAATTCGGGCTGCAGATCGGCTTCGGGAAGTGGCTGCTGGTAGCCTGCGTGCCGGCGCTGGTGGCCATCCTGGCGCTGCCACTGCTGGTCGCAAAGCTCTTCCCGCCGCGCGTCGGCCGCACGCCGGAAGCCCCAGTGGCGGCGCGCAAGGCGCTCGGCGAGTTGGGCCGTCTCACGCGTGACGAGTGGATCACCGCCGTTGTGTTTCTCGTGATGGTGTCCTGCTGGGTCTTCGCGGACGCGCTGAAGCTCAACGTGACGAGCATCGCCTTCGCCGGACTCGGCGTGCTGCTCGCGGCGCGCGTGCTCACCCTGGCGGACATCGCGACGCAGGGCGACACCCTCTCGACGTTTCTCTGGCTCGCTGTGCTCTTCGCCCTGAGCGGACAACTGAACGAACTCGGCTTCATGGGCTATGTGGGGCAGCGGATCGCTGCGCAGCTCGGAGGGATGTCGTGGCCGACGACGTACGTCCTGCTCGTCGTCATCTACGTCGCCATCCACTATCTGTTTGTCAGTCAGTCATCGCAGGTGCTTGCGCTCCTGGGCGTGTTTCTCGACGTCGGCATCCGCGGCGGCGTGCCCGCGCCGCTGATGGCGTTCGCCCTGCTCTTTGCAAGCAGCTATTTCTCGGTGATCACGCCGCAGGGCGGCAGCCAGAACGTGATTTTCGTCGGCGCGGGGTATCTGACGCAGCGGGAGCTGTATCTACTCGGTCTGGCAGTCACGCTGTTCTTCATGTTCGTCTTTCTTACTCTCGGGACGGCGTGGATCATGCTTGTCACCTGAAGTCATGGGACGCGTCGCGAAAGGGCGCGGGAGCGGTGCGGGGACGCGATGACATACCATCGCGTGGCCAAGACTCGCCCAACAAAGTGCCAGAGGCCTTTATGCGACCGTTTGCAGCCGCCATCACCGCACTGTGCGTCACCGGGTGCGCGACCGTCGCCCTGCACGATTTCGATCAGCGCTACGGCAAGCCCGATCCGACGCGCTACGACGTTGCGGCCAGGCCCGAGACGGGCATGTCGTACAGGAAAGACGTGCAGCCGATCGTCGAGCGGCGCTGCGTGGTCTGCCATGCATGCTACGACGGTCCGTGCCAACTCAAGCTCACGGCGTGGGAGGGCATTGCGCGCGGTACGAGCAAGGCGGCGGTCTACGACGCCGCTCGTCTGCTTGAAGCGCAGACGACCCGCCTCTTCCTCGACGCGCAATTGCCCTCGCAGTGGTGGGAGCGCGGTTTCTCGCCGGTGCTGAACGACCGCACCGCAACGCCCGAGACCAATCTGGCCGCGAGCGTGCTCTATCGCAGCCTGGAACTGAAGCGCGAGCACCCGCTGCCGACAACGCCGGTCCTGTCCAAGGCATTCGACTTCTCGCTCGATCGCAAGGCGATCTGCCCGCGCATCGACGAGTTCGAGAGCCTCGCGAGCAGCCAGCCGCTGGCGGGTATGCCCTACGGCCTGCCAGGGCTCGACGAGCATGAATTTGCGACCATCCGACGCTGGATTGCGGCGGGCGCGCCTTACGAGGGTGATCCGCCGCTCTCACCTGCGGTGCAGGAACAGATTCGCGAATGGGAAAGCTTTCTCAACGGCGAATCCAACAAGGAGCGGCTGATGAGCCGTTACCTGTACGAGCACCTCTACCTGGGGACGTTGTACTTCGAAGGCGACACCCAACGCCGTCCGCTTCGGCTGATCCGTTCCGCAGTGGCGCCGGGCAAGCCAGCAGTGCCGATCGCAACACGCCGGCCCTATGACGACCCCGGCGTGGCTCGCGTCTATTACCGGCTGGTTCCCGAGCGCGAGACGATCGTCGCGAAGACGCACATGCCTTATGAACTCGGTGCGGCACGCATGGCGAAGTATCGACGCTGGTTCCTCGATCCCGCGTATACGGTGACCGCGCTGCCTTCGTACGACATCGACATTGCATCCAATCCGTTCGCGGCGTTTCAAGAACTGCCGCTCGACGGCCGCTACCGCTTCATGCTCGATGAAGCCGAATACTTCGTGATGAATTTCATCAAAGGCCCGGTGTGTCGCGGCCAGCTCGCGCTCGACGTCATCGAGGATCGCTTCTGGGTGTTCTTCGTCGATCCGAAGGCCGGCGACGATGCCATGGTCGCCGAACTGCTCGCGCGCGAACGCGCCAACCTGCGCATGCCCGCTGAATGGGGCAGCACCTCGCCGGCGCTGATCCCGTGGCTCGAATTCTCCAGGCTCGAAGCAAACTACCTGCAGGCGAAAAGCGAGTGGCTCGAGCGCAACGCGGCGGCGCGCAAAGACGATCTCTCGATGATCTGGAGCGGCGATGGCAGCAATCCGAACGCAGCGCTGACCGTGTTCCGTCACTTCGACAGCGCGACGGTGGTCAAGGGTCTGGTCGGCGATCAGCCGAAGACGGCGTGGGTCATCGGCTATCCGCTGTTCGAGCGGATCTACTACCTGCTCGTGGCGGGTTACGACGTCTACGGCAACGCCGGGCACCAGTTGAACAGCCGGCTTTACATGGACTTCCTGCGGATGGAAGGCGAGTTCAACTTCCTGGTGCTGCTGCCTGAGCAAGCCCGACGTTCGACAGCCGAATACTGGTATCGAGGCGCGCCCAAGGACGTGATCGACTACGTCTACGGCCGAGACGCCTACTTCAGGCGACCGAGCGGCATCACCTATCGGACCGGCGATCCACAGCGCGAACTGTACGAAATGCTGAACGCGCGGGCGGCGCCGGTCGTGTCGAAGCGATTCGAGCTCTCATCGGTGGCCGATCCCGCGCTGCGGCTCGACCTGCAGGCGCTGGCTAGCGTGCGCGGCGCGAGCCTTGCCTGGATGCCTGAGGTCATGTTCCTGCGCGTCGAACGGCCGGCAGGTTCAGCCAAGGGGAGCGCGCCGCAGTACTTCAGTGTGCTGCGCAATACCGCGCACAAGAATGTTGCGCACCTGTTCAAGGAGGAACTGCTGCCGGCGGAAAACACGCTGACGGTCGTGCCGGGCTTCCTCGGCGCCTATCCGAACGCGATTTTCAGCGTCAGGGCAGCGGACTTGCCCGCGCTTGCGAATGCCTTAGGATCGATGGCGTCGGAGGACGACTACCGCAAGCTCGCCGATCGCTACGCGGTTCGCCGCACCAACCCACGCTTCTGGGCCACGAGCGATGAACTGATCGACGCGTACGCTACGTGGGCACCGACCGAAGCGGGTATTTTTGACTACAGTCGGCTCGAGAATCGTTGAGCTCGGACGAGCCCATACATCGCCGCACAGCTCAGCCACCGTAGAAGCGCTTGCATTGCGGCAGTATCTCGGCCCACATTGCCAGCCGCAGAGGGCCCTGCACTGCACCCGTTGCCTTTAGATCCGCATCGCCCACGCGGAACGACCCGTCGATCTGGTTGCCCTGCACGGTCCCGGCGAATGCGCGGGTCACGCCGGCGGCGTCGGAAAATGCGAATCTGAGCTGGTTGCCACGCAGCGATGCGCTGGTGAGCGCAAGCCGCTGGCTTCCGGCAATGACCTCGCCAGTGACGGCCTGGAAGGTCTGCTTCAGATCGACCGTCGTGCTTTCGCCGTTTGCGCTCCTGATGAGCCAGATTGCGTCGACGTGAGCCGGCACGATCCACAGATACGCCGTCCGACCTTCGTTGTCCGACGTCTCGTCCGGCTTCCAGTCGCTCATACTGAACTGATTCGAGGTCACGCGCGTGCCGGGTTTCATGGCCAGCAGGCGATGGCGCACGCACAGGTTCAGTTCCGGCAGCAGGTACATCGTTACCACGGTCGCCTTGCTGAAATCCTCCTTGAAGATATCGCCCTGGACTATCCGGGTCTTGCCAGCAACTCCCTCTGCCTGCGCCATGCAGTTGGCGAGCTTGGCCATGTTGGGGTTGTACTCGATGCCGAACGAAGTCGCGCCGAGCTTGCCCGCTGCAATAGCTATCTTCCCGTCGCCTGCGCCCAGGTCGAAGACGGTGTCCTGCGGAGTGACGCGTGCCATCGTCAGCATCCGCTGTACGAGCTCGTCGGGTGTCGGGACCCAGATCACGTCCTTGCCCGCCTGACCGACCTGCGGCCGGTAATCTCGCTCGCAGTCGGCACGGGTAAGCGCGGATGCATCACCGACGAGGGCGATCGCGAGCAAGCCGCCGGCTGCTGCCATGGTCAGCGCTGAACGTGGGTCGATATGCGACTTCATGGAGCCTCCTGCAAAGGTGGAAGGGAAAGATACGTGAGTCGAGAATGCCAGCCGGTGCTCAGACGTTCAGCAGCTGAGCCAGATCGCTGCTGGCGCGCTGGTAAAGCTCGGTCGCGCGCAACGCGTCCATCGTCAATGCGGGACCGCGTGGCCGCAGGCGTGCGTAGCGCTGCTCGAACTCGAGCGTGCTGCGCCACGCGAGCCCGTCCAGCACCTCGTGCATCGCGTCCAGATCGTTGCAGACCAGCACGAGATCGCAGCCAGCGGCCAGCGCGGCGTCGGCCCGGCGCACCACGCTGCCCTCGCCCGCCGCTCCCTCCATCAGCAGATCGTCGCTGAAAACCGCGCCAGCGAACCCCAGGTCCTGACGCAGTACGTCGATCCACGTGCGCGAAAAGCCAGCGGGTGCGGCATCGACGGCGTCGTACACCACGTGGGCCGGCATGACGGAAGCGAGCTGTACACCCAGCCACTGGTACGGTGCGGTGTCGTCGCGCAGCAGCTCGCTGCGCGACCGTTCATCATGCGGCAGCGCCACGTGCGAGTCGGCCTCCGCCCAACCGTGCCCCGGGAAGTGCTTGCCACAGTTGGCCATGCCGGCCAGCGCCAGCCCGTGCGTGAAGTGCGCGGCCAGCATCGTCACGACGCGCGGATCGCGGTGGAACGCACGGTCGCCGATGACGCCGCTGCGACCCCAGTCCAGATCCAGCACCGGAGTGAAGCTGAAGTCCACGCCGTGTGCGCGCAGCTCGGCGGCTAGCATGTAGCCGACGGAGGCGGCAACGCGGCACGCGAGCAGCACGTCGCGGTCCCACAACTCGCCCAGGCGACGCATCGGCGGCAGATGCGTGAAGCCCCGGCGGAAGCGCTGTACGCGGCCGCCTTCGTGGTCCACGGCGATCAGCAGCGAAGGATCGCGCAACGCGTGGATTTCCGTAGTCAGCTCGTCGAGCTGCTCGGCAGACTGGAAGTTCGCCGAGAAGAGGATGACCATGCCCGTCAGCGGATGCATCAGCCGCTCGCGGTCTCGCGCAGTCAGGCGCTTGCCCTCGACGCCGACCACGACCGGACCCGGTTTCACGTGCGCTCCTCTGCGATCGCGTACGCCATCGCATAGCCTTTCTCGTCGGTGACCGACACGTGCAACCGCAGGCGGCGCTGCTCGGCGTAGTGCTGTAGCTCCGGGCTGGCGATGACGGGTACGGGACGGCCCGACGGATCGTTGACGATCTCCACTGCGCGCCAGCTCATCGGCAGGCGCATGCCCAGGCCCAGCGCCTTGGAAATAGCTTCCTTCGCCGCGAAGCGCGTCGCCAGGTAGGTGATGCCGCGCGCTTCGGAGCGCGCACGCCGTGCGCGGTAGCGTTCGATCTCGCGCGCGCCGAGAATGCGCTGCGCGAAGCGCTCGCCATGGCGCGCGTCGGCAGCGCGGATGCGCTCGACCTCGATCAGATCCGTCCCGATGCCGAAAATCATGCGGGTGAGTACGCCTTGCGGATCTCGGCCTGGTACTTGCGCACGGCGGCGGCCAGCCCGAACTCCAGCGCGTCGGCGATCAGGGCGTGGCCGATCGACACCTCGTCGACGCCCGGCACCGCGCGCAGGAACACGGCCAGGTTCTGCAGGTTCAGGTCGTGGCCGGCGTTCACGCCCAGTCCCGCCGCACGCGCGGCCTGCGCGGCAGCCGCATAGCGCGCCAGCCACGCATCCTGCTCTGCGGTACCAAAAGCGGCCGCGTACGGCTCCGTGTACAACTCGATGCGCTGCGCGCCCAGCGCAGCCACGTGCGCCATCGCGGCGGGCTCCGGATCCATGAACAGGCTGACACGCACGCCGGCCGCACGCGCCCTTTCGATCATCGGCGCGAGCCGCTCGCTGTCGGCCGGCAGGTTCCAGCCGTGGTCCGACGTGAAGGCGCCCGTCTCGTCGGGCACGAAGGTGCATTGCTGCGGATGGACTTGATCGACGTACTCCAGCAATCCGTGGAACGGGTTGCCCTCGATGTTGAACTCGCAGGCCGGCCATTGCCCGAGCAACGCGGAGAGTTCCGCCACGTCTGGCGCGCGCACGTGGCGGCCGTCGGGGCGCGGATGCACGGTGATGCCGTCTGCCCCCGCCTCCAGTGCGATGCGCGCGGCGTGCAGCACGCTGGGTATGCCGATGGTGCGCGAATTGCGCAGCAGGGCCACCTTGTTCAGGTTGACGCTCAGTGCGGTCACGATGGATTGGTTCTAGAGCTCGTGCAGGTCGAGCAGGATGCGGCGTGTGTTCAGGGGTTTGCCATCCAGATGGTAGCGAATCAGCTGCCGCAGCAGCGCCTTGGACTCGGCAGCGACCGCAGTTTCGCCGAACTCGCCGCGCGCCATCGCGAGCAGCGTGCTGCCGGCCACGCGTGCGACTCCTTCGTTGCCGGCGTCGCCGGCGCGCGACCCGATCCGCAACGCACCCGATTCGACGCGGAACAGGTACAGGGCCGCCGCATCTATCGCCTCGCCGTCGATACATCGGTCCAGCGGCACCGCGTAGCCGACTTCGCGCAGCAGCTCCAGCTCGAAGGCGCGCAGCGCGACGTCCGGCCGCCCTTCCACCAGCTCGTGCAGCAGCTGCAGGTAGTGTTCGAACAGCCGCTCGTGCGGATCGGCGCGCGCCAGCATGCGTACTAGCAGTTCGTTGGCGTAGAACGCGGCGATCAGCGCCTGCCCGCGTAGCGGCGCCATGCCTCCCACCCATTCGGCGCGCACAAGATTCTTGATGTCGTTGCGGCCCGCCCACGATAGCGCCAACGGCGCAAACGGCGACACCAGCCCGCGGAACTGCGACGTCGGCCGTTTCGCGCCGCGCGCCACCAGCGCCATGCGGCCGTAGTCGCGCGTGAACACCTCGATGATCAAACTGGTCTCGCGCCACGCGTAGCTGTGCAGTACCACGCCGGGCTGGTGATCGACACGCGCATCGCCGCGCGAACTGCGGGCGCGCGGCCGCTGCGGCGCGAGCGCAGCGGCGTAAGCGACCGAGCCTTCCATCGCCGAGGAAGAAGCCTCCGCGCTGCGCGCTGCGGCGCTGAGCGCCTCCGGAACGGCCGCGCGGCGCTCAGCCATAGCCGAGCTTCCGCAGCGCGGCCGGGTCGTCGCTCCAGCCCTTCTTCACGCGCACCCAGACCTCGAGGTGCACGGACTTGCCCAGCATCTGCTGCATGTCGGCGCGCGCCAGCCGGGAGATCTCGCGCAGCTTCGCGCCGTCCTTGCCGATGACGATGCCCTTGTGCGCGTCGCGCTCGACGACCAGCGTCGCATCGATGACGGCGCGCGCGTCGTCTTCCTGCCAGCGATCGATGGTCACCGCGATGCCGTACGGCAGCTCGTCGCCCAGCAGCCGGTACGCTTTCTCGCGCACCAGTTCGGCGGCCAGGAAGCGCGCGCTGCGGTCGGTGTACTGGTCGGTGTCGAACAGCGGCAGCCCTTCGGGCAGCAGCGCACGCAGCGCCTTCAGCAGATCGTCGAGCTGGCGCGACTTCTCCGCGCTGACCGGCACGATGGCTGCGAACGCATAGCGCTGCGCGGAATCGGCCATCAGCGGCAGCAGGCGGTCGCGCTCTGCCAGCAGGTCGGTCTTGTTCAGCACCAGCACGACATTGGATGCATCGCGGGGCAGCAGCTGCAGCACGGCAGTGTCTTCCGCCGTCCAGCCAGCGGCGTCGATGACCAGCACGACGGCGTCCACGTCGGCCAGCGCCGCGGTCACGGCCTCGTTCATCCGCGCATTCAGCGCGCTCTTGTGACGGCGCTGGAATCCGGGCGTGTCGACGAAGATGTACTGCGCGTCGTCGTCCGTGCGCACACCGAGCACGCGGTCGCGCGTGGTTTGCGGCTTGCGCGACGTGATGCTGACGCGCTCGCCGACCAGCGCGTTGATCAGCGTGGACTTGCCGACGTTCGGACGGCCGACGACCGCGACCATGCCGACGTGGCGACTGTGCGGAACGCCGGCGGCGCCGGCCGGGGCACGCGCCTCGGGGCGGTCGGTCATCAGGCCGGATTGCCCGTGGTCGCCGGCGTGGCGTGCGCGTCTGCCGCGTCGTCGGCGGCAGCGGATGCGGTCGACGGCGGCGGCGCCGGCTTCGTGGCCTGCGCCGCAGGCCGTTCGGCGGCAGGCGCCGCGTGTGCTGCTTCGGCGCCGTCCGCTGGCTTTGCTTCGCCGTCGGCGCCGTCGTGCACGGTCGCCGACATCGCCGCCGGCTTGCGCCGCGAGCGGCGCGCCGGGTGCATCGCCTGCTGCGCGGCCTCGAACGCCTGCTTGGCGGCCGACTGCTCGGCCGCGCGGCGGCTGCGCCCGGTCCCGCGCACGCTGATGTCCAGCTTCGGGATCGAGCACTCGACCTCGAACTCCTGGTTGTGCGCGGCACCGCGCGTTTCCACCACGGTGTAGACCGGCAGCGCCAGGCGCTTGGCCTGCAGGTACTCCTGCAGCAGCGTCTTGCTGTCCTTGCCCAGCGTCTTCGGATCCACCGACTTCAGCACCGGGTCGAACAGCTTGCCGATGACGCCGCGGGCCGCGTCGAAGCCGCTGTCCAGGAAGATCGCACCGAAGATGGCTTCCATCGTGTCGGCGAGGATCGACGGTCGGCGGAAGCCGCCGCTCTTCATCTCGCCCTCGCCCAGCCGCAGGAAGTCCGACAGCACCAGCCGCTCGGCGATATCGGCCAGCGACTGCTGCTTGACCAGGTTGGCGCGCAGCCGCGACAGGTCACCCTCGTCGAGCCGCGCGTACTTCTGGAACAGGATCTGCGCGATCGCGCAGTTCAGCACGGCGTCGCCGAGGAACTCCAGGCGTTCGTTGTGGATCGCGCCGTGGCTGCGGTGCGTGACCGCCTGCTCGAGCAGCGCGTGCTGAACGAAACGATAGCCGAGGCGCTCTTCAAGCGCCGGCAGTTCCAGGGTCGCCATGCGGTGCGAGCCCGCTCACGGCACCGGTCGGCGCTGCTGGCGGTCGCGCGTGGTGCCCGAGAAGTCGATGACCAGCGAAACGTTGTCGATGATCGGGATCTTCTTCTCGTACGCGTAGCTGATCACGATCTGGTCGCCTTCCTTGGTGATGTCCAGGTCGCGGCTGGTGATCGACGTGATGTCGTCGATGGTCCGGTGCCGTTCGAAGGCCTCCTGGATATCGCGCACCGTCGCGCCCTCGGCCTTGATTTTCTGCACCGCGCGTTCGATCGCGATGTACTCGATGACCGCCGGCACGGTCTTGAAGCCTATCGCGAGCAGGCCCACCACGATCAGCCCGATGAAGATGAGGCCGATGATGCTGAGTCCGCGCTGCCGCCGCGGAGTTCGGAGGTTTTTCATTTTACCTTTCTTTTCAAAGGACTGGCCTTTGAAGTTAATCTTAAACCTTATTAGCGGAAGCCGCCCACCCTGCCGATATTGCCAAAGTTCATCCAGATGAGAAAGGCACGGCCGACGATGTTCTCCTCCGGCACGAAACCCCAGAAACGGCTGTCCTCGCTGTTGTCGCGATTGTCACCCATTACGAAAAAGTGGCCAGGCGGCACCGTGCAGACCAATCCGCTGCCACTGTATTGGCACGCGCCGGGGTGCGTATTGGGAAAACCCCCGCCCAGGCCGGGCGGCACCGCCTCGTTGACGATGACGCGGTGCTGCGCCTCGCCCAGTTTCTCCTCGAACTGCGCATAGAACTGCATGCGCTCGGCGTCGTAGTAGCTGTCCAGCTTCGCCAGCGGCACTTCCTGGCCGTTCACCGTCAGCCGCTTGTTGAAATACTCGATGCGGTCGCCCGGCAGCCCGACCACGCGCTTGATGTAGTCCTGCGACGGGTTCAGCGGGAAGCGGAACACCATGACGTCGCCGCGCTTCGGCTGGCCGACGTCGACGATCTTCTTGTTGATGACCGGCAGCCGGACGCCGTAGTTGTATTTGTTCACCAGGATGAAGTCACCGACCTCCAGCGTCGGCAGCATCGAGCCCGACGGGATGCGGAAAGGCTCGTACAGGAACGAGCGCAGCACGAAGACCAGCAGGATCACGGGGAAGAAGCTCGCCGTGTATTCCAGCCAGGCGGGCTGACGCGTTGTCCCCTCTTCCAGCGCGCGGCGTTCCTGCTCGACCACGGGCTCCTTGCGTGCCAGCGCGGCCGCGTTGCGGCCGTCGAAGTCCGCCAGCAGCTGCGCGGCACGCGCGCGGCGCTGGCGCGCGAACACCAGCTTGTCCGCGGCCCACAGCACGCCGGTGAAGACCGTCAGCAGGAACAGGATCAGTGCGAAGTTCATCGGGAGTTTCTGTTCTTGTGGTCTTGCGAGGTTGCGATGGTCACTTGTCTTCCACCTGCAAAATGGCCAGGAACGCCTCTTGCGGGATCTCCACGGTGCCCACCTGCTTCATGCGTTTCTTGCCGGCCTTCTGCTTCTCCAGCAGCTTCTTCTTGCGCGTGATGTCGCCGCCGTAGCACTTGGCCAGCACGTTCTTGCGCAGCGCCTTCACGTCCTCGCGCGCGATGATGGCGGCGCCGATGGACGCCTGTATCGCCACGTCGTACATCTGCCGCGGGATCAGCTTGCGCATCCTGGCGGCGACCTCGCGGCCGCGGTGCGCGGCATTCGCGCGATGAACGATCACGCTGAGGGCATCGACGCGGTCGCCGTTGATCAGCATGTCCACCTTGACGACGTCGGCCGCGCGGTACTCCTTGAACTCGTAGTCCATCGACGCGTAGCCGCGCGACACCGACTTCAGCTTGTCGAAGAAGTCCAGCACGATCTCCGCCAGCGGCAGCTCGTAGGTCAGGATGACGTGGCGGCTGTGGTACGTGAGGTCTGCCTGCACGCCGCGCTTGCCGATGCACAGCGTGATGACCGGTCCCACGTACTCCTGCGGCACGAAGATCGTCACGGTGACGATGGGCTCGCGGATCTCCTCGATCTTCGCCGGATCCGGCATCTTCGACGGGTTCTCGACCTGTACCACGCTGCCGTCGCGCAGCAGCACCTCGTACACCACCGACGGCGCGGTGGTGATGAGGTCCATGTCGTATTCGCGCTCCAGCCGCTCCTGCACGATGTCCATGTGCAGCAGGCCCAGGAAACCGCAGCGGAAGCCGAAGCCCAGCGCCTGCGACACCTCGGGCTCGAAGTGCAGCGACGCGTCATTCAGCTGCAGCTTGGTCAGCGCGTCGCGCAGCGCCTCGTACTGGTTCGCCTCGACCGGGAACAGCCCGGCGAACACCTGCGGCTTGACCTCCTTGAAGCCCGGCAGCGGCGCGGTGGCCGGCTTTGCCGCATGGGTAACCGTGTCCCCGACGTGCGCGTCGCGCAGCTCCTTGATGCCGGAGATGACGAAGCCCCCCTCGCCGGCGGACAGCTGGTCGCGCGCGCGCGACTTGGGGGTGAAGACACCCACCTGCTCCACCAGGTGCGTGACGTCGGTGGCCATCAGCAGGATCTTGTCCTTGGGCTTCAGCACGCCGTTGACCACGCGCACCAGCATGACGACGCCGACGTAGTTGTCGAACCACGAGTCGATGATCAGCGCCTGCAGCGGCGCGCCGGCATCGCCCTTGGGCGGCGGCACGCGCTCGATGACGCGCTCGAGGATCTCGTCGATGCCCATGCCAGTCTTGGCGCTGATCAGCACCGCGTCGTGCGCGTCCAGGCCGATGACGTCCTCGATCTCGGCGCGCGCCTCCTCCGCGTTGGCCGAGGCCAGGTCCATCTTGTTCAGCACCGGCAGCACTTCGACGCCCAGCTCGATGGCCGTGTAGCAGTTGGCCACCGTCTGCGCCTCGACGCCCTGCGTCGCGTCCACCACCAGCAGCGCGCCTTCACAGGCCGACAGCGAGCGGCTCACCTCGTAGCTGAAGTCCACGTGGCCCGGCGTGTCGATAAGGTTCAGGTTGTACTTGCGCCCGTCGGCCGCGACGTATTCGAGCGCCGCCGTCTGCGCCTTGATGGTGATGCCGCGCTCGCGCTCCAGGGCCATGGAGTCCAGCACCTGCTCCTCCATCTCGCGGTCGGACAGTCCGCCGCAGCGCTGGATCAGGCGATCCGCGAGCGTCGACTTGCCGTGGTCGATGTGGGCGATGATGGAGAAGTTGCGGATGTGCTGCATGCGCTTGGCGACTGGGTGCCGGCCGGGCGGCGCCAGCGGGTGATCCGCGGCGTCAGTGGCGACCGTCACAAACAAATGGGGGTGAGCCCAAGGCACACCCCCAATTGCCGTGCAGGCCGCCCGGAAAGGGTCGCGGATTTTACCGCGACCCGGGCGAAGGCCGGCGGAGGCGCCTGCCTACCGTCGGATGATGACGAAACGCGACGCCTCGCCCCGGCGCACCAGCACCGCCACGTCCTTCTTGGCATCCAGCTTGGCCACGGCCTCGTTGAACTGCTTGGCGTTGGCGACCTCGCTGCTGTTCATCTGCGTGATGATGTCGCCGGCGCGGATGCCCGCCGCTGCTGCCAGGCCATCGGCCGCGTCGACCTGCACGCCGCCGCTGATGCCCAGTTCCTTCCTGCGCTCCGCCGAGACGTCGGACACCGCAAGGCCCAGCGCGTTGGCCGGGACTGCGGGCTTGGGCGGCGTGTCGCCGGCGCGGGCCGCGCGCGGGCGGTCCTGCGGCATCTCGGCGACCACCACCTTCAGTTCCTTCTGCGCACCCTTGCGGAACACGGTGACCGTCGACGAGGTGCCCGGCTTGGTATTGCCGACGATGCGCGGCAGATCGGCCTGGCGTTCGATGTTGCGGCCGTCGAACTTGACGATGACGTCGCCGGGTTCGATGCCGGCCTTGCCGGCCGGCCCGTCCTTCTCGACCGTGTTGACCAGCGCACCGCGCGGCGTCGCGCCCATGCCGATCGCTTCCGACACCTCCTTGGACACGCCCTCGATGCCGACGCCGATGCGTCCGCGGATCACGCGGCCCGAGGTGCGCAGCTGCTGCTGCACGTTCATCGCCTCGTCGATGGGGATCGCGAAGGAGATGCCGTTGTAGCCGCCGGAGGTCGTGAAGATCTGCGAGTTGATGCCGACCACCTCGCCGCGCATGTTCAGCAGCGGGCCGCCGGAGTTGCCGGGGTTCACCGCGACGTCGGTCTGGATGAAGGGCAGGAACTCGCCGGTTTCGCGCGCCTTCGCGCTGACGATGCCGGCGGTCACGGTGCTGTCCAGCCCGAACGGCGAGCCGATGGCCACCACCCATTCGCCGACGCGCAGTTTGTTCGGATCACCGGTCTTCACCGTCGGCAGGCCGGTCGCGTCGATCTTCACCAGCGCGACGTCGGTGCGGCGATCGGCACCGATGACCGTGCCCTTGAACTCGCGGCGATCGGTCAGCGTGACGGTGATGTCGTCTGCGCCCTCCACCACGTGCGCATTGGTCATCACGTAGCCGTCGGCCGACAGGATGAAGCCGGAGCCCAGGCCGCGCGGCATGTCGCGCCGCGGCTGGTTCGGCTGCTGGCCCGGCCGCGGGCTCTGCTGCGGAGGATTGGGAAAGAAGCGACGGAAAAACTCGTACATCGGGTCGTTCTCGTCGATGTCCGGGAACGGCAGCGCACCGGCCGACGGCGCAACGCGCGCGGTACTGCGGATGTTGACCACGGCGGGACCGGCCCGCTCGGCCAGATCCGCGAAGTCCGGCAGCCCCTGCACCGCCTGTGCGGTCTGCGCCGAGGCTGACGGCGCCGTCAGCGAAAGGCTCAGCGCCAGCAGCGGGGCGAGCATCGATGCGACGAGCGCGGTGTATTTCCTGACCATTACTGTCACCTTCCCTGTGTCTGATTCTTCTGCTGACCGGCGGCCCCGCGGAACTCCACCGAACGGGCGACCGCACGGACCGCGGCCGGCGGCACCTCGCCCACTACCGTGACCATCGCATCACCCAGCCGCATCGAGTACGCGGCCGTGGGTCCCATCAGTTGTGCCTCTTCCTCGGTTCCCGCCGCCGTAGCGGCCACCGACGACTCTGCCGGCGCGGTCGCCGGCGGCTGCGCTTCGGCAGCAGCAGTGGCGGCGGAATCGGCGGCCGCAGGCTGCGCAGCCTTGGGCTCGATGAATACCGACATCGTCGCCATGCCGTCGCTGAACACCACCTGCATGGCATCGCGCGTGCCCATGCGGCGCAGCACTTCCTTGGTACGACGGAAACCCTCGGGTGTGGGCACGATCCAGCCGGCCTTCTCCAGGTCGACGCGGCGGTAGTCGCTGCGCTCGATGGTCCAGCCTGCAATGGACCACGACGGCTTAAGGCGCGAGCGCGCGATGCGCTCGCCGATGCGGATGTCGGTGAACGCCACCTGCTCCAGCACTTCACGCTTCTCGCCCAGGGTCTGCGCCTTCAGCAACAGGCCCGTCAGGCGCTCGGCACACAGCCGGTAGCCATAGCGCAGCTCATCGCGCGGCTTCAGCAGCAGGATCTGGCATTCGACGCCGGCGACCCGCTCGACGGCGCCGGCCTTCAGTTCGTAGCGCTCCAGTATTGCCTCGGGCGACGCGCCTATGAGTCCGGGAAACGGCTCCTCGACCGCGCGATGCTCGATGACGACGCGGCGCGATTCGGGAAACAGGCACTGCACCTCGTCATTGTTCTGCGTGCGCAGCCGGATGAACTCGCGCGGCTTGCCGTCCAGCGTCTGCACGCGCTCGTGCGAGTTGGTGCCGTCGAACATGTGCAGGATGCGCGACGTGCGCATCTCGGTGCCCGCCTGGTAGACGATGGTGCCGCTGAAGTTCACGCGGTGGGCGGCCTGCTGCATCGCCTGCACCCATTCCAGCGGCGTGCGGCTCGGCGGCTCGGCGGCCTGCGACGGGGCCGCGCGCTCCTGCGCGCCGGCCAGCGCCGCCGCTGCGATGCCGACCGCGAACAGCAGTGCGCCCGTGCGGTTCAGCCGGCGCCTGCCGGCTACCGTCACTGCACGGAACGGTTGACCAATCGCCCGCCCCGCAGCCCGCGGTCCCATCATGCGATGCAACATCACCGCCCTTCGGGCTGCTCGCCCGCGCTGCGCAGATAGGGTGTGGCGCGCGGCAGTGCGGCGCCACCCATCAGTTCCCGGTGCGCGACCAGATAGGCGTCCAGCGGACGCGCGCGCTGCGCGGTGGCGACCGTGCGGCGCGCATCGGCCTCTGCACTCGGCGTGGCCGCCTGCGGTGCTGCCGCTGTCGTTGTCGGCGCCGCCGGTTGCGCGATCAGCGCGGCCGGCGTGGTCGCCGGATCTTCGGCGCGCATCAGCGGCACGGCAACGAAGCCGATGACCGCGACCGACGCCGCAACCGCCAGGCCGGGCGCGAGGAAGCGACGCAGCGGCGATCTGCGCTGCAGGTTGCGCGGCGCGAGAATCGCGGGCTCCTGCTCGATCGCCGACCACACGCGCTCGCAGAAGCTCGCCGAATGCGTGGCCGCCACCTCCGAAGAACGCAGCGCGTCGCTCACCGCGTGGTAGGCGGTCCACCGCGCGCGCAGCGGCGCGTCGCTGCACAGTGCGGCGATCAGCTCGCGCGCCTGGCGCGCATCGAGTTCACCGTCGACCAGGCCGGACAGGGCTTCGAGGCGTGCGTCCATCTTGCCGTCTCCCATGGCCGCGCCGGACGTGGGGTGGTCGGGTTGTCTGCTCGAGTTCATCTCATCACCAACGCTTGTCCTTGCTCGTGTTCAGCACCGGCCGCAGCTCCTCGGCGATCGCTTCGCGCGCTCGAAAGATACGCGAACGGACGGTACCGATTGGACAGTTCATGGTTTCGGCGATTTCCTCATAGCTGAGCCCTTCCAGCTCCCGCAGCACGATCGCCGTCTTCAGATCTTCCGGCAGACGCTCGATCGCCCGGTTCACGGCGTCGGCGACCTGCCGCGTCAGCAGCATCGCGTCGGGCGTGTTCAGGTCTCTTAGGTGCTCGCCGTCGTCAAAAGTTTCCGCATCCTCGATATCAGTTTCGGTCGAGGTGGGGGCGCGCCGCCCCTGGGACACCAGCCAGTTCTTGGCAGTGTTGATCGCGATGCGGTACAGCCACGTATAAAAGGCGCTTTCACCCCGGAAATTGGGCAATGCACGATAGGCCTTGATGAAGGCCTCCTGCGCCACGTCCTCGACCTCGGCGGAATCGCGAATGAGACGCGACAGCAGCCGGAAGATCTTGCGCTGGTACTTGACGACCAGCAGGTCGAACGCGGCCTTGTCGCCGCGCTGCACGCGCTCCACCAGCTGCTGGTCGATCTCGCGGTCGGACACGGTCAGCTCGGGTCGGGGGCCGAGGGACGGCCCGTGTCCGGCGCCGGGCTGCCCCAGCGCACACACGCATACAGCCTGCGGAAAGCGTCAGCCGGCATCGAGTCGGGCCAGATCGGCGCACGCAGCGCGCCACGCCGCAAGGTTATCAGCCAGGGGGCGGCGAACACGCAGCCGGCCACCGGTGCTCCGTCCATGGCGCCGCCTTCTGCCACCCTTGGGGTGGCACGCAGCAACGGCGCGCCGTGCGCGTCGACGGCCACCTCCAGCAGCGGCCGGTCGCCTCGCGGCAGGCGCCAGGCAATGAAAGCGGCAAGGGCGGCGCAGCCCACCACCGCAGCCCACAGTCGGCCGGGATGGCGCGGATCGGCCAGCAGTGCGACAAGGGTCAGCGCACAGGTGATCGCCAGCGCGATGACCAGCGCCGCCAGCCTTAGCCATCGCTCCCGCACCGACGGACGCAGGACCGTCCAGCCTAGTATCACTCAGTATCGCTTGAACACCAGCGTGCCGTTGGTGCCGCCGAAGCCGAACGAGTTCTTCAGCGCGACGTCGATCTTCAACGGACGCGCGACGTTCGCGCAGTAGTCGAGATCGCACTCCGGGTCCTGGTTTTCGATGTTGATGGTCGGCGGCGATACCTGGTGGTGCACCGCGAGCACCGTGAACACCGACTCGATGCCCCCGGCGCCGCCCAGCAGGTGGCCGGTCATCGACTTGGTGGAGTTCACGACGATGGCCTTCGCATGGTCGCCCAGCGCGGCCTTGATCGCCTTCGTCTCGTTGATGTCGCCCAGCGGCGTCGAGGTGCCGTGCGCATTGAGGTACGCGACCTGCTCGGCATTGATGCCGGCGTTGTGCAGCGCGGCCCGCATGCAGCGCCGCGGGCCGTCCATGTCGGGCGCCGTCATGTGGTGCGCATCGGCACTCATGCCGTAGCCCGACAGTTCGCAGTAGATGCGCGCGCCGCGGCGCTTCGCGTGCTCGTATTCCTCCAGCACCAGGATGCCCGCGCCCTCGGCCAGCACGAAGCCGTCGCGGTCGCGGTCGAAGGGGCGGCTCGCGCGCGCCGGATCGTCGTTGCGCGTGGACATCGCCTTCATGCTGTCGAAGCCGCCGACGCCCAGCGGGCAGATCGATGCCTCGGCGCCGCCGGCGATCATCACGTCGGCGTCGCCGTACTGGATGAGCCGCCCGGCTTCGCCGATGCAGTGCAGGCCGGTGGTGCAGGCGGTGACGATCGCGAGGTTCGGACCGCGCAGGCCGTGGCGTATCGACACGGTGCCGGCGATCATGTTGATGATCGAGCCCGGCACGAAGAACGGTGACACGCGGCGGAAGCCCCGTGCGAGGAACTGCGAGTGGTTCTCCTCGATGGTGGGCAGCCCGCCGATGCCCGAGCCGATCACGCAGCCGATGCGGTCGCGGTTGGCGTCGGTGACTTCGATGCCGCTGTCGCGCAGCGCCTCGGCGGAGGCGGCCACGCCATAGTGGATGAAGATGTCGAGGTGGCGCGCTTCCTTGGCTGACATCACCGTCGTGACGTCGAAGCCCTTCACTTCGCCGGCGATGCGGCAGCTCAGGCCGGTCGTGTCGAAACGCGTGATGGGACCGATGCCCGAGCGGCCCGCCAGCACCGCGTCCCACGCGGTGGCCACGTCGTTGCCGACCGGGCTGATGACGCCGAGTCCGGTGACGACGACACGTCGTTTGCCCGACATCGCTCCTGCCTGCGCCGGGCGCGCTCAGGCCTTCTTCAGATGGGTGCTGATGTAGTCGATCGCCTGCTGCACGGTGCGGATCTTCTCGGCTTCCTCGTCCGGGATCTCGCACTCGAACTCGTCTTCCAGCGCCATCACGAGCTCGACCGTGTCAAGCGAGTCGGCGCCCAGATCCTCGACGAAAGACGACTCGACCTTGATGTCTGCTTCGTTGACGCCGAGCTGCTCCGCGACGATCTTCTTGACGCGTTGTTCGATGTTTTCCATTCACTCCTCCTGCCTGATGGTTGTCCGCGGCGCGCCGCGACTTCTGTGAGGCTGCACGCCGCTGGTGCGCGCGCCGATGATGCTGTTTCTGGGGTGCGCTGCCGCTGTTCGGCCGGCGAAAAAAGCGCGCGGATTCTAACAGAGGCATACGCGGTTACGTCATCGTGCTCAACTCATGTACATGCCGCCGTTGACGTGCAGCGTCGCGCCGGTGATGTACGACGCCGCGGGTGATGCGAGGAACACGACGGCCGCGCCGATGTCATCGGTGTGTCCCAGCCTGCCCAGCGGTATCTGCGCAAGCAGCCCCTGCGTCTGCTGCTCGTTGAGCGCGCGCGTCATGTCGGTGTCGATGAAGCCCGGCGCGATGCAGTTGACCGTGATGCCGCGGCTGCCCACCTCGCGCGCCAGCGCACGCGTCAGGCCGGCCACGCCCGCCTTGGCCGCCGCGTAGTTGGCCTGACCGGCATTGCCGCTGGCGCCCACCACCGACGTGATGTTGATGATGCGGCCGTGCTTGGCTTTCATCATGCCGCGCAGCACGCCGCGCGACAGCCGGAACACCCCGCCCAGGTTGGTGTCCAGCACGGCCGCCCAGTCCTCGTCCTTCATGCGCATCGCCAGCGTGTCGCGCGTGATGCCGGCGTTGTTGACGAGGATCGACAGCTTGCCGTGCTCCTCCGTGATCGCGTCGATCAGCGTGTCGCCCGCCGCGGCGTCGCGCACGTCGTAGACGGCTCCGCGGCCGCTTGCGCCGAATTCGGCGAGCCGCGCATCGATGCCCTGGGCGCCGGCCTCGCTGGTCGCGGTGCCGATGACGACGGCACCGGCGCGCGCGAGCTGGTCGGCGATCGCACGCCCGATGCCGCGCGACGCGCCGGTCACCAGTGCCACTTCGCCAGCCAGGCATTGCGGCTGGAATACGTTCATAGAGCCTCCGGGCCTCGCCCTGCGGCGCGAGCTTGCTTGAGACGGCTCTGCGCTGCGCTCATGTGGAAGCTCCGTCCCTGAGCGCAGCCAGCGTAGCCGGAATGCTGGCGGCGTCGTTCAGCGCGATGCTCTCCAGGCCCGGCGCGATGCGCCGCGTGAGTCCTGCCAACACCTTGCCAGGCCCGCACTCGACGACGTGCGTGACGCCCTGCGCGGTCAGCGACTGCACGATCTCGACCCAGCGTACCGGCCCGGCGGCCTGGCGCGCCAGCGCGTCGACGATGCGGGCGGGCTTCGTCTCCGCCGCGACGTCGACGTTGTTGATGACCGGGATCACCGGCTCGGCGATTTCCACCGACGCCAGATACTCGCGCAGCCGCACGGCCGCCGGTTGCAGCAGCGACGAATGGAACGGCGCCGATACCGGCAGCAGCAGCGCACGCTTCGCGCCCAGCGCCCTGGCCGCCGTGCAGGCGCGTTCCACCGCCGCCTTGTGACCGGCGATGACCACCTGCGCGGGCGCGTTGAAGTTCACCGCTTCGACGACTTCACCGCCCGAGCCGCCCCCTTCCTGCAGCGCCTGCGCGCAGGCCTTGCGCACGTCGTCGTCGGACAACCCGAGGATCGCTGCCATCGCACCGGTGCCCACCGGCACCGCTTCCTGCATCGCGGTCGCGCGGAAGCGCACCAGCCGCACCGCATCTTCCAGCTTCAGCGCCGCGGCGGCCGTCAGCGCCGTGTATTCGCCGAGGCTGTGGCCGGCCATCA
>Ga0307505_10000300_pt1 | contig 58260 bp, 43 predicted proteins | sample 23_S_MG_FD_202183 | JGI IMG/M metagenome (GOLD analysis project Ga0307505, IMG submission 202183) | Soil microbial communities from Populus trichocarpa stands in riparian zone in the Pacific Northwest, United States - 23_S | ecosystem: Environmental > Terrestrial > Soil > Riparian zone > Trees...
TGCGGGCGAGCCGCCCGCGCTCCGAATTAGGGCACGACCCTTCTCTCTACATACTTGACACTTACTAAACGCAAGACTTTTCACCATCGAATAGACGGTCCAACAGCAGGACCAAACACACCGCTATCGAAAGCACAATGGCGAGATCGAGCGGTGTTCCGTGGTGAAGGTAGGCAAACTGTTTGACCTCCGGATGGACCAACGCCTTTATGTCCGCAAATTCTTCGTAGTTACGGAACGTACGGAACGAGTTTATCCACCAGGTAACGTAAGTTAACAGAGCTGAAGCAGATCCAACGCTCGCGAGAAATCTGTTGAAAGCTGTTCTCTTAAACACATTCAACGCCGCGAATAATAGTGCTACCAGGACGAAGAATCGCGGGTAAAAAGGCGGCGGTGGTCCAAAATGGCAGGTTGTGAAAGTGAAGCCATCAACAGTACGACTGCCTGAGTACCGCGTCGTTGTCTCAGCGAGAATGTCGAGAAAGTTAATTGCTGCCAGTATGCAGGTGGAAAGCAGCAGGTGCGCGAACCAATCCGCTCGGGAATAGATCCGCAAGAATCGTTCGCGCCGTGTCATGTTTGCTTTAGACAGCGCGAGTCGCGAAAGGTTCCGATTATTCTGGTTTCAAACTGCTGCCGGAAGCAGGCGTGAAGCGTTCACGGCTGTGACTTGTCGGAGTATGCAGACTGAGACGCGTGCGCATGCGTTGTTGCCACTTGCTGCGTTCGCCGTCTACTTCCTCAAACTGCGCCAACGCGGCGCTGAGAGACTCGCCACCTAACTGCCGCATCTTCAGATACAACAGCGCCGGCACGATCGCGATCAGCGGCACCACAAAAATATTCGCCAGCCCGAGCACCTGCTGATAGAGCTGATTACTCAACGACGCCTTCGGAAGGTTGACTCCAATCCTGATGCGGCCCACGAGGAAACTGACGGTTAACGGAATCACAATCTGGAGTACTGAAACGGTAATAATGGTCCGCCACGAGCGCGATGCGAGCTCACGTGCGCGCTTCATCGCGGCTTTTCCGGCCAGTCCTTCCATGAGCACGACCGGCCCGTAAAGCAAGTAACGAATCCAGATAACAATGCCGGGAATAACCAGCAGCAAACTCCCGAGAAAGATCCGCAGCGTCACTCGAAAGAGTGTCCTGATAAACGGGCGCCAGCGTTTTTTCAACACGCCAAAGGCGACGCGGAGTTCCACCGGCCGCAAAGGCGCGGCTGTCAGTTGCGTCACGATGATCGTAGTCACACCCGAAATGACCGCACTCGAAACCATGTAGGCCAAAACATGCGCCAAACCGATGCACACCATCACGATGGCGACCGCGATCCTCATGCCTCGCGCACCGCCACGCAGATAGTATTCGGCCACCATCGCTGCGCTCATCAAAATCGTGGTGACGAATACCGGTATGTGAGCAAGAAGACTCAGTTTGACAAACTTTGGAAAGTATTCGCTGTAAAGCGAAAACGCACGGCGATAGAGCGCCCCGATGCCTTCAGTTTGGCCACGCAACGAGCTCGCAAACGCAAACGCCGTGGACGGGCGCTCAGCCGGGTTTTTCGACAACGCCGACATCACCACCCCCGCAACGCGTTTGGGAATCTTCGCGCCGCGTTCGCGCAAATGGAGCGGTGAAACTTCACGATGCGCGCGCATCACGGCGGAAGTGTTTCCGGAGAACGGCGGCTCACCGGCGAGCATTTGATAAGCGATCACGCCGAGACTGTAGATGTCTGAGCGCATATCGATCGTGCCGCCGCCGCATTGTTCCGGCGACATGTAAAGCGGCGTGCCCATGATCGCGCCGACACGCGTGAGTGCGGCGCCGGGTACGGTGGTCGCGGTGTGTGCGTTTCCACTACTGGTTGTTTCGCTGAAAAGCAACGTTCCGTCTTCGTCCGTCTCGCTTTCTGGATGCTGCGTGAACTGCCTGGTGAGGTTAGCTGATTGCATCAGCGTTTTGACTTCGAGATCCGCATGCGCACGCATCTCCGAGACGTTGTCGATGATCGTAACCGCGGCGTCTTCCTCGGACGGCGGCGCGTCTGCGGTTGGTCCAAGTTTCGCGATACCGAAGTCGAGCACCTTGACGCGATAACCACCCAGACGATTCGGTTCGAGCCAGATGTTGTCAGGCTTCAGATCGCGGTGAATGATGCCCTGGTGGTGTGCTTCGTTAACGGCGGAGCAAACCTGTTCCATGATGTCGGCGACCCACTCGAGCGGCAGCTTCTTCTCTTCGGCGAGCACGTCGCCGAGCGTGCAGCCGTCGAGATACTCCATCACGAGGTAAGCAACCTGGCCTTCTTTCACGTGCGCGAAACCGAAGTCGGTAACGTCGACCACATTCGGGTGACGCAAACGGCCCGCAGCGCGCGCCTCGCGTTTGAAACGTTCGACAAACTCGGCATTGCGCATGAACCGCGGCGAGATCAGTTTCAGCGCCACGTAACGTTCCGTGCCGAGGTGCGTGGCAAGGTACACCGCGCCCATGCCGCCTTGTCCGAGGAGTTGTTCGAGGCGGTACTTATCGTCGAGCACCTGGCCGACGTAGTGTTCCAGTCCGGGCATGAGGTGGTAATCCTACCACTGATCCATGCCGATCGGCTGGCCGTCCGGAGGAGGTTGTGGGGTCGTGAGATTCATCTTCTTTGGATCTTCCTGAAAGCGTTTGATCTGATCGAAACTGTAAAAAAGAAACGCGCGCTGGTTTTCGTCCGCCGTTACGCGGCGCTGTATGTTTAGCCACGTCTTCAACTGTTCGAGTTTCCACGAAGCAATCGCGCGCACCTGGTTCGAAGCACGATCGTTCGCGGCGAGCGACATGAGATTTGTTAAGACAACCATGTTCACTGTGTGCTGGATCTCGCCCGCGTAACCGCTCGCGGCGGGCGCCTTCCACGTCGCGGCGAGAATGCGATCGATAACTTCGCCCAAGCCCGGATTGCGTGGATCGCGCGCGTGAAACTGCACCAAACGCGCAGCACGTTCCTGATTGAACAAGAAACCGCTGACGTGATCGGAGATCGCTTCCGCGGGCGCGAGCGCGTCGAACACGGGCTGCGTGCGGATGCGGAAGTTTTCACGCGAACGCGGGTAACCCGCGGGCCGTGGCGGAATCAAGCGCAGCAACGATTCGGGCACCGCGAGTGATTCGGGTTTGAGTGTTTCGAGCACGGCGGCGAGAGCGCGCCGCTGTTCTTCCGGCGCCACGATCTGCGGCAGGCGATCGCCTTTGCCTTTCACACTGAACGTGTAGTCCTGACCGCCGACCACTTTCGCCGCTGCTTCGACCTGGTAGCGGTGATACATGTAGATCGGCACCAGCACCTCTTCGATCGTCGCGAGCGGCGCGCCTTCGCGAATGTTGTTCTCGCCGAAACGCTTGAGAGCAGCGGCGCGTACGCGCATCACGTTGCCTAGCTCATCGACTGCGTTGCGGCCGTTGTCCCAAAGATGGGCCACCGAACTGGAACTGCCTTCAGCGCGTGCGTCCTGATCGGTGAGATACATCAATCCGCGTGCGAAAGCGGAACTCAGAGTGCTGTCGAGTTCACGTGCTTCATTTGTTCCGGGCGTGAAGTCCTGATAGCCGTAAGCGACTGCGACCTTATCCCACTCGCCGATCCCCGTGGCATAAGCTTCGGAAAGATCGGGCACGCCGTCAGGACCGAGCTTGGCCCACGGAGCGGGATAATCCATCACCGACGATCGACCAACAGGACTCGCCGCGTAGTTGTGTTGCAATCCCAGCGTATGGCCCACTTCGTGCGCCGAGAGTTGCCGCAAACGCGCGAGCACCATTTCCAACAGCTTCGGCGACGCGGTGTTTGTGTTGTTGTAAGGCGCCAATAAACCCTCGGCGATGAGCAGATCCTGCCGATCGCGCAACGAGCCGAGGGAAACGCGTCCCTGAATTATCTCGCCCGTGCGCGGATCGGTTAGCGCGTTGCCGTACGACCAGCCGCGAGTCGAGCGATGCACCCACTGGATCACGTTGTAACGCACGTCCATCGGATCGACGTCGGGCGGCATTACTTCAACGCGAAATGCATCCTTGTAACCGATTGCTTCGAACGCCTGGTTCCACCAGCGCGCGCCGTCGAGCAAGGCCGAACGAACCGGCTCGGGCGCGCCGCGATCGACGTAGTAAACGATTGGTTCAACCGCTTCGCTCACGCGCGCTGCCGGATCTTTCTTCTGCAAGCGATGACGCGCGATAAAGCGCTTCGTGATCTGATCTTCGATCGGAGTCGCGAAGTCCATGTAATCGATACCGAAATAACCGGCGCGCGGATCGAAGACGCGCGGCTTGAAGCCGGGTTCGGGTAATTGCACAAATGAATGGCGTTCACGAACGGTGATCGCTTCCGGCACCGGCACGACGCGCCGCACCATTTGGCCGGTTGGTTCGCCGGTGAACGTCAGCGTGGTTTCGACTTCCGTGTTGCGTGGAAAGTTTTTCGTGTTAGGCAGGTAGAAAGCACTGCGAGTCGGATCGAGCCGGTAAGTTCCCTGCTGGTTGCGTTGCAGCGTGTTGGTGACCTGGTGAACGTCGCGCAGGTAGAAGTTGGTCGCGTCGACGAGCACACGTCCACTTTCTTCAGCCGCGGCCTCAAAGCCCCAGAGCGTCGATTCCGCAAACGCGTCTTTCACAGCGATACGTTCGTCAGCGTTGTTTGACGTGGCGCGGAAAGAATAATTCGGCGCCACGAGCAGGACGCGTGGTCCACTACGATCGAAGCGCACGATCGAACTGCTGCCGAGCTGACCGCGATCGAGTCCGAGGTCGTTCGAACCGATACCGGCCGGCAACGATTCGACATAGAGAAACTCGGTGTTCCACTTGTCGATCTCCAGCCAGATCTTCCCCGCCTTCGCATCCCAGTAAAAGGTGAGGAACCCCGGAAACTTCTCCATGCCCTTCACCTTATCCGCGATCGTTTGCGCCTGAACGGCCACGGACAAACAAAGTAGCAACACAAGAGCGCCGCCACGTTTCATTCGATCCTCCTTGAGCCACAGATGAACACGGACTAACACGGACAGAGTTAATCTTTTTCTCTCTGTGTTCGTCCGTGTTCGTCCGTGGCTAATACTTACTGATCTCTCCATTCGGGTATGCGTCCGGGGGTCCAGGGGGCGCCGGCGGATTCGAGTTGTTTCTCGAGACGCGCCAGGTCGACTTCAATCAGTTGGCGCAACTGCGTCAGCACGCCTTCGAAGTCCTGGGCCGCGGCGGTGTACTGGTTCTGCTGCGTCTGTGTTGGACGTGCGGTGGACATGCGCTGCGCGCCGACAACGTAACCGACGCGGTCGTTGATCGAAGACGCTGTGTTCATATTTCGCTGCCGTGCGGCGGAATCGCCACTCAACGCGCGGAGGATTTCGTTGTTTCGTTTCTCCAACACCATCGCATCCTCATACAGGCGATTCTGTATCGACGGCGTTTCCGCGATCGCGCGTTTGATTGCCGTCAACCGCGGGCGGAGCGCGTTTGCGGCCTGCGTCGCGCCATTCACCGCGCGTTGCAATCGCGCCGCTTTCTGCTGGAACTCAACCAGCGCAGCGCGATCCGCAGACGACATGTTTTCCTGCCCTTCGACCACAACCTGAAACTCCTGCGCTGGTCCAAGCGCCGTCAACACACCATCAACTCGCTTCGACACGAGCAACTTGTAAGTGCCGGGCATCACGAGCGGCCCCGACGGTGGTTCGAACTCAAAATCCGCATCGGGTGGCGGCGGAGCCGAGAGGTTCGCAGCCGGATAACGCAGATCCCAATTGAGACGCTGAATTCCGGCCGTGGCGGGACCACTTAACCGGCGCACCACACGATCGCTCGAGTCCGTAACCGTCACGACGATCGCAGGCGCGTCTTCCTCTTCCTCCGCACGCAGTTGTTCGCGCGTGGGCCAACCTACCGGCGCACCCTTTCGTTCGGCTTCCTTTTCTGCTTCCTGACGTCTCTCCTTGCGTGTCTTGAGCGCATCTTTCAGATACCACGTCACCGTGGCGCCAAACGGCGGATTGTCGGCCGTGTAAAACGCCTCCCCTTGGAAACTCTTACCGCGGCCGCCAAGCGGTTGCGACTGGATGTACATCAACGCGTCCTTCACCGGAAAGACAGCCGCTTCCTGCCGCAACATTTCCGGCTTGAGTAGACGCAGCGGCGTGTAGTTGTCGAGTATGTAAATACCGCGGCCAAACGTTCCGAGCACCAGGTCGTTCTCGCGTTTCTGAATGTTCAGATCCCGCACGGCGATCGTCGGCACACCGCCCTTGAGTTGAATCCACTTCTGCCCGCCGTCAATCGAGAAGAACACACCAAACTCGGTGCCGGCGAAAAGCAGATTCGGGTTGACGTGATCTTCCGCGATGGCCCACACCGGACCATTCTTCGGCAGGTTCGAGCTCAAGGAAGTCCACGTGCGGCCCGCGTCAGTCGTCTTCAAAAGATATGGTTTGAAATCGTTGTTCTGATGATTGTTGAAAGCGACGTACGCCGTGTTCGCGTCGAAATTTGAAGTGATGATGCGGCTGACGTAAGCCATGTCGGCCACACCCGGAAACTTCTCGATCTTGCGCCAGTTCTTGCCGCCGTCTTCGGTGACCTGGACCAGGCCGTCGTCTGTGCCGACGTAGATCAAACCCTCTTTCTTCTGCGACTCAGCCAGCGCCGAGGCGTTGCCGAAGAAAGCCGTAGACGCGTTTTTCGCCACCGCGTCAACACTCCAAACCTTGCCCATCACCGGCAGCTTGTCGCGATCGAGATCGCGTGAAAGTTGACCGCTGATCAGCGTCCAACTGTCGCCGCGATCGTCGCTGCGAAAGAGTTTGTCTGACGCCATGTAGAGGCGCGTGTGCGAGTGTGGACTGATGATGAACGGCGAGTCCCAGTTCCAACGCATCGGATCCTCATTGCGGCCCACTTGCGGTTGAATGCCGATACGCTCACCCGTGCGTTTGTCGAAACGAACGATCACGCCGTGCTGTAACGATGCATAGATGATGTTCGGATCTTCCGGATCGACTTGTGAACGGAAACCGTCGCCGCCGTTAGTAACAAACCAATCGGAATTGACGATGCCCGACGCGCTGCGCGTGCGCGATGGACCACCAAAGCTGAAGTTGTCCTGCGTGCCGCCGTAGATGTTGTAGAAAGGTTTCGCGTTGTCGGTGGTGATGTCGTAGAACTGGGGCACCGGCAGGTTCGCCTTGAACTCCCAGGTTTGCGCACGGTCGAAACTCTCGTAAACACCACCGTCACAACCCATCAGATAGTGATCGGTGTTTTCCGGATTGATCCAGATTTCGTGATCGTCGACGTGCCTGCTGCGCGACCCGAGACGCCGCAGTGTGCGCCCGCCGTCGTCGGAGACCATCGTGTAGACGTTCATCACGTAGATCCGATCGACCTCTTTGGGATCGGCGACGATGCGCGCGTAGTACATCGCGGTCGTGTCGTATTCGTTGCGCCGTTCCCAACTACTGCCGCGATCGGCCGAACGAAAGATTCCGCCTCTGCGATCCGCCGCTTCGACCGTTGCGTAAATCACGTTTGAATCCACCGGCGAAATCGCAAGACCAACGCGGCCAAGCTCAACGGTCGGCAAACCCGCGCGCAACTTATTCCACGTGGCGCCCGCGTCGGTTGATTTGTAGATCGCGCTTTCGGGGCCGCCGTTGATGAGTGTCCAAAAGTGCCGGCGGCGTTGGTAAGAAGCACAGTAGATCGTGTTTGGATCGTTTTGGTCGATCACGACGTCGGTGACGCCGGTGTTCTCGCTGATGTTGAGAATGTTCTTCCAGGTCTTGCCGCCGTCAGTGGTTTTGAAAAGACCGCGCTCGCCGCCCGGTCCCCACAACGGTCCCTGCGACGCGACGTAGACGATGTTTGAATCTTTCGGATCGATCGCGATGCGGCCAATGTGTTCGGACGTTCGTAACCCGACGTTGCGCCAGGTGCGGCCGCCGTCTTCTGATTTGTAAACACCGTTGCCGTAGGAAACGCTGCGCTGGCTGTTGTTCTCGCCCGTGCCGACCCACACGACCAACGGGTTCTTCGGATCGAGCACGATCGCGCCAATCGAGTAGGAAGCCTCGTTATCAAAGACAGGTGTCCACGTGGTGCCCGAGTTTACCGTTTTCCACACACCGCCGGAGGCGACGCCGACAAAATATTTCGCCGGGTTCTTTGGATCTACGGCGAAGCCGATCACGCGGCCTGAAGTGAACGCTGGTCCAATCGAGCGGAAGCGGAGTCCGTTGAAGGTCGGCGTCGACATTGGATCGCGTGGTGTGGGAGAAGCTTCCGGGGATGGGCTGGGGCTCGCACTTGGTGACGGAACTGGTTTCGGAGAAGGCTGCGGTCCAGCAGGCGGCTCCTGGGCCAGAACGGTAAAAGACACAGCTAAGATCAGAAACAACGCGCGGGTACACGTAGACATAGTCTTTGAGAGTTTCCTTTAGTTGGACTTGGAGACACGGATAAACACAGATCCGTGTTTAGTGCTGCTTACTTCAGGTGCTTTGTTAAAAAGTCGATCGTCCGTTGCCAAGCGTCGGCGGCAGCCTCGGGAACGTAAACCGTGGGCCTCGTGTCGTTGAAGAAAGCGTGATCCGCGCCCGGATAGATGATCACGTCGACCTGCTTTCCTAACGACTTCAACTGTTGCTCCAGCGTACGCACCACGTCTGGCGTCACAGACTTATCCTTGTCGCCGGACAGACTGAGCACCGGCGATTGCAGGTTTGGCAGATCGGGCTTGACGTTTGGATGTCCGCCGTAGAAAACGACGCAAGCGCCCACGTTCGGATTCTTCGTCGCGGTGTAGAGAGCCAGCGCACCACCCATGCAGAAACCAACAACGCCGACTTTGTCGCCGGTGACCGCATCGTGGTTCAAGAGATATTCGATGGCGCCGCTGATGTCTTTTTCCGCTTCGTCGATGCGCATCGCCATCATCAACTTGCCCGCTTCGTCAGGCGACGTCGTTGTTTGGCCGTGATAGAGATCCGGCGCAAGGGCAACGAATCCAGCGTTGGCAAACCGCTCGCAAACATCTTTGATGTGATCGACGAGTCCCCACCACTCCTGAATCACGATCACGCCCGGCCCGGGTTGAAATCCCCTGCCCGCTCTGGGAATCGCCAGGTAACCGCTGTCAGTTCCACCGTTTGATTTGAATTCGACTAGTTCTCCCACGGTTGTATCTACTCCTCTTTTTGTATTGGCGAACGCAGCACGCCGTCCCAACGATTCATCACGTCGAGGTGAATATCAAACTGATCGATCACGCGCATCGTGATGTGATTGATCATGTCGTCGAGATTCTGAGGGTTGTTATAGAACGCGGGCACAGGCGGCAAGATCACGACGCCCATCCGCGCCAGCTTCAACATGTTTTCGAGATGAATTTCATTGAACGGCGACTCACGCACGACAAGCACGAGCTTGCGCCGCTCTTTCAGCACCACGTCCGCCGCACGATGAATCAGGTTGTCGCCGAGCCCGTGCGCGATCGCCGCGACGGTGCGCATGCTGCACGGCGCGATGACCATGCCGAGCGTTACGAAAGAGCCGCTCGAGATCGCGGCGCCTTGATTGCCGATGCCGTAACTGTGCGTGGCCAGGTTTTGTACGTCTTTGAGCGCGTATTGGGTTTCATGCGTGAGCGTGCGCGCCGCCCACTTGCTGACGGCAAGATGCGTTTCGACGCCTGAGCCATGCAGCATCTGCAACAGGCGCACGCCGAAGATGGTGCCAGTGGCGCCGGTGATGCCGACGATGAGACGCGTGGGCTGCTGCATGGGTGCCGTTCATTGTGCCACAAAAAAGGCCGGACGTTGAACACGCCCGGCCTCAAGAATCTGTGTAATCTGTGGTTACCCGTTTACGGCTTTTGCGGTAACGTACTTTTCAATCATGCGGGTGATCGACTCTTTACTCGTCGCGCCCACCACGCGTTCAACTTCTTTTCCTTCTCGGAAAAGGATCAACGTGGGAATTCCCTTGATGCCGTAGCGCTGCGCGGTTGACGGATTGTCGTCAACGTTCAGCTTCACAACGCTCGCGTTATCGCCGTAGTGCTCGGCGACGGCCGCTACCGTCGGCGCCAACATGCGACAAGGGGCACACCATTCAGCCCAAAAATCCACGAGCACGGGCTTATCGGATCCCAATACTTCTTTCTCAAACGAACTGTCACTTACGTCTTTTACAAATTCACTCATACTTCCGCTCCTAATCTGCTGTAATCTCTCAGAAATCTGTAAACTTACTGCCCCTCGCCTTCGAGGAAGTTTTTCAGTAGCCGCGCACGGGATGGGTGGCGGAGTTTGCGCAGCGCTTTCGCCTCAATCTGACGAATGCGTTCGCGTGTCACGTTGAAGTTCTGTCCCACCTCTTCCAGCGTTCTCTCGTGACCACCGTTATCCAAACCAAACCGCAAACGAATGACTCGTTCTTCACGCGGGCTCAAAGTTTGCAGCACGTCGCCGGCAATCTCGCGCAAGTTTGAAGTGATGACGCGGGCCGCCGGGCTCTCGCTCGACTTGTCTTCGATCAAGTCGCCGAGCTGCGAATCGCCGTTCTCGCCGATTGGTGTTTCCAGCGAGATCGGATCCTGCATCAGCTTGCGAGCTTTGCGCACTTTGTCGACGGACGTGTCCATCTTCTTGGCGATCTCTTCGGTCGTTGGTTCGCGACCGAGTTCGCGCACCAGTTCACGCGAAGTGTTCTTCAGCTTATTGATCACTTCGATCATGTGGACCGGGATACGAATCGTTCGTGCCTGGTCGGCGATCGCGCGGGTGATTGCCTGGCGAATCCACCACGTTGCATACGTGGAGAACTTGTAACCACGGCGCCAGTCAAACTTATCAACACCCTTCATCAAACCGAGATTGCCTTCCTGAATCAGATCCAGGAATTGCAAGCCGCGGTTCTGATACTTCTTGGCGATCGAGACGACCAGCCGCAGGTTTGCTTCGGTCAACTCGTGCTTCGCCTGCGCCGTTTGCGCTTCGCTGACAGCGATCATCTGGTGCGAACGTTTGATCTCCAACAAAGTCAGATGATGTTCGGTTTCGATCTCTTTGATACGCTTCTTCGCGTTCGCGATCTGTTTGCGATACTCCTTCTGCTTGTCGGGCTTTGTTCCCTTGCGCTTCAGTTTCTCGTTAGCGCCTTCAACCTCGCGTTCAAGCGTACGCACTTCCTTATGCACGACGCCGATGGAAGCAATGAGCCGCTGCCGGGCCGCTTCCTTCATGTGGAGCCCACGGATCTCCTGGGCAATTTCCAAACGCGTACGGGCGAGTTTGCGACGGTAACGCAGCAGCTTCTTCGAGCGTTTGCCGCGCGAAATCCTCACCTCTTCCGCAAACTTTTCAAACTCCTTCAAGCCGCGCTTGTAGAGATTGCGGATGTTATTCAAACCCTCGATCGTCCACTGCAAATACTCTTCGCTGCGGTCTTCGTGCTCCTCGGTCTCCATCTGATCCGAGAACGCGACCACGTCGCGAATGTTGAGTTTTCCTTCGGCAAGTTCGTCGCCGATTCTGAAGAGCTCGACTACGGCGATTGGCGAACGCGCGATTGCTTTCTCTGCTCGTTTCTGACCTCGTTCGATTCGCTTGGCGATGGACACTTCCTGTTCCCGAGTCAACAAGGGCACTACGCCCATTTCGCGCATATAAACGCGAATCGGATCGGAAGTCTTGTCCATTTCACCGGCCGAGAGATCCAACTCGACCTCTTCACTCATTGCTTCGTCTGATTCGACGGCAGACGAAGACTCCTCGATCAAAGGTTCCTCGATCTCCGTTTCACTGCTGGTGGCTCTTTCCAGCGTTTGTAGAACTTCGTCGATATCTTCTATCGACACGGCATCGTCGGTAAGCTCTTCGCTTAGGTTAGCGAAGTCGCCTTTAACCGAGTTCATGAGCTCGATACCGTTTTGATCTTTTTCAAGCCTGGACAAATTAGCTATTCCTTTCTCGCTTAAGCAGTTCTAAGAACTTTAGCGACCTTTCCATTCGACTTTCCCAGCGACTTTTCCAACTTGGGATTTTTCACATTAGTGAGAGTTCCGCATGGCTTTAATCGTTGCACGACGTCGTCGATAGTGATGTTTTTCAACACCAGTTCAACCGCTGAGTCGACTTCCTGCAACACCTCTCCCAGCACTGTTTCGATATTCACGCCGACGGGGCAGTCGCGGCTGGGCGGCTGCCGGTGCAATGAGAAAACACCGCCACACTCGAGTGCCTGATAAACGTCCAGAAGGGTGGTCTTCGCAGGATCGGTCGCCAGCCGGGAGCCGCCCATCGACCCAGTTTGAGACACCACCAGCCCAGCTTGCGCCAAGTCCAGCAGCATCCGGCGAATTACCACCGGATTAGTGTTTACGCTTTCCGCAACCTGTTCGGATTTAAGGGGTTCTTCGCCCGTCCAGGCCATCAAACTCAAGACATGCACCGCTACGGCAAAGCGGCTGTTAGTCGACATATCAAAACACGCATTCCCAGCTCGGGGCTCAATTTTGTAACCATTATAGTTACAATTTCGATTTTGTCAACTATTTGATTGGGTTAGGGTTTGCGCTTAGGCAGTGCGGAGTTTCAAGTCGTGGATGAAGTCGAAGAGGGCGTCCACGTTGATGGGTTTCGGCATCAGGGCGAGGTAGCCGACGCTCAGCGCTTTGCGCCGGTCTTCGTCGCTCGCATAACCGGAAATCGCAATGGCCGGAACGCCGCCCATGCCCGGAATCTGTTTCAGTTGCTGGAGAAACTCGTACCCGTCCACGTCCGGCATGCCGATATCGGAAATAACGATGTCGGGAGGGTTTGAGCTCGCAGCGTCCAATGCTTCGCTCGCCGATGCGGCTTGAATCACGTTTGCGCCTTCGCGGGAAAACATCGTGCTCAGCAATGTCAGCGTGTCTTCAGAATCCTCGACAACGAGAACGTTCAGCCCCTTCAACGACCGGGGCCTCGACTCAACTTTCTCCGGCACAACGCTCTCCGCCGCTACCAGACCGAGACGGAACATGAAAGACGAGCCTTTCCCTACACCTTCTGACTGCGCATCTAACCGGCCGCCATGCATCTTCGCCAACGCGTCGGCGATCGCAAGACCGAGGCCGAGTCCACCATGACGACGAGAGGTCGATCCGTCAGCCTGACGAAAACGATCGAAGACGTGCGGCAGGAAATCCGGGGAAATGCCGACGCCCGTATCGGCGATGCTGAGGCAAGCTTCGCGGCCCTCACTTTCCGTTGTGACCGCCACCTTGCCGCCGGGATCGGTGAACTTGATGGCGTTGGAGATCAGGTTCCAGGCGATCTGTTGCAGGCGTACCGGCTCACCCATCACGACCAGTATTGCCGGCGTCAACGTCACGGACAGGTCGATGTTGCGGGCTGCAGCCATGGCGCGAACTGTCTCGAGTGCGGCTTTCACCGTGGAATTCAAATCCGTCGGCCGTGGCTCAAACTGCAATTTGCCGGTGGCGATGCGCGAGGTGTCGAGCAGATCGTCGATCAAACGCGCCTGAAGCCAGGCGTTACGTTCGATCGCGTCGAGTGCCTGGGCAATACTCTTGCTGTCGAGATTTCCGCTGCGCAGCAGTTTGATCCAACCGACAACCGGGGTCAGCGGCGTGCGCAATTCGTGGGAAAGGGTCGCCAGGAAAACGTCTTTGGCCCGGTTCGCCTCGGCGAGCTCGAAATTCAGCCGGGTCAACTCGGCGGTGCGTTCCGCAATTCTCTTTTCGAGATCGAGATTCAGTTGCTCCAGATCCGCGCGGGCTTTCTGTTCCGCCAGCATGAGTCGACGATGCTCGACGCCGCGACGGATCGTGTGTTTCATCGTCTCGATGTCGCAGGGTTTGACGAGATAGTCGTAAGCGCCTTCCTGCAACGCGGAGATGGCGGATTCGACGGAAGCAAAACCGGTTAAGACTACGGAAATAGTCAACGGTGCGTTGCGTCGGATCTCATTCAGCACCATGAGGCCCTCACCACCTTCCATGTGCAGGTCGGTGAGCACGAGATCGTAGTCGGCGCCGGCAAGCAGGGCGATTGCTTCGTTACCACTGGAAGCGACATCGACGGTGTAGCCCTCTTTTTCGAGGATCGCAGCGGTGGTTATGCGAAGACTCTCCTCGTCGTCAACGACCATCAGACGGCCATCATTTAACAATGGCAGTCCCGATGCCTCTTTCACCGAACGATGATTTCCTGAATGGTCCAATGAACTGCTCATTTCCTTACAGCCACGTCGCTTTTCTTTTCGTCCAGAACTGGAGACTCAACCTGCAATATGATGCTGAAAACAGTTCCCCGCCCAATGTCGCTGGCAACTTCGATGCGCCCGCCGTGTTGGCGGACAATGTCCTGCGTCACCCACAAACCGAGACCGGTGCCCTTCTTCCCGGTAGAAAAGAACGGGTCGAAGATGCGCGTCAGATCGTCTTCAGGGATGCCGACGCCGCTGTCGCTCAGTTGCACAATGATCGAAGGCTGCAATGCCTGTTCGTAACGCGACGTTGAGATGTGTATCTCGCCTTCGCTGGTAATCGCCTGTTGCGCGTTGAGAATCAGGTTGAGAAACACCTGTCGCAGTTGATCGGCGCGCGCACGGATGTGCGGCAGTTCCGGATCCAGGGTTTTCGCGATGCGAATACGCTGCTGGCGCATCTTCTTTTCCAGCAGCACAAATGTCTCTTCCAGCAACTGGTTGATGTCGACCCAATCGACCTCACCGGGCCGGCGTGCAAAACCAAGCATCTGGCGAATGATGTGCGAAACGCGTTCGGTTTCCTTGCGCGCGATTTCGAGGAAACGGGAGTTCTGCTCAAAGTCGGGACTCGTCTGCATCAGGTAGAGCGCGTTCTTGATCGCTTCCAGCGGATTGTTGACCTCGTGAGCGATCGACGCAGCCAGACGACCGATAGCCGCGAGTTTTTCCGATTCGAACAGTTGTTGTTCGACGCGGCGGCGTTCGAGCTCACGAATCTCGGTCAAATCGTGAAGAATCGAAACGACCGCGGTCACCTGGCCGGCTTCGTCCAAAACCTCGCGGGCGGTGATCTCCATCGGCAACGACTGCCCGTCCTCGGGATCCATCAGTTCGATCTCGCCTTGCCTCGCCGTTTCAGAAGCAGAAGCAAGCGTGGAAATGAAGGAGGTAAGCTTTACTGCATTGGTCCGCACGGCGATCGCGGCGGCGGAGCCGGAAATGTCGTTTTCCTGAAACAACAGTTCCGCGCGGCGATTAAGCAATATGTAGTTGCCGGACGAATCGGTCACGACGATCGGGTGACCGACGTTTTCGATGATCAGATCGAGACGATCGCGTTCGCGGCGCGACTCGGCTTCGGCGTGTTGCAACTTGATGAAGTTGCGCGCTAACTCCTCGTTCGCTTCGCGCAGATCGGTAACGTCGCGAAAGATCGAGACGAGGCCGAGCGGTTCGCCGCGGGCGTTCGCGGCCGGCGTCGAGATAACTTCAAAGTGGATGTCAGAACCTTCGATTGGATCCACCAGCGTGATGTCGCGCTGGATCACTTCCGAAGACGACACCGTGCCGCTCGAAAGGTAGGCCGAGAACAAGAGGTCGTTCATCTTCAACGCGCGGCGTTTTCCTTCGCCGGCATTGGCGGAACCGCTGAACAACTCTTCCGCGCGTCGATTCTGAAGCAGGATTTCGTTGTCGAGATCGGTGAGGACGATCGGATCCGCGACTGACTTCATGATCGACTCGATCCACTGCCGCTCACGTTGGAGTTTCGTGACCGTGGAAACGAGTCGTTCCTGATGAGTGGCTAGTGAAGCGACGATACCGATGCGTTCGGCAAACCGCCGCAGCAGGTCAAACGACTCGGCATCGAGGTTGTCACGCTCGGTGCCAACATAAAGCACGCCCAATCGCGAGCCGCGTTCAAACGTCCAATACTGACCCGGATGTCTTGCGCTTTGCTCGCGTCCGGCTTTTGGCGCCAACTCGGAGATGCCATACAGCGGCAACGCCAAAAGCTCCTGTTGCCAGTGCATTCTCCCCAGGAACTGGCGTGACGATTCGTCTTCTTCGAGATCGATCCAGAGTGGCTGAGCATCGTGAATGACGCGCACGCAAGCAGCGCCGGAGTCGAGCGGCATTTCCACTTTGTGGTCGCCGTTGAAACCGCTGGCCGCACGAATGCGCAGCTCTGCCTCTCTTTCGTTGATGATCGCGATGGCGGCCTGTTGGCAACCAAAGTTATGAACTACCGCTTCGAGTGCGAGCAATAGTCGCTCCTGAAGTCGCGGCGTAGCGAGCATCTGCGTCGTCGTTTCGATAAAGACATCGAAATGCCGCTGCCTGAGCCGCGCTTGTTCTGCTAACGAAGGGGCGGCCGGAAGAGCTAACTCTGGCGGAAAAGGGACTTCTTCCATAATGCTAAACTTCTAAACCTGAAGTCGGGTCTCAAATCCCACGCAAGGCTCTCGCTACTTACTTCTCAACCTCCACCGAAACCCTGCGCCGAGTTTCGGTCTCGACCTCCGCCGGGCCACCTGTGAGCACGGGCCGGGAAACTGCCGGCGTCAAACCCACTGCTTCGGCGTACTTCAGGTATGTATCAATCGAGGCGACCACCACGCGCGCTTCAATTGTAATGAGGTCAATGCCCACCAGTGAAATGCGGACCCACGCATCGATCACGATACCCTTATCGAGCACGCGATCGAGAACGTCGATTAAACTAGTACCGCCTGGTGCTCTTTCGACAGCCATTTGCTTCGGTTCCTTTTTCTAGAAGTTTGGAAAAACCAGCATACTGCTTGCGCGAGGACTTGACGGCGCCCCTTGTTCTCAAGAATTCCCGTCGCCTATGTAATCCTGCTCTAACTCCGACGCTTCGTCCTGGTCTTACGCGTAGTCACGCGAGTCGTCTTTACTGGCTCATTACCGGAGACTCCCGCTGCCGCACTCAGCTTTCGAATTTCTAGTTCGAGCTCGGACAGCCGTTCCCGAAGCTCGATGTTCTCGGCTTCGGCACGTTCCGCCCGCGTTGTTAGATTGGTGTCGTAACGCCACCAGTTCAGCCCAATTTGTTCGGCCTTGTCGATCGAGCACACAAGTAGCCGAATCTGCAGGGTGAGTAGTTCGACGTTGGCGAGCGACACCTTGATGTCGCCTGCTATCACCAATCCCTTGTCAAGAATGCGATCGAGAACATCAACCAGGCCCGGGGGACGGGCCGTTATCAGGGTAGACCGCTCACTGGACACTTTCGCCCTCCACACTCAGGAAGCGGCTTTACTCAAAAAGCTTAAAATGGCCGCCACCTAACACTTTCATACGTACCGCTTTGTGGCCAAACTTCTAAATCAGGCGCCCTATCGGACCAAGATCAAGATTGAGGTCTTCGTCCGTTAACCCGAATTGAGTCTTCAGCTCGTGGAGCTTAGCTTCCAACCTCATGAGCGCCAATCCTAACTCTTCGATCTGTTCAGGTGAGAGATCCCCGCCTTCCATGCGGCGGACGGCCTGCTTCTCGAGCAGACGCCGGATAAACTCGATCAGAGTAAGAACTAGCTTTGCCAGACCCTGTTCGACGCTTTGCGCATCAATATTAATTCGCGATGGCAGCGAGTCAGTGACACAACGGAGTTGTTCCACAAACTCCTCTGCATGCGAAGTTTCGATCTCCGGCTCAGCCGGAAGGGGGTTTTCGGGGGAAAGCTCCATCAGCTTACTCCGAACTGCGTTTTAAACTCAAGGTCTATATTAGCGAAACTGTACGGCGGCCACGGTCCGCTGGCAAGAAAGTGGAGTTCCGGACGCTCCAGTGTTGCATTTTTTACTGCCTCCCGGTACTTCTCGACCGAGTTACGTTCCACCAGATGCGCGGCCGTCACCAACAATTTTTCTGTCGTATTTGTCTGAATTGTTCTTTCCCTCACGACGTCGCGCAGGCCTTCCTCCAGCCAATCGGCGATTTGCTTCGCTTCCGTGGCTCGGGCTTCGGTCCCCAGCAGCTCCCGCCGTTTTTCAACGAGGAAAGCGGTGCCGGGTTTATCAGGTTCTTTGACCGGAGGCTCTTCAGTCCACGGACGGTCCCAAATAATCTTGACGCTCATCTCGACGCAACCGCGCACCCGTTCCAGTTTAGCTTTGAGCGCGTCATGCCGGGCGGCCACGTAGCTCTCAAGCTGTTGTTGTGCTACGAGCGTGCCGAAGCGAAATGGCAGTGGCGTTGTTTGATCCAGAACACTTCGCACCACGGCCGCGTGAGCGAGAGCGTTGTCACGGTTGACTGGAACGGTGTCGCCCGGGAAATCGGTGACCAGCAACGAAAAGTTTTCCACTCTTATTAAACGGACCGGCGCGCCATTGATGCCGTTAGAAGATTCCGGCGGCAAATCGATGCCTTGAGTAAGGCAGTAAGCGTAGAGCTTCATGCTGAGGCGTCGCTGGCTTCTCGCTTGCGCAGGACTTTGTTTGCCGTCTCAACCGAACTGAGTAACACGTTGAGGCCGATGAAAACGAGATCGATGTCGGCGACGGAGATGGTAATCTCACCCGCAATGACCATGCCCCGGTTCAGAACGTGATCGAGCGTTTCGAGCAGCGACAACTCGTTCTCCTCGAGCTGCTCGGCATTCCCACTGACGATGATCTGCTCAAAAGACATCCTGTTCGTCCTGCATCCTGTCTACGAAGAAAAGTTGTAAGCCGGCCAGGGACCGGTCAGTTCCAGACGCATGCCCGCGCTCAGATGCTCTTCCGCCAGCCGCTCGGCCGCCGCGCGAAACTCTTCAAAACCGGCTCGTTTCACCAAGAAAGCGAACTTCGCTTTCAGTTCGCCGTGCTCGGTCGCTTCGACTTTCAGAATCCGCAAACGTTTCGCGTCATCCGCCTGTCCGCTCAACGCCTTCTCGATTTCATCAACAATACGGTTCAGCGCGAGCCGGGCTTCATCGACCCGCAGCGTGTCGATCTTCTTCTGCATCAGGTACGACTGTCCCGGCGACGCGGCTTCCGCCTGCTGGGCCAACTCGCGCAACCGTGGACTCACCGACGTAATACTCGCCATCAGCGTCGCCCGATCGGAATAGACGTTTACGCCCCATTCCTCCCGCCCGCGCAGACGCTCGACGATCTGGGCCAACTCTCTGCCCTTCTCGGCGAGCATTCGCTCGATCCCGGCTCGTTCGAGATAGATCGTGCCAAAACGAAGCGGCACCACGCTGGTACGTTTCGCGGCGTACTCCACCACCGTCTCATGGCGCATCGCGCGCACGGCAGTCCAGGTCGCGTCGCCCAGATGCTCCGCGAGTGCTTCCTCGCCATAGCTCTCGAGCGGCACGATGCTGGAAAGCGCGGCGAGATCGTTTGCCGTCACCCATTCCAGTTTAGCGCCGTCTTCGATGGCCACTGGAAACGAAGCTGCGTCCAACTGTTCCGCAGCCACACTCTCGGCGACACAGTAGACGTAGTATCCGTTTTTGTTTTGTCCGGGTCCGGTCATAGGGGGCGCCCCCGTAGGAGCACATGACCCGGCATTATATACAGGAGGAGTTCAATTGGAGAGCGAGTTATTGGAAGGCGACATCGAAATGAGGGGCTTGCCGTAATAGAAAGTTCCCTGCATCTGCCAGTTTCCGAGATTGAACTGGCGCTGGGCTCCGCAATTCACGCACGAACGATACGCCCGCCCACCGCGCGAGAAGGGACGGCTGAGTTCCGCATGCCGGCAACCAAACACTCGCGCCATCAAATTGCCAATCTTTCCCGTTAAAGACGATGGCTCAATGTGCCCGACGGCCAGGGTCCCAATTGTTAATTCGCCAGCTTGCATTATTATCACCTCTTTTCAGAATTGCCTTCGTTTGATTAACGCGCAAACACTTTTCGAATAGGGTCACCTTTCTGTAGCGTTATTTCTGTCTTATACTTACGCCTCGCGCAGGAGCGATTAACGATTGAGCAAACACCCCACTGACAATGTCACAAAACTACTGATCGAGGTGTCGAAAGGTGACCGGGGCGCAGTTGATCTTTTACTACCCGTCATCTACGATGAACTGCGCAAGCTTGCGGCGAATTATCTGCGGCGTGAGCGCCCCGATCACACCCTGCAACCGACCGCTCTTGTTCACGAGGCTTACTTGCGTCTGGTCGATCAAACGCGAGTGAACTGGCAGAACCGAGCCCACTTTTTCGGCGTTGCCGCCCAGATAATGCGACGCCTGCTGGTGGATCATGCACGCAAACACAACGCAGAAAAACGCGGGCAGGATTTCAAGAAACTTTCTCTAGACGAGAATATCGATCGCGCCGTCGAACGGAGTGCGGAACTCATCGCGCTCGACGACGCGCTCAAAACTCTGGCGACATTCGACGAACAAAAAGCACGCATGGTTGAGTTGCGGTACTTTGGCGGCCTTTCCATCGAAGAGACAGCGGACGTTATGGGCGTCACTCCCACGACCATCAAACGTCACTGGCGGCTCGCCAAAGCATGGCTTCATGGTGAAATGCAAAGAAATGTTTGAGGTACGTTGCTAGTCCAGCCGTTTCTGCATCAAATTGTCCTTACTTAGTAGCAATAGTAAGCGTCCAGTAAGACATGACCCCGGAACGCTGGCAAAAAGTTGAAGAGATTTTTCAGGCTGCGGTCGAACTCCTTCCTGACGAACGAGCGCGCTACATCGCACAGGTCTGCGCCAACGACACCACTCTGAGACGCGACGTCGAGTCGCTCCTTTCACAACACGACAGCGCCGGCGAACTTCTCGATCAGCCGTTCTACGGCAACACCGAGATGAACGTGTTTGAGTCGTTTATCGAAGAAGAGGATCCGATGCTCGGACGCCGTCTCGGCTCGTATCGCATCGAGCGGGAGATCGGGCGCGGCGGCATGGGCGCGGTTTACGAAGCCTCACGCGCGGACAACGAGTTCAACAAACGCGCGGCCATCAAACTCGTCAAGCGCGGCATGGATACGGATTTCATCCTGCGCCGCTTTCGCAAGGAACGACAAATCCTCGCCGCTCTCGATCATCCGCATATCGCGGGACTCATGGATGGCGGCACCACGGACGACGGGCTGCCTTACTTCGTGATGGAGTTCATCGAAGGTCAGCCGCTCTACAACTATTGCGACGCTCACCAACTGAACATCCCCGAACGTCTCAAACTGTTTCGCTCGATCTGCGACGCGGTCCATTACGCGCACCAGAAAGAGATCGTCCATCGCGACATCAAACCTTCAAACGTGCTGGTCACGTCCGAAGGCGTTCCGAAACTGCTCGACTTCGGCATTGCAAAGTTATTGAATCCGACACTCGCCGGCGACATCACGCACGACCCAACTGCGACCGCGATGCGTTTGATGACGCCGGAATACGCGTCGCCGGAACAGGTGCAGGGCGCGCCGACAACGCCGAGCACGGACGTTTATTCGCTCGGTGTGCTGCTTTATGAATTACTGACTGGACATCGCCCGTATCGACTCGTCAATCGCGCGCCGCACGAAATTGCGCGCGTCATCTGCGAAGAAGCGCCGGCGCCGCCGAGCGTGATCATCACGCGCGCGGAAGATCTATTACCGAGTCTTTATCAGGGCGACGACGTCACAACCCTGAAGAATCTTTACGTCTCCCGTGGCGGCACACTCGAAACAATCCGGCGCGCACTCACCGGCGATCTCGACAACATCGTCATGCAGGCGCTGCGCAAGGAGCCCGAGTGGCGTTATCAAACAGCCGCCGAACTGCGCGACGACATCACGCGCTTTCTCGAAGGCCGTCCGGTTTCCGATCTTCCCGATCCGCCAAATGCAGCGGCACTCCTGCGGCCTGACACGTCGAATGAAAACTCGCTGGCCGTGCTGCCGATGAAACTGTTTGACATCAATCAATCGGAAACGAGCTCCGACTATCTCGGCACTGGACTCGCCGATGCTTTGATCACGCGCCTGAGTGCGATCCGCAGTTTCGCGGTGCGGCCGACGAGCAGTGTGCTGCGTTACCGAACTGAGGGCGATCCGCTGCGGGCGGGACGTGAGCTGGGTGTGGCGTTTGTGCTGGACGGCCGTATTCGCCGTTCGACGGAACGCATTCGAGTAACAATTCAACTGCTCAACGTGCGTGACGAAACCACTGCGTGGGCGCAACAATTTGACGAACAGTTGACCGACGTTCTCAACCTCGAAGACAAGATCTCTTCGGAAGTCGCCGAAGCGATCCTGCCGCACCTGACGGTCGATCAACGTGTGCGTCTGGCAAAACGAGGCACTGACAATCCGCAAGCACACGAGGCTTATCTACGCGGGCGTTTCTACTGGAGCACATTTACTGAAGAAGGTTTCGCACGGGCGATTGTCTGTTATCAACAAGCGATCGCGCTCGATCCCCGATATGCACTGGCACACGCTGGTGTGGCTGCGTATCACAACTGGCTCGGCGTTTTCACAGTGATGCCGTTTGCTGAGTGTGCCGCGGCGGCCTACGAAGCGGCTGCAAGTTCAGTAGACCTGGATCCGAACCTCGCCGAAGGTTACACAGCCATGGGCCAGGCCGTGCTCTGCCGCGACTTCGCCTGGTCCACGGCCGAACATCATCTCGTTCGCGCCATCGAGCTCGATCCGAACTATCCGCCGGCACGCATCTGGTACGCGCTCCAGCTCGCGATGGAAGGACGTTTCAGCGAGTCGCTGAAGCAGGCGAACATCGGGCGCGATCTCGATCCGCTCGCAGTGATCTCGCGCTTTGCGGTTGTCTGGTGTTCCTATCATTCGCGCCGTTACGATGAGGCCTATCGCTTCGCCAGCGCCACGCTCGAAAACGATCCGCGCAATTTGATGATGCTCTACGGCATCAGCTTCGTGCTCAGCCGTCTCAGCCGTCACGCTGAAGCAATCGAAGCCGCGGAGCGGTGTGTCGAACTTCTTGGTAAAGCGTCGCACACGCTCGGCCGACTCGGCGCCGCTTATGCCGCCGCGGGAAACCTCGAACAGGGTCAAAAAGTTCTCGACGAGATGGACCAACTTTCCGCGCGCCGCTTCATTTCGCCGTATCACCTCGCGCTCGTGAATTGCGCGCTCGGACGCAAGGAAGCGTCGCTCGATTTACTGGAGCAGGCTTACGACACCGGCGATGCGAAAGTGCTTTGGATGGGCGTCGATCCGGAGCTCGATCCGCTTCACGGTCATCCGCGCTTCAACGATTTGTTACAGAAGCTGGACCATCGCCTGGCAGCGCTGCCGCCGCTTGCCGGACAACTCCGCGAGGAACACGAATCGATCGCCGTGCTTCCCTTCCGCGTAATGAGCCCGGCGGGAGAAAACACCGGCGACGAATTTCTCGGCATCGGGTTAACCGATGCGCTGATCACGCGGCTCAGTAACGTGCGGCGTCTGGTCGTGCGGCCAACCAGCAGTGTGCTGCGTTATCGGGGCGCGAATATCGATCCACTTATCGCCGGACGCGACCTCGGTATCGACTACGTCGTCGACGGCAGTATTCGCCGCGTCGGCGATCGCCTGCGTGTAACCGCGCAGCTTCTGAGCGTCACGGAAGGCATCACGTGTTGGGCCGAACAGTTTGACGAAGACTCAACGGACGTATTGCAGATCGAAGATTCGATCTCCGAAAGAGTCGCGAACGCGTTACTGCCGCAGTTGACCGGCGACGAGCAACATCAACTCTCCAAACGCGGCACTGACAACGCTGAAGCATTCGAGGCATATCTGCGCGGGCGTTATTACTGGAACTCTTACACCGAAACGGGTCTCGCAAAGGCGCTCGATAGCTACCAGCGCGCGATCAAGCTCGATCCTGATTACGCACTCGCCTACACCGGCATTGCTGACTACTACAACTGGATCGGCGTCTTCGGTATCAAGCCGTTTGCGGAAGCTTCCGCCGCCGCCAAACAGGCGGCCGCGAAAGCCGTCGAGCTCGATTCAACTTCCGCTGAAGCTTACACCGCGCTCGGCTTTGCTACCGTCTGCCACGATTTCGACTGGGCCGTTGCTGAGGGCGAACATCGCCGCGCGCTCGAGATCAATCCGAATTACGCGACCGCGCACAATTGGTACGCGTTTCATCTGACGATGGAAGGGCGGTTTGACGAAGGCATCGAGCAGATGTTGCGCACGCGCGAGCTCGATCCGCTTTCACCGGCAGTGCTCCAGGCGCTTGGCTGGTGTTACTACCAGGCGCGCCGCGACAGTGAGTCGATCTCTACCTTCCGCAGTTTGCTCGACGCCACACCGGACTTTCCGTACGGTCTGATCACTTTCTCGTGGGTACTGCGGCAGGCTGGATCGATGGATGAGGCCGTGAAGGTAGCTGAAAAGGCGTTGGACCTTTCAGGTGGCGGACAGCTTTATTTCGCCGCGCTTGGCGCAACCTATGCTGCCGCGGGAAAACAGGAGCAAGCGCGTGCGGTGCTGGAACAGCTCACGCAGATGATGGTTCATGGCTACGTCTCGCCGTACCTGCGCGCGTTGATTCACTTGCATCTTGGCGAGCGCGCGCGTTCCCTCGAACTGCTTCAGCAGGCACACACTATCCGAGACGCGTGGATCGTGTGGCTCGGCGTCGAGCCGCAATGGGATTCACTCCGCGGTGAACCCGCGTTTGAAACGATACTTCGCGATCTGCGTCACCCAGCGGCGGGCCGCAAACTCGCGCGCGCAGCCGCAACCGCAACTGCGAAAAAACGAAAGCGCGTCGCTAACATTCCACCGGTCACCACGCAGATCATCAATCCGGCGCCGGAGACACAGGCAGGCGAGAACGAAGAAGCGAAACAGCTCTATACCGCCGGCCGTTATTACTCAACTCGCCGGACCGCCGAAGGCTTGCGCCAGGCCATCGAACGTTTCGAACGCGCCGTCGAACTCGATCCGCAGTATGCAATCGCGCATGCGGAACTCGCGGACTGCTACGCGCTGCTCAACTGGTACGTAGAGCCACCGCCGGCAGAAGCTTGGGAGCGCGCCAAGGAATCCGCACTGCGCGCGGTCAAAGCAGATCCGGATCTTGCTGAAGGTCACGCCTCGCTTGGCTTCGTCCGGCTGCACTACGATCGCGACTGGATCGACGCTGAACGCGAACTGCGCAAAGCGATTCAACTGAAGCCGAGTTACCAGGTGGCTCATCGCTGGTACGCTTACAGTTTGTCGGCCATGGGCCGGCACGACGAAGCCTACGCGGAGATCGAACGCGCGCGACAGATCACTCCACAGTCAGCGGTGATCGCGACGGCGGTGGCAAACATCTTGTTCCACGCTGGTAAGTTTGACGACACGATCGCTCAGTGCAAGAAGTCACTCGAACTCGATCCCGGCGCGATGGCCGCGCACACAATCCTGCGTTGGGCTTACGAATTGAAAGGCATGCAGTCGGAAGCGCTCGGCGCTTTCGAGCAGGAACGGAGCTTTGCCGGCGACACGCCTACCACTCACGCGAAGCGTGCGCACGTGCTCGCGGCAGTCGGCAAACGCAACGAAGCACGCGCGATTCTCGAAGAGATCATCGCGAAACGACATCAGAATTGGGTCACGGCTTACGAGATAGCCATCATCTACACGCTGTTGGACGACTTCGACAACGCGTTTCGCTGGTTGGCCCAGGCAGAACGCGAGCACGCCGTCGGTTTCACCTTCGTTCGCGTCGATCCGCATCTGACGAAGTTGCGCACCGATCCACGATTCAATGATTTTCTACGCGAAACGGAGAAGACGATTCCTTAAAAGAGCCATCCGCAGATTACGCAGAAACGTTTAAGTAAGTCTGTGTAATCTGTGGATGGCTTTATTTCGCATTTGCTAAAGTCGTCTGCTATTTTAGGCCGCAATGTCCAACAAAGAAACACTTGACGCTTGGGTGCGAGAAGTCGTTCAGTGGCACTTCAACCCCGAAACCGGTTGCCCGTTCTGGCTCGACTACGCGAAAAACCTTTCGTTGGATCCACGCAAAGAGATCCAAACCTACGACGATCTTTCCCGTTTCGGTTTCTTTCAGGACGAATGGCTGCGCGGTGGACCAGTGCGGCGTTGGGTGCCGAAGGGTTATGCCGATCGTCCGGTCTACACGTTTGAGACCGGCGGCAGCACGGGCGTGCCGAAGTCCCGCATCAATATCGACGACTTTCGCATCGACTACGAGTTGTTCAGCGACACGCTGCCCGATGAATTCTTTCCGCGCGGTTCTGATTGGCTGTCGCTTGGACCAACCGGCCCCCGGCGTTTGCGTTTGGCGGTCGAACACCTCGCGCAACACCGCCGCGGGATCTGTTTCATGGTCGATCTCGATCCGCGTTGGGTGATCAAGCTGCTGAAGATGGGCCAACCGAAGATGGCCGAACAATATAAGCAGCACGTCGTCGACCAGGGTCTGACGTTGCTGCGCGCGCACGGCAACATTCGCTGCCTTTTCACGACGCCCAAATTGTTGGAGGCACTCTGCGAAAAGATCTCGCTGAAGAAGGCCGGCATCACGGGTGTGTTTTGCGGCGGCACGGAGATGACGCCGCAGTTTCATCGTTTCGCGGTTGAGGAACTGCTCGAAGGTGCGTATTTCGCGCCGACTTACGGAAACACGTTGATGGGTCTGGCCGTACATAAACCGAGACTTCCGGAAGACAACTTCGCGATCATCTATTACCCGCCGCAGCCGCGCGCGATGGTGGAAGTGGTCGATCCGGACGAGCCGGACAGAATTGTTGGATATGGCGAGACGGGCCGTGTGCGTCTGACGACGTTGACGAAAGAGTTTTTCATGCCGCGTTTTCTGGAGCGTGACGAAGCGGAGCGTGAGCCACCGTGCGATCAGTATCCGTGGGACGGCGTTCGTAACGTGCGGCCGTTTTCGAAGCTTCAAGCGAATGTCGTGGAGGGAGTGTACTAATTGACGATTGCCGATTTGCGATTGCCGATTTTGCGGCAGGGTCAGCCGTACTACAGTCTCGACGTCGCACGCGTCGTGCATCACCGAACGCGTGAACCGTTCGTCGAAGTCAGCCAGGCCAATCCGGGTTTGATCCGCCGCGACCTCGGCAAGCAGGACATTCCTAGATCCGCTTTGCAGAAGTTTTCAACACGTGAACTCGTCGATATCTGCACACGCGCAGCCGAAATCTTCACCGACGATCCGGCGGACTACATCAGTCAGGTTTCAGCAACGACAGGTCTGCCGCACGTTCTAGTCGAACGAAACATGCTCAAGATCAAGAGCATGTTTGCCAACATGGAAAGTGTTCTCAACGGGCTGACGCGCGGGATTGATTGGGATCTGCTCGACCGCGGTTTCGGCAAACTCGACGGACGCACGTTGAGCTTCTTCCCGCGCACGCAGTCGCTCGGCGCAGTGCTGCCTAACAATTCGCCCGGCGTACACTCGCTTTGGATTCCCGCGTTTGCATTGCGCATTCCGCTGGTGCTGAAACCGGGCAGCGCCGAACCGTGGACGCCGTATCGAATCATTCAATCGTTAATCAAAGCCGGCGCACCGCCGGAAGCTTTCAGCTATTACCCAACGGACCACGGCGGCGCGAGCGAGATCTTGCGAAACTGCGGCCGCTCGCTGCTGTTTGGCGACAGTTCGACGACTTCCGTGTGGGCCAACGACCCGCGTATTGAGATCCATGGACCCGGCTACAGCAAGGTAATTATCGGCGAGGATTGCATAGACAACTGGGAACAACATCTCGACGTGCTCGTCGCTTCGATCGCCGAAAACGGCGGGCGTTCGTGTGTGAACGCATCCGCCGTCTGGGTGCCGCGGCATGCCGACAAGATCAGCGAAGCACTCGCCGAGCGACTAGCGCGCGTCGTTCCGCGCGCCGCTGAAGATCCCGAAGCCAAGATTGCTCCGTTCGTCGATCCGCAGATCGCCGCACGCATCAATGCGATGATCGATCAGGGACTGCACGAGCCCGGCGCACGAGACGTTACTGCTGAGTATCGCGACGGCGATCGGCTCGTGAGCTGGAACAACTGTTCTTACCTGGCGCCGACAGTGATCCGTTGCGAAGTGGATCATCCGCTGGCCGGGAAGGAATTTCTCTTTCCGTACGCCGCCGTAGTGGAAACTCCACAAAATCAGCTCTTGTCACAACTCGGCTCGAGCCTCGTCGTGACCGCAATCACTGAAGATCCAAAACTGATCCAGTCGCTCGTTAATTCTCCGCACATCGATCGCCTCAACGTTGGACCATTGCCGACCAATCAAGTCACATGGGACCAGCCGCACGAAGGCAACCTCTTCGACCACCTTTACGGACGGCGCGCCTTCCAACACGCCGTCGCCGTCTGAGGTACGCGCGCAATGAGAATTCTGTATCTCACAGGTGGGGCCGGACGGATGTACTGCGGCAGTTGCCTGCGCGATAACGCCATGGCGACCGAGTTGCTCGCGCGCGGTCACGACGTGCTGCTGCTGCCGGTTTACACACCGACGCACACGGACGAACCAAACGTCAGCCAGGACCATGTGGTCTTGGGCGGCATCAGTGCTTATCTCGAACAGTACGTTCCCGTCTTTCGCAAGACTCCCGCGTGGCTCGATCGCCTGTGGGACTCGAAAGCGGCTTTGAGTCTCGCGTCGCGCAAGTCGATCTCGGTAAATCCGAAGATGCTCGGCGAGATGACTGTCTCGGTGCTCCGCGGCGAAGACGGATTTCAACGCAAAGAAATTCACAAGTTGATCGAATGGGTAAAGCAACTGCCGCAACCCGATGTCGTCAACCTGCCTTACACACTCTTGATCGCGCTCGCGCGGCCACTCAAAGAAGCTTTGAACTGTCCGGTGCTCTGCACGCTGCAAGGGGAAGATCTTTTTCTGAGCGGGCTACAGGAACCGTATCGCACCGAAGCAATGGACCTGATTCGAAAGCAGCTAGACGATGTTGACCTGTTTCTTTCGGTGAGTGAGTACTACGCCCATTTTATGCCGAACTACTTAGGCATTCCGTCTGAGAAGATTAGCGTTGTGCCGCTCGGAATCAATCCTCGGGGCTTTGAAATGCGCGAGAAGAAAAGCTCGCCGTTTACTGTCGGTTTTTTTGGGCGCGTTGCGCCTGAAAAAGGACTGCATGTACTGGCGGAAGCTTATCGTCTATTGCGCACTTCCGGCGAGCTATCCGAAGCGCGGTTGGAAGTCGCGGGTTACATGGCCGCCGATTGCCAGCCTTACCTACGCGGCATCGAAGCGAGGCTCAAAGAAGCAAATCTCGCCAACGAGTTTCATTATCACGGCGTACTCGATCGCGCGGAAAAGATCGCGTTTCTGCGCAAGCTCGACGTGATGTCGATGCCCGCGACTTATGATGAACCGAAAGGTGTGTCGCTGCTCGAAGCGATGGCCTGCGGCGTGCCGTTGGTCCAACCACGCCGCGGCGGCTTTACCGAGGTCGTGGAAAAAACCGGCGGCGGTTTGTTGGTAAAACCTGACGATCCGCAGGCTCTGGCTGAAGGCATCCGCGAGATCTATCGAAACAAGGAACTGGCTGCCGAACTGAGTGCGAAAGGTTTTCGCGGCGTGCGCCAGCACTACACTGCCGCGCAGATGGCCGATAAACTCCTGATCGCTTTTCAATCTGTGACATCCGTGGCCGAGAACAAAGTTGCTTAAGGTCGATCACATCTCCAAGGAGTATCCGACTCCCGCCGGTCCACTAAAAATCGTCAGCGACGTATCGCTCGAGTTGCCCGAGGGCTCGGCGGTCTCGATCATGGGACCGTCCGGCAGCGGCAAGAGCACGTTGCTCTACATGATCGGCGCGCTCGAAACACCGACCGGCGGAACCATCACACTCGACGATCAAAACCCGTTTCTGCTCGACGCTAAAAAACTCGCCGCGTTTCGCAATCAACGCATCGGGTTTGTCTTTCAGGATCATTGTCTCCTGCCGCAGTGCTCGGTGATTGAAAACGTGCTAACACCGACGCTCGTCGGTTCTCCTAACGGCTCAGTAACCGATCGCGCCCGCGAGCTTTTAACGCAGGTGGGCTTGCAAGAGAGACTTGGTCATCGTCCTTCGCAGCTTTCCGGCGGCGAAAAACAACGCGTCGCACTCGCGCGAGCGCTGATCATGAAGCCACGGCTGCTGCTCTGTGACGAACCGACCGGCAACCTCGATCAGAAATCAGCCGACGTCGTCGCCGGCATGTTGCTCGACATTCACCGGCAAGCCAACACGATCTTGATCGTCGTCACTCACAGCGCCGATCTCGCTGCTCGTTTCCCCCAGCGTTTCGAACTCAAGAACCAACATCTCGAACCGGCGTAAATGCGCACAACCCGCCTGATACAACGCAGTCTCGCGTACTACTGGCAAACCAACCTGGTGGTCGTGCTCGGCGTGGCGATCGCCGTCGCGGTGCTGACCGGTGCGCTGTTAATTGGCGAATCAGTGCGCGGCAGTCTGCGCGATCTCGTTTCACAGCGTCTTGGCCGCACCGATGATTTCATCGCTTCATCCAATTTCTTCCGCGAACAACTCGCGACGGACATTCTTCAGCCCGGCGTGTTCACGACGAGCGGCATAGGCGGCACGTGTCCATTGATCGCGCTCGACGGTTTGGTCACACACGAGCCAAGCCGCCGCCGCGCGGGTGACGTTCGTGTTTATGGTGTTGACGAAAGGTTCTGGAAATTCAACGGCGTAACGGCCGATCCACCGCAGGATCGTCAGGTGCTTGTAAGCGAAAGCCTCGCACATGAACTGGGAACAACCGCCGGCGATTCAATCCTCCTGCGCATCGAAAAACCTTCCGACATTCCCGTCGAGTCGCTACACGGTCGCAAGGAAGATCCGGGACGCACGATTCGTCTCAATTTGAAATCGGTGCTTCCGGCAAGCTCTCTCGGCGAGTTTTCTCTTCGTCCGCAACAAGGACCCGTACGCGCCATCTTTGTGTCGCTTCCGTTTCTGCAAAGGGAGTTGGACCAGGCAGGAAAGGTCAACACCATCCTCGTTGCGGCACTTCAGTCTGCCGACCAGAACACGAAGCAACGAATGCCCGAAATGCTATCTTCGTTGCTCAAAGAGAAAGCCACTCTCGAAGATCTCGGCCTCAAACTGCGCGTCCTCGACGAACAAAAAGTTCTTTCACTCGAAAGCAACAGCAACATCATTAACGACACAGTCGCGAATGCAGCTCAAGAAGCCTCCGCGGCGACGTCGCTAAAAACGGTTCCCGTACTTTCGTATCTGGCCAACAGCATTAGTTTGGGTGATCGTGCAGTGCCGTATTCGCTCGTTGCCGGTCTTGACGACGAACCTTTTATGCGCGTCACCCATGAAAGAGGACCTTCCGTTATAGACCAGTACACCGGACGACCGTGTATCACTATCAACGATTGGACAGCACGGGAGTTGAACGCTCATCTCGAGGACATAGTCACGCTGGAATACTACCTCTGGCAGGACGGCGGCCGGCTCGAGACGAAGAAAGCAGAGTTTGCTGTCTGCGGAATTGCAACGATCGCCGGGCTGGCAGCCGATCGCGATCTCGTGCCTGAGTATCCGGGCATCACCGAGTCGGAAAGCATGTCTGACTGGGACCCGCCGTTTCCCATCGACCTGGGACGCGTGCGCAAGCAGGACGAGGATTATTGGCACCAGTATCGAACGACGCCGAAAGCATTCATCCCACTGAGGAATGCCCAGAAACTTTGGCAGACGCGGTTCGGCAAGTTGACGTCGATTCGTCTTCAATCCAATAACGGTCAACCTGCGCCAGATCAAATTGATCTCTTCCAAAAGGCGTTGCGCGAGAAGCTCTCCCCGACACAGATGGGCTTCCAGATAGTTCCCGTCCGCGAACAAGGCCTGCAAGCCTCGCGCGGCGCGACCGACTTCGGCGAGTACTTCCTTTACTTCAGTTTCTTTCTCGTCGTCTCAGCGCTCCTGCTCACGGCGCTCTTCTTCAAACTCGGCATCGAGCAGCGGCTGCGCGAGATCGGAACGTTGCAAGCGCTCGGATTTTCCGCGGCACGCATCAGGGCACTGTTTCTCGCCGAAGGCGTGTTACTCGCGATCGTGGGCAGTTTGCTCGGCATACTCGGCGCGATCGGTTACGCGAAGCTGTTGATGTACGGGTTAAAAACGTGGTGGGTCGACGCAGTCGGAACGACAGCGCTGACGCTGCACCTCTCGTGGCAGTCGATGTTGATTGGCGCGCTCGGTGGTGTGTTGGCTGCAGTAATCTGCGTGTTCTTAACGCTGAGAAAGATCGCAAGTTCGTCAACGCGAGGACTGTTGGCAGGGGAGAAAGGTGAAGGCCGAACTTTTTGGATCGGAGTCGGTCTGACGGTTGCAGGAGTCGTACTGCTAATCGTGGGAGCCTTGCACGTCATTCCCCAGGTAGCAGGTTTCTTTGGCAGCGGTGTGCTGTTACTGGCGGCGAGTGTTTGTTACCTGCACAGTTGGTTGCGACGAAGAAATCACAAGGTGATCCAGGGCACGGGCTGGTGGACCATCGCACTGCTCGGCTTTCGCAACGCCGCTTATCGCCCGAGCCGGACCGTGTTGTGCGTCACGCTGATCGCGTCCGCGGCGTTCATCATTGTGGCAGTTGACTCGTTTCGCCGCAGCGGCTCGGTGAGCGACGATCGCAAGTCAGGCAGCGGTGGTTATCCGTTGTTTGCTGAGTCGTTGTTGCCGATCGTTCACGACGTGAATACGCCCGCAGGGCGCGAGGCGCTCAATCTCAACACCAGTAATGATGCCGCCGCGTTGCAGGATCTGAAGTTTGTGAACTTCCGCGTTCGTCCGGGTGACGACACGAGCTGTCTGAATCTTTATCAACCACGTAACCCGAAGATCGTCGCGCCACCGGAAAGTTTTATCGAGGACAATCGCTTCACGTTCCAAAACTCGATCGATCCCAACGAGACAAATCCGTGGCTCCTCTTGAATCGCGAATTTCCCGACGGAGCAATCCCCGTCATCACCGATGCCAATTCCCTTACCTACGTGCTGCATCTGAAAGTCGGCGAGGATCTCGTCGTGGACCACGGCGGACAACCGCTGCGACTTCGCATCGCCGGCGCACTCTCTGACAGCATCTTCCAAAGCGAACTGTTGATGTCAGACAAAAACTTCGTCCGCCTGTTTCCGGACGAACAAGGCTATCGCTTCTTTCTGCTCGACACCCAACAACCGAAAGCAACCGAGGTTGCTTCGGTGCTTGAAGAGCGCCTTTCCGACTTCGGCTTCGACGCGCAATCAACAGCCGACCGGCTCGCAAGTTTTCATCGCGTAGAAAACACGTACCTCTCAACGTTTCAACTGCTCGGCGGTCTCGGTCTTATTCTCGGCACGCTGGGTATGGCCGCCGTTCTGTTGCGCAACGTCTTCGAACGACGGCGAGAACTGGCCCTGTTGCGCGCCGTAGGGTATAACTCTTCTCACTTCGCGGTGATGGTGATTAGCGAAAACGTCCTGATGCTATGCTGCGGCGTAGTTATCGGTTCGGTTTGCGCCCTGCTTGCAATTGCGCCGGTGTTTTTCGAACGTGGGGGCCGGCTGCCAAACATCTCGCTGGGCTTGTTACTGCTGGCGGTGTTGGTATCGGGCGCGATCGCATCACTCATCGCTACGCTGGCAGCGCTGCGATCGCCGTTGCTGCCGTCGCTGCGCGCGGAGTGAGTTGAGCCACCGACACACGGATTCACATCAGGAGAAAACTGAAGATGCGGAAACAGATTCTCGGAACTCTGGCTGTTATCGTCCTTTCGCTTTCGACCGTTCGTGCTGAAAACTGGCCACAATGGCGCGGCCCGAATCTCAATGGCGTCAGTAACGAAAAGAACCTGCCGGTGAAATGGACCACCGAAGAAAACGTCGTGTGGAAAGTTTCAATGCCGGGCTTTAGCGGTTCCACCCCCATCGTCTGGCGCGATCGCGTCTTCCTCAACGTCGCCGACGGCGACAATCTCTACCTGTGGTGCATCGACAAAAACAAAGGCGAACTGCTCTGGAAACAGCCACTCGGCAGCGGCAATGTAAAAATGCGCAAGCAGAACATGTCGTCGCCTTCACCGGTGACTGAGGGCCGCGCGGTCTATGTCATGACCGGCACCGGCATGCTCAAAGCTTTTGACTTCGCCGGCAAGGAACTCTGGTCCAGGGACATCCAGAAAGAGTATGGCGAGTTTGGTTTGAATTGGGGTTATGCCTCGTCGCCGCTGTTACATGAAGACTCGCTCTACGTCCAGGTGCTTCACGGGATGAAGACTGACGATCCGTCGTACGTGATGCGTATCGACAAGAAGAACGGCAAGACGCTTTGGAAAGTGGACCGCGCAACGAACGCGATTCGTGAGTCGCCCGACTCTTACACGACTCCCGCGCTGCTTCGTTACGGCAAAACCATCGAGATCGTGATCACCGGCGGTGATTGCGTTACCGGTCACGATCCGGCCAACGGCAAAGAGCTCTGGCGCGCCAACGGGCTTAATCCCGAGAACAATCCGTTCTATCGCATCGTTGCTTCGCCGATTGTTCACAGCGAGATCATCTATGTTCCAACGCGCGTGAAACCGCTGCTGGCGCTGCGCGCAGGCGGACGCGGCGACATCACCAGTTCGCACGTGCTCTGGTCTACCGTGAATGGACCAGACGTTCCGACGCCAGTCACCGATGGAAAGTATTTCTACGTCGTGAACGACCGCGGCATCGTGTGGTGTCTCGACGCAAAAACGGGCGCCGAAGTTTACGCGCAGCAACGCATCAAACCCGGCACCTACAGCGGTTCGCCCGTACTGGCCGACGGCAAGATCTACATCACGAACGAAGACGGACTGACAACGGTGATCGCCGCTGGTCCAAAGTTTGAAGTGCTGGCGGAAAACGCGCTCAACGATTACACGCTGAGCTCGCCGGCAATCTCCGACGGCCGGATCTACATCCGCACCGCTCAACACCTGTTTGCGATAGGTAAAAAATAGCCATCCACAGATTACGCAGAAATGGCTTGGAACTAATCTGCGTAATCTGTGGATTGCAGGGTGACAATATATGTGGAGAGCACTTGTCTTTATCATCGTCGTTGTAGTTAGCGTCCACGCACAGGAATCGCAACTCGGCCGCGTCGAGTTTCAAACCTCCGGCTCGCCCGCGGCCCAGGCACATTTCCTTCGCGGTCTCGCTGCGCTGCATTCGTTCTGGTACGAAGAAGCGCTCGATGCCTTTCGCGAGTCGACGAAAGCCGATCCCGATTTCATGATGGGTTACTGGGGCGAGGCGATGGCCCAGAATCATCCGTTGTGGTCGGAACAGGATCTCAACGCCGCCCGCCTGGTTGTCGCGCAGATCAAAGACACATCGAAGCTGAGCGATCGCGAGCGCGCTTACCTGAACGCAGTGAAGCTTCTCTACGGCGAAGGCGACAAACGCGCACGAGATGCGGCGTATGCGACGGCGATGGAAAAGATCTACCGCGCGTATCCTGACGATCTCGATGCGGCGGCGTTTTATTCGTTGTCGTTGCTCGGCCTCGTTCGTCCGGGTGACAAAGGTTACCGTTTACAGGCTCAGGCGGGAGCGATCGCGCTCGCTGTTTATGAGAAGAACCCGAACCATCCGGGCGCGGCGCATTACATCATTCATGCTTTCGACGATCCCGAACACGCGATTCTCGCACTGCCCGCGGCGCGCCGTTACGCAGACATCGCGCCCGAAGCGCATCACGCGCGTCACATGCCTTCGCACATCTTTTTGCAGTTGGGTATGTGGCCGGAAGCTGCGGCGTCGAATGAATCGGCGTGGGAGTCATCCGACAACTGGATGAAGCGCAAGAAGCTTCCGCTGAGCGTGCGCGACTATCACAGTCTGCATTGGCTGCTTTACGCTTATCTTCAGGAAGGGCGTTACAGCAAGGCGGAGCAGTTGTTGAAATTGATGAAGCAAGTGATGTCGGAGTCGACTTACGACAACAAGCTGCGCCCTGATTATTACGAAAACAACTTCGCCAACATGGCTGCGGCATTTATTGTCGAAACAGAACGATGGGAGCTCGCGACCGAACTATTTCCTGCGAACAATGCTCCAAATCCCTCTCCCCAAACACCAACGAGTGGAGGGCACGGTGGACACGGTGCGGCTGCAACAAGTTCGGATACCGTCAGGCAATCAAGCGCCAGTCGAACTCTGCCACCGTTCATCCGTGCCTTTTCCGCTGCTATGCGTGGCTCTGACGTGGCGGCTCTTGAAGGGATTCGAGGTTTGGAAGTGGCGGCACTCAGCGCTGCGTCGAAAAAGGACTACGACAAAGCAATCGAGTTGATGAAGCAGGCCACCGCTCAGGAAGAGCAATCGAGTCCGCCGTACGGACCGCCGTCACTCATCAAACCGACGCACGAACTGTTCGGCGAGATTCTTCTCCGCGCAGGCAAACCAACAGAAGCGGCAGCACAATTCAAAACCGCGCTGTTGCGGCAACCAAACCGCGCCCGTTCATTATTCGGCGCCGCTCGCGCTGCTGCACAAAGCGGCGATCAAACGACCGCCGCTACGATGTATGCAAAGCTCCTCGATCAGTGGAAACAGGCAGACGAGGGGCTGCCGGAACTTCGCGAGGCGCGCGACTTTCTAAAAAGCTATCCACAGATTACGCAGAAACCGTAAAGCATCTGTGTAATCTGTGGATGGCTTGGGACTGACTACTTCTGCTTCACGTCGTAAGCGTAGATCGTATCCTGATCGCGCAGGTACAACCGTCCTCCCACAACAACCGGGTGCGCCCACGTCGGCAGTGAATCCTGCGGAATGCGGAAACGTCCCTTCTCGCGATAACCGGTCGGCGTCGCTTCCACCAATCCAACGACACCATTCTCACTCAAGCAATACAGGTGGCCATCAGCGAAAACGAGCGCTCCCTTACCGACGCTACGATCGCGCCACGCAATCTCACCCGTATCAAACTTCATAGCTGTCAGCACTGCGCTCGAGAACCCGTAGAGATAATCGCCCACGAGAACGGAGCTGCTGTGATGGTTGCGCATGTCTTTCGTGAAATAGATCTCCTGCGCTTTACCATCCGCTTTGAGTTCAACCACGCCGCCACCCGTTCCGTAATCGGAAGAAATAAAAACACGATTACCACGTGCGATCGGCGTCGCAACGTTCGCCACGTTATTCGCCGGACGGCCGTATTCCCAAAGCAGGCTTCCCTGGTCCGCATCGAGACCCAAAGCACGCTGCGCCGTAAAAAATATGACTTGCGTGCGGCCATTGACCTGTAACGGAATCGCCGATGAATAACCCGCCTCGTCACTCTGGCTCTTCCAAATCACTGCGCCAGTCTCTTTATTCAACGCGACGATCGACGCATTGCGGCCACCGGCATTCACGAGCACCTTGTTTCCCAACACCAGCGGCGACTCGCTGATGCCCCAGGTGATATTCGATCCGCCAAACTCGCGCAGCACGTTCTTGGACCAGACGAGCTTTCCGGTGCGCGCTTCGATACACGACAGATCGCCGTTGCCGCCAAGCGCGTACAAACGATCGCCGTCGACGGTCGGCGTGCCTCTTGGACCATCACCACGATCGTTACGAAACGCACCGCCGTGCGCTGTCGCCCACACTTCTTTTCCGTTCGCGATATCGAAGGCGACGATAAACTCTCGATCGCCGCGCAAACCCATCGTGTACAGCCGGCCGTTCGCAACCGAGAACGACGAGTAACCACGTCCGGCGCCTAACGCCTTCCAGACCAACGGCGGCCCTTCAGCAGGCCATTGCTTGAGTAAACCCGTTTCTTTGGAAACGCCGTCGCGGTTTGGTCCACGCCACTGCGGCCAGTTTGCTCCGGCTTGGGCCATCACCTGCCCAGCTATGGCAAATACCAACACGATTCCCAACAACAAGACCTGCTTGGTTTTCATAATTCAGATCTCCTTCGTGTTTATGAACAGCCAACGGGGAGACACGAAAGAACAGCTACCGCGCTATGACTGAGGTTTGAAGTAAAGCACTAAGCCACCGCCCAAAGCCGCCAACACAAAACCGAGATACAACATTGGATTCGGCGAAGTCTTCGGCGGATGAAGCCACATCGAATAGAGCACGTTGACCAATGGCGCACCGGCGAAAACGAGCGGCATCACATAAGTCGGCAGTCCACCGGAACGGAAAGCGAAGATGATGCAGACAGCGCCGGCAGCGCCCAGCCCACCGGCAATCGTAGCGCCGACCGAGCCTTTCATCGTGAATCCGTTGAGCTGCCCCTGAGATGAAAGCGTTATCACGGGAACGAGAACGCCGATAAGAAAATAAGCCACGCCCACACACAGCAACGCGCGCATTGGGTTACCGAGCTCTACCTGTCCGCGGTGCAGAGCCGGACCATACAACCCCCACGACAATGCCGCGCCGAGAGCGAAAAGGATCCAGACCATTAGGACCTCCGAAGGATTAAGAGTGGTTCCCGCAAAGTCGCAAAGGCGCAAAGACAGAGAAGGAACATTTGGTTACAAACAAGCCGTCAACTCTTCTTTGCGCCTTTGCGTCTTTGCGGGAAATTTGTTCTTACCTGAAACTAAGAAAAGCGCTTTTCCGTACCTTCAACAACTTTGAGTTGGGCATTCTAGCAGTCAGGTCCCAACTTTCAATAGACAATTAGCAAAATAGAAAGCGATTTGCTAAGGTTTGCGAATTCACGCAGGCCGAGTACTACAAAATTCCGAACAGGGAGTCTTTAATCTTGAAGTCGAACCGACGTGTCCTCTTCCTAATCGTGCTGTCGCTGTTGGTGTCTGCGCCCGTGTTGGCCCAAACGCATCGCGCCTCACTGCGTGGTACCGTCTACGATGTGAATCAGGCCGCCGTTCCCGGCATCACGATCACGTTGACCAACACAGCCACAGGTGAACGGCGAACCACCACGAGCGGCAACGATGGCTCGTATACGATCAGCTCGCTTCCGGCCGGTGTGTATGAACTGGAAGTGCAGGAAGGTGCGTTTAGGAAGTACATTAAAAGATTTGAGCTGTTCGTTAATCAGGAGGAACGACACGACATCACACTCGAGGTTGCCGGACCGGCAGTCGTCGACGACTACTCAATCGAAGCGACCTCTGCGGCCGTGAAAAAAGACAGCGCCTCTCTTGGCGCCGTGATCGAGAACCGCCAGATAGTTGGCCTGCCGCTCGACGGCCGAAACTTCTATGAACTGAGTTTGCTCGTGCCTGGCGCGGTGCCACCGGCTCAGGGTTCCGCCGGCTCAGTGCGCGGCGACTTTTCGTTCAGCGTCAACGGCGCGCGCGAAGACGCTAACAACTTCCTGCTCGACGGCGTTTACAACATCGATCCGAAACTTAATACGTTTGGCGTGCGTCCCTCGGTGGATGCCATTCGCGAGTTTGAAATGTTGACGAGCACGTACGATGCTTCGTTTGGCCGCAATCCGGGCGCGCAGATCAATGTCATTCTCAAGTCCGGCTCGAACGACTTTCACGGTTCGGTGTTTGAATTTCATCGGAACGCGGCGCTCGACGCGCGCAACTTCTTCGCGCCTTCATCAGAGCCCAAACCGAAGTACATCCGCAACCAGTTTGGCGGCGCAATCGGCGGTCCGATCGTGCGAGACCGCACGTTCTTTTTCGCCGACTATGAAGGTATGCGCTCGCGTGAAGGCATCACGCGCATTACGAACGTTCCCACCGCCGCGGAGCGGCAAGGCGACTTTTCGCAAAGCCTGTTCGGTGTTCCAATCAATCCGCTCACGGGTCAACCGTTCGACGGCGGCGTGATCCCGTCGTTCTTTATCAATCCGGTCGGCCGTGCGATTGCCGCGCTTTATCCCCTCCCGAACCGCAACGAGCCGTTTCAGAATTTCGTCTCTTCGCCGGTGCAACGTGACGACAACGACAGCTTCGACGTGCGCGTCGATCATCGTTTGACTGACAAAGCGGACCTGACGTTCAGATACAGCTTTGGCGATCGCGATCTGTTTGAGCCGTTCACTGGTCCATCGTTCTCGCTCGTGCCCGGGTTTGGCGACATTGTGAAGCGGCGCAGTCAGAACGCGATGGGCTCTTTGACGCTCGTGCCGACGCCGAATCTTGTGAATGAAACTCGTGTTGCGTTTAGCCGCGTCGCGGCTTCGGTGACACAGGAAGCGAGTGTTCTCAATTCTGAAGTTGGGTTGCCGGCTGTTTCGCCGCGCGAGCGCGATCTGGGTTTGAGTTTTATCACTCTGACAGGCTTCTCGCCGCTCGGCGACGAAGGTAACAATCCACAGAACAGCGTCACCAACGTCTATCAGGTAATTAACAACTCCAGCTATGTGCATGGAGATCATTTGATTAAGTTTGGTCTGGATTTTCGTTTTTCGCAGCAGAATGCGTTTCGTGATGTTGAGTCGCGTGGCCGTTTGCAGTTTTCGCCGTTCGGTCAGATCACTTTCAATGCGCTGGGTGATTTGTTGCTTGGATTTCCGCTGCTGACGAGTGTGGCGCGGGTTGATAATCCGCAGCAGATTCGGACTGAGAGTTACAACTTTTTCATCAATGATAGTTTTCGCGTGACGCCACGGCTGACGCTCATTGCCGGTCTGCGTTATGAATACAACTCGCCGCCGGTGGATAAAGACGATCGCGCGAATGTTTACGACGTCGCGACGCGGTCGCTGGTGCCCGTGGGAACGAATGGGGTTCCGCGCAGTGGCTTCGAGCCGGACAAGAATAACTTCGCACCGCGTGTTGGGTTTGCCTGGACCATTGGCAACGATCAAGCGACGGTGCTGCGTGGCGGTTACGGTGTCTACTACGATCAATCACCGCTTGCGCCGGCTGAGGCGCTTTACTTCAACTCACCGTTCTTCGATAACAACATCTTCTTCTCGTTGCCGGGCTTGCCACTGACGCTCGACAATCCGTTTCCATCTTTCTTCCCGTTACCGCTGCCTGACTCAGCGCTCGCGATTCAACGCGATCTGCGCACCGGTTACATGCAGCATTGGAACTTCAACATCGAACGGCAGATTGGCGAGCGAGGCGTGCTTGAAGTTGCGTATGTGGGTTCGAAAGGAACGAAGCTGCTGACGGCGCGAGACATCAATCAACCGCAGCCGAGTGCATTGCCTCCGGGATTGCCGTTTGTGCCGCGCCCTGATCCGAGGTTTGACGATATAAACCTGCTGGAGTCGCGTGCGAACTCAAACTACAACGCGTTACAGGCGCGCTTTCAGCAACGGCTGGCGCGCGGGTTTACGGCGCTCGCGTCGTATACGTGGTCCAAGTCGATCGACGATGCGTCAAACTTCTTCAGCAGTGCTGGAGATCCAAACTTCCCGCAGAATAGCTTCAACGTTGCGGCCGAGCGCGGGCGTTCAAACTTCGACGTGCGGCATCGTTTGTCGGTGAGTTATTCGTGGGCGTTGCCGTTTGGCAAGAATCAACAGTATCTGGACGACAACGGTTTCCTCTCGACGGTGTTAACCGGATGGGAAACTTACGGCATCATCACGGCTCAATCGGGGCGGCCATTTACGGTCGCGCTGCTTCCCGAGATCGACAACAGCGGCACGGGCCGCTCGATCCTCGGCTTCGGCGCCAACGACCGTCCGAATCTGATCGGCAACCCCGAACTCTCAAATCCAACAACGGGGCAGTGGTTCAATACGAGCGCCTTCGCCTTCCCCGCGCCCGGAACATTTGGCAACGCCGGCCGCAACATTCTCGACGGCCCGGGCTTTCAGAACGTCAACGTCTCGCTCATGAAGAACACTGCTTTAAGCGAACGTCTGAACCTTCAGTTCCGAGCTGAGGCCTTCAACCTCTTCAATCACCCAAACTTCAACCTGCCCGACAACTTCCTGGGCTCCCCGACCTTCGGCCGCATCACCTCCGCCCGCGACCCAAGGCACATTCAGTTTGGGTTGAAGCTGTTGTTCTAGGCCGACCGACATATTAAAGATTTAGCTGTCCGTTGGCATGCTAGTCGATAGTCAGTTACTAAGCCGATGCTCCACTTCTTCTTGAGATAACGTAGGCTGTGAGTCTGCCGCTGCGAGACCGCTATTTACTTTCTTGATGACGTACAGGTAGTACTGAATATCTTCAAGAAAGCAGGCGTCGATCAATGTGCTGTAAATCATGAATTGTTTTCTCGGTCTCGCCGCACAATGTCGATAAGAGCGCTCAAGCGCTCGTCCGCATGAGCTTGTGCTGCTGCGAGAGTTGCCATGTTGGTCTCTAAAACACTAGTTTTGGATTCTGATCTGTCTAGTCTTGAGTCAACGGTCCTATTCCACTCCACGAGGTAAAGGAAAGACTCCTCCAACCTCGCCAGCCTGGGACGATCGCGGATTCGTTCTTCTTCAATGCGCTGGACACTCTCTTCGAGTCGTTGGATATTCACAGCAAACTGTGCTTGCTGTTCAAGGATGAACTCCATCGTGCGTTGTCGGTCTTCGTTGGTCATCAAAATGCTCCCAAGTGTGAGGATGAGAAAACTGGAGGCATCTTAGCATGCGTTGTCAACGACGGAACGGGCGGCCGTGTTATTAATCCGCGCTGTCTGTGTTTATCTGTGGACGATCGTCGAAGTAGTTGTATTTCGCTGTTAACAGAAGATCGGATTCCTCGCCCGTGGGTGTTTGGGGCGAGAGGGTGCCGTCGACTTGTTCGTAAAGGGGTGCGGGGATTTCGGCGAACTCGGACATGGGACCGTAGACTTCGTCTACGCCTTCTTTGAAGACGTCGCCGATCAGAAGGTTGATGATGTGAGTTCGCTCGTCCGGATACTTCCGCAGGAAACCAGAGAAACTGAAACTCTCATTGTAGAATGCGTAGACCAGCTTGCGCATCGACTCGATACCACGATCGAGTTTCGCCTGATATTGACCGAGACGCGCGGCGGAAAAGTCGTCGTGCTGAAACGAATCGTGGATCGCATCAGTAGCAAGTTCCGCCATCTTCAGAGCAAGCAACACACCTGACGAATAGATCGGATCGAGAAAACCGTACGCATCGCCGATGATAATGAAGCCGTTGCCGGCGTTGTGTTTTGAGCGATACGAGTAATCGAGAATCGAGTAGATCTTGTCGACGCGCTCACCCTTAGCAACACGCTTGTGGCACGGTTCACACTTCTCGATCTCTTCCTGATAGATCTTCGCGAGGTCCTGTCCGCGGCCTTGCACGAGATACTCCGGATCGGCAACGATCCCGACACTCGTAATGCCGTCTTCCAGCGGAATGTACCAGAACCACCCGTTACTTCCCTTCTCAGTTCTCAAAACCAACGTCGCGCCGCCATTTAAATCCGGCTCGCGATGAACGTTCTTCCAATACGAGTAAAGCACCGCCTTCTTGAGCTTCGGATCGCGTACGCGCCAGCGAAACTTGTTCGACAGCATCGCCATCTGTCCAGTTGCATCGACCACAACCTTCGCGTAGAACTTCTCACGCGAACCGTCAGACATCTGCACTTCAACGCCAACTGCCTGATCGCCCTCAAACAAAACCTGCTTCACCAGCACGCCCTGATGAACCGTCGCGCCCTGATCGGCCGCGTGATTAAGCAACAGCTCATCAAACTTCGCACGCGTCACTTGCCACGTCACCGCACTCTCGTGATGCACCGCCTCAAAGAAATAAAACGGGCGCGACTCCTTCCCCGCTGCGTTCGCAAACTGCACGCTGTACTTGCGCACAAACGGACTATCCCTGAGCTTCTCGAGCAAGCCCATGCGGCGGAAGGTCCAGTAAGTGTCGGTCATCAACGACTCGCCAATGTGATGGCGTGGAAATACTTCTTTCTCAAACAAAATCACCTGACGGCCTTCGCGCGCCAACATACTCGCGACGGAACTCCCGGCAGGTCCCCCACCCATTACAATGACGTCGTAATTATTATTTGTGCTCATGCGTAGCGTACGTTTCTCAGTTCAGGTTCAAAAAACTCCGGCAGGAAATGGTCTACTTCCAAAAGCCCACGCCGTCTCAATTCAATCGTGCCATTAGCGCGTTCGAGCAGTTCCTTCGCCGATAAATCTTCGTAAACAGGCCGGAACTCGTCCCAAACGTCAACCCCAAACTTCTTCTGAAAATATCCAATATCGAGCTTTCCGGCTTTTAATTGCAGCACCATCTCGCGAATCAGCCGCTGTTTTGGGGTCAGCGAGACTGCGCGATAAATCGGCAGGCGACCTTCGTTAAGGATGCGCACATACTCCTCGAAGTTGTGTGCGTTCTGGAAATTAACCCCGCCAAAGTGTGAAAACGAGGATACGCCCAGCCCGATCATGTCGCCGCCATGCCACAGCGCATCCCGATAAATAAAGCGGCAAGTCTTCTTTTTCGTAGCCACAATGTCGCTGCCGGCAATCTCATAGCCTTGCGCAAGAAACTCTTCAAACGCGTAGTTTAGCCAGCGTCGTTTCGTGGCCCAGTCGGCAATCGGCGACTGCATGCCTTTCTTCAAAATGTCCTGCGAGATGACCGTGTTGTAGGGCAGTTCCATCTGGTAGATGGTCAGCGAATCGGGTTGGAGCTCGAGCGCGCGGCGCACAGCCTCGCGCCACTTCTCTTCCGTTTCACCAATCATGCCCGCAATCAAATCGACGTTGATCTGCGGGAAGCCGACTTCGCGTGCCCACTCGTAAGCGCGATAAACTTCCGGTGACAAATGCGCGCGTCCATTGGCCGCGAGAATCTCGTCGTCAAAATGTTCGATGCCGAGACTCAGACGCGTCACGCCGATCTCTTTCAGCGTTTGCAGCTTTGCTTTATTCAGTGTGCCGGGTTCACATTCAAACGTGACTTCTTCCGCGTTTGCCCAGCTCACGTGCCGATTCAAACCTTCGACGAGATAACGCAGTTGCTTGTCGCTGATGTATGAAGGAGTGCCGCCGCCAAAGTAAGCGAAACGAAGCTTCCGTCCCTGAAACGCAGCGGTGCGGCTATAGAGTTCGTTCTCTTTGATCAACGCGTCGAGATAGACCTCAATCTCCGAAGCGTTCTTGTCGGTATAGACTTTGAAATAACAGAAGAGGCAGCGCTTCCGGCAGAACGGAATGTGCAGGTACAGACCGAGCGGATCGTCAACGCGCGGCGGCTGTGCTAGAGCGTCAATCGCTTCGGAGACAAACTCGGGCTTCCACTGGGAGAAAGGCGGATAGTTCGAGACAAAATAATTCCCTACTTCGGTTCTGGTTTGCGCCACGTCTAGAGTCATGAATCGAGCAAGTTAGCATCAACAGCGCCGGCGGGGCAATTGGGCTGTTATAATCCGTTTACTACGCGCTGAGCAGTTCATAGGTTGCACATGCCATCTGGCTCCGGTTTTTTGGATCGCAAGCACTATTTCGTCTACGTTCTGATGCTGCTGTTCTTCGTGGCGGCAGTGGCGCTGATTCTGTGGTTTGGCGCCGGTTTCAGTCCCGCGCCGCGGACCACCACGGACGCTCAGGGATCTTTGACGTCGACCCTGTGGCAAAACTTCCGCGCGCCCGTCAGCATTCTGTTGATGCAGATCGTCGTGATCCTGGCGGTTGCCGGTTTGTTCGGCAGATTCTTTCGGCGCATCGGTCAGCCGCCAGTGATGGGCGAGATGCTTGCCGGAATCGTGCTCGGTCCATCAGTGCTGGGGTTCTTTTTTCCGGAAGTAATGACGTTCATCTTTCTGGCGTCGTCGCTGGAAACGCTGCGCCTGCTGAGTCAACTCGGCGTCGTACTGTTCATGTTCATCGTCGGCATGGAACTGAACGTTCAGCACGTGAAAGAGAAAGGCTCGGCTGCGGTGATGATCAGTCACGCGAGCATCATCGTGCCGTTCGTGCTCGGCGCCGGGCTCGCACTGTTTCTGTATCGCGGGCTCGCGCCACCAGGAACCTCGTTCAGCGCATTTGCGTTATTCATCGGAGTTGCGATGAGCATCACCGCCTTTCCGGTGCTCGCACGAATTCTTGAAGATCGCAACCTGACACAAACCGATCTGGGCTCGATTGCGTTAACCTGCGCGGCTGTGGACGACGTTACCGCGTGGTGCATCCTGGCGCTCGTAATTGCGTTGGTTCAGGCGAGCGGCATTGCAGTCTCGCTGGTCACGGTTGTTTTCACGCTGCTGTTTGCCGCGGCAATGATCTTTTTAGTGCGGCCGCAATTGCGGCGCATGGTCAAGCAGGCGACGGGCTCGCACGTTCACACGCGTCGCCTGATCGCGGGCGTGTTGGCTTTTGTTCTGATCTGCGCGTTGATTACGGAGACGATCGGTATTCATGCGCTGTTTGGCGCTTTTATCGCGGGCGCGGTGATGCCGCCTTCGACGGATTTCAGGGCGTTTCTGCGAGATAAGCTCGACGCGTTTAGCGCTGCCGCGCTGTTGCCACTGTTCTTTGTTTTTACGGGTTTGCGCACGCAAGTCACGCTTTTGAACGACTGGCAAAGCTGGGCGCTTTGCGGCGTGATCATCCTCGTGGCAATTGCCGGGAAGTTGGGCGGCAGCATGTTGATGAGCCGCTTCACGGGGATGAGCTGGTCGCAATCATTCTCGATCGGCGCGTTGATGAACACGCGCGGATTGGTCGAGCTGGTTGTGCTCAATATCGGTTATGATTTGGGTATTCTTTCAGGCCGCATCTTTGCAATGATGGTGTTGATGGCGCTGGTCACGACCTTCATGACCGGACCGTTGCTCTCGCTGGTCAACATTCGAGCAAAAGGAACTACTTAAAGGAGAACTGCAATGGCTAAAAAAGTGTTGATTGCGTTTGCTGCAATAATGGTCTTGTCGATAATCGCGCTGGCCGCCGCAAAACCAAACTTCAGCGGCACCTGGACCATGGATCGGGCGCGCAGTTATGGTATGCCCGGCGACATGATGCAGGTGCTCACGATCACTCACAAAGACAACACGCTCGAAGTAGAAACGAAGATCACTCAGCCGAACAACGAACGGACCGTCAAAGACACGATCGTTGTCGACGGCAAGGAACACGAGTTCCAGCCACCGGCGCCGCCGGGAGGACAAGCGCCGCCGAAAGGCAAGCGAACGGCGAACTGGTTACCGGGTGAAACCGGCATCACGGTGACGGACATCACCACGTCGCAGACTCCGAAAGGCGACGTTACAACTCAGAATATGAGGAAGTGGACCATCAACGGTCAGGGCGAGCTCGTGATCGATTCTTACGTCGACAATCCGAACGTCTCGTACGAAGCGAAGCGGATCTTCAAGAAACAGTAGTCCAGCGGTACCAACATCGAACTTAGCAGTTGGACGAGCGATTGACGTCAAACCTCGACTGATGGGGGTCAGTCTGGCTGTCCCTGTTCGTGTTCACTTTGTCTGAATCACGATGATCAAGATTAGTAGCCCGCGTAGCCGTCGGCATAGCCGTGCTCGTATGCCTCACGGAAGTAACGCCGGTATACCTCGCGATCACCCAGACCGGAACTAAAGTCTTTGGTTGCTTTCTGATAGGTACTCTGGCGTTGGTAGCCATTAGCGTTGCGCGCTCTGCGATCGTCGCGGCCTTGTTTGACGCCCTCGCCAAAACCAGCGTTTAGAGCGGTTTGGCGCAACTGAAACGAGCCGCCGTAGTTGCCGTAACCATCCTCGTTGCGATTGAGACGATCCTGGTTATCATTGTCGTTGCGATCCCGGCGATTCCGGTTGCCCCGGGTATAACTCTCGCCGTTGTATCCGTCTTCGAACGCTTCACGGAAGTAGCGCCGGTAGAGTTCGCGATCGCCGAGACGTGGGCTGTAGTCTTTCGTAGCCCTCTGATAGCTGCTCAGATTGCGATGCTCGGAGCGGCTTCCATTGCCGCGATCTTTGCGACCTTCCTTGACTCCTTCGTTATAGCCGGCGTTCAGAGCGGTGCTACGTAGTTCCGAAGACCCGCCATAGTTGCCGTAACGATCCCAGTCGCGGCCACGTCTGTTCTGATTTCCGTTGTCACGACTTCGATCGTAACGATCGTCTTGATTCTGCGCTCGAGCAGTCGTGTTCAAAACGAGTCCTAGTCCAAACAGCAACGAAAACACCAGGAAGGCGTTTGCGATTCTGTTTTTCGATTGATCTCTTCTCATAAATGACTCCTTGTTCAAGTTGGCCCCGTAACGCAGCCCAAGGAAACCAGCTTCTGAAACTTCGCTGAAGCCGGCTCTTCCCTTCACTCGCTGTGTCACTGTTTCTTATCGCAGTGGATTAACGGGGACGGATCGCCATTAAAGGTCATCTGGAGGTATTTGTATGTGCACTAGCACACATAGGAGGGCATTTTCTTAACATGAATTACCGGCGAGAAACGGCCAGGACCAGTCGCCCCTCTTCAGGTTTGTGTTCCAGACTCCGCCGTGAAGCCCATTGACTTGAATAGTCCGAAAAGCTGCAACATCGCATACCGGATTCCACCCTCGACTGCCGCCGGCGACAGTCCGAGTTTCTTTGCGATTTCAAGACTGGTCATTCCCGAAAAGAATGCGAGTTCAATCATGCGGTGCTGTTGTGGTGGGATTGCCTTCAGTGTTGCGCGAACGAGTCGTCGCTGTTCTGTGATATTGATTGAGGATGCGGGAACGCCAGTTGACTTGGTCTTGCCTCTCTTTTTATAGGACCTCTCGCTATTGGCAGTTAGTTGACTGCAAAGACGTTCGATGGCTCGCCGGTGTGCAATGAGTATAAGCCAGGTCAGCAGCGTTTCATTCTGTTTGCTGAACAGGGCAGCTCTCTGGTTTACCTCTTCATATACTTCAGCCAAGACCTCTTCCGCTGTTTGAGTGTGCCCTAAAATACGCAACAAGATGCCGAAGAGCAGGCCGTTCGTAGCCTCACAAAAGAGACGGTTAGCAGCTTCATCGCCTCTCGCTACGCATAAGAGTAGTGTTCCGACCTGAGCAGATGTCGAGTGCTGCCCTCTTACCGGGGAGAGTACTGGTTTTCGCGATAACTGCACGGAGCGTTCTTCAACTAACAAACAGGTAACTTGTCAGGCCAGGAAACGTTGAGCCCCACTGACAAATTTGATGGCTCTTGCGAGCCCTAGAAACTGCATGGCGCGAATTCCCCACCAGTTGATATCGATCTCGTACCAGGCGAGTCCATGCCGTGCGGCGGTTGGGTGTGCATGATGATTGTTATGCCAGCCTTCGCCAAAAGTCAGCAGCGCGACCCACCAGTTGTTTCGGGAATCATCATCTGTTGAGAATCGCCTCGTGCCCCACATATGCGTCGCTGAGTTAACGAGCCAGGTCGCATGCAAGTTAAAGGTGACGCGGAAGAAAACTCCCCACATCACATAGGACCAACCGCCAAAAGCCAGCAATCCCACCGCAAGGAAAACCAGTGGTAGCCAATACAAGCGGTTCAGCCACACATGAAATCTATCTTTCATCAGGTCAGGGGCATAGTGCTCCATAACCGGCCTGTCATACTGCTGGGCCGTACCATTCAGCATCCAGCCGATGTGTGCCCACCAGCCGCCATCGCGTGGAGTGTGTGGATCACCCGGCGCATCTGCATGGGCGTGGTGGATGCGATGCGTGACAACCCAGTTGATTGGTCCACCTTCGAGCGAGAGTGAGCCGAAGAGGGTAAGTAAGTACTCCACTATTCTTGGCGTCTTATAGCCACGATGAGTCAAGAGTCTGTGAAAACCCATGCCAACGCCCAAGCTGGCGGAAATCCACCAGAGTAAGATCGCGGCCACCAGCGCCTGCCAACTGAACACAAAGAACGCAGCCAGTGCTCCAATATGCAAGAGGCCGATGAAAATTGCGGTATGCCAGTTAATGCCTGTCGGCCGTTTCTTACTCATAAGTTTCGTTGCGCATTTCGAATTCTCTAATCATCAGTCTTTTTATGTTGGGGCAATGGAGCTCTAAATACTTATACAGCTCGAAACGCAAGCCGTCTGTGCGATAGAGCACTTAGCGACGTATCTTCGGCGAACAACCGGAGCGATTTGCTCGCCGCTCCGTCGACAACTTCTAATCCATAAGCGATCTAGCGCACAGACGGTTTCACAGGGTTAACCCCACAATGATACGGGGCCTTCTATGAACGATATCCATGTCATGCAAAACGTGGACGGTGAAACCAATTCGCAGGCGCAAGCGGAGTTAGATTCGATCCGTTGGGCGCAATTAAACCCGTGGCTCACAGAAGGCCAGGCAGATGACCGGACACCAATGAACGGTGCAGTTAAAGACGCTGGCGGAACACCATCCGTTCAGCGCGCTTTCAGCCGAAGGTCTCGTCAGGCGATGTTTAAGAAGTGGTCGCAAGCGAGGCACGATTAACACATTTCTGATTCCTAAAGGCCTTCCAAAGCTTCGAATGAAACGCAAATGATTAATCTTTATCTCAATGAGCGCGGGGTCGAAGACGTGACGATCCTCGATCTAAAGGGCAGGGAGAGAATTCGCGGCGCCACGATCGCATTGCACCAATCGATTCGTTGTCTGGCTCAAGAAGGAAAGACTCAGGTTCTTTTGGACCTCGGCTGGGTCAAGCACATTGATTCGGGTGGCCTGGGTGAGCTTGTTTCAAGCCACGTAACTCTCTACGAAAAAGGCGGAGCGCTCAAGCTAATGCACCTGACCGAGCGGGTCCACGAGCTGATGACAATCACAAAACTTTTAACGGTCTTCGATATTTATGACGACGAGCCGGAAGCCCTTGCCAGTTTTGTAGGTGAAACCATAAGGATTGTTGAGCACAAGCCTTTCTTTATGTAGTTTGTGGAACCGCACCGGTGGCCTTGATCTGTGCTGCCCAAATCACCGTATCAGCCATCATGTACAAGGTGTTATTGTCTTTACCGCCAAAGGTGAAGTTTGCAACTCCGGGCGCAACGATCTCACCGATCAAATCGCCACTGTCGCTAAACACTTGAAGGCCGCTCGCGGAAGAACTGTACACACGGCCTTCCGTATCAAGTTTCAGCCCGTCAGGAATGCCGGGCGTCACGACACAAAACAAGCGGTCGTTCACGAGATGTCGTCCGTCTACCACGTCGAAAGCCCGGATGTGATGCGGTAGATTGACGTAGTACGTGTTTGGTCCCTGGATGGCCCCGCTGTCGTTGATGTAGAGGATCGATTCGTCTGGAGAAAACGCCAGCCCGTTAGGCTTGTTGAATGAATCGGCAACAACTGAGAGCTGATTGTTTGCCGGGTCGTAGCAGTAAACGTAATCACCGATCAAAGGTGCGTCTTTAAATCCTTGCAGCGCTCCATAACTCGGGTCGGTGAACCACACCGTACCATCACTTTTGACCACTACATCGTTAGGAGAGTTAAAGCGGAGGCCGCGCCACTCGTCGACTATCGTTTCGACACGATGCGTCGCAAGATCCATGCGACTAATCCGGGCTGGTTTTGATTTAGTTCCCTGTTCGCAGATCACCAGTCGGCCATCACGATCGAGAGTCATTCCGTTAGCCATATTCGTATCGGCGCTGAAAATCGTGGCGTCATCCGGGTCGAGTGGGAATTGGTCACTATCTAGAGAGACTCGTTTGATAGCAACCCGTTTCCACCCTTGCAAGGGAATGTTGCTGCTTTCCGGAACTGTAGTGAAGTAAAGTGCATTCTCGCCTTTCAAATACACCGGACCTTCGTGAGCATTGGTTTCGATTACTGTGTAGAACTGTGGATCCTTCCCTATGACTTCGTAAAACTCTTCGGAATAGACAATGAAATGGTCATTGATAACCTTGTTATCTGAGTGAGAACTGGTCATTTGATCTCCTTGATTTGAGGTGATGGTCTAGACCAGTCAAGGCATGGGCGAGTTACGCCTTGACGGTCCCGCCACCATCTTAGATCATCTTTCTCACTCACAGTTGATCTTTCAGATGGCTATCGAAGCAAATATTGGACAAGTCCTGTAGCGGTGTTCTAAGGTAGTGACATGAAACTTAGGCTGACCAAAGTGTTCCAGAAGGTGCCGGAAGGATACATCGGATTCGTCGAGGAGTTGCCCGGAGCTAACACTCAGGGCAAGACACTCGAAGAGGCCAGAGCAAACCTGGAAGAGGCGATCGAACTGGTGCTCGAGGCAAAAGGATATTGGCAGAGGAGCGCCTTCGAGGCCAAGATGTTATTCGCGAATCAGTAGCCCTATCCGCCGCATGAAGCGGAAAGACCTCATCCGCCACTTGGAAGCGCATAACTGCGAATTACTACGGAAGGCGGCAGTCATACCATCTATATAAATCGCTCCGCCCAAACCTCTTCCTCAATACCACGACATCGCGAGGTGAATGATTTCCTGGCTCGAAAAATCTGTCGCGATTTGCAAGTGCCTGAACCGAAAAGAACGTAACAAAACCACATTCACCCTGCGTGTAGCCAGTTTGCCCTCCATCGAAGACCCCTCTTAGCACTCTGGTCCCCGTCACTCCACTCCTGTAACTTTTTCAACAAACACTAAGGGCAATTGCTCGAGACTGTAAAACTTGGTCCAGTATCCACTGCGGGCGAGCCGTTTTGTGAATGAGGGACACTGATTTTGGCGGTGGCAGTGCTCACGTTGCCTAAGGTGTCGGTCACCTTCAAGGTGACAACGTAAACGCGTCCATTGCCGTCGCCTTTTCGTTCCGAGCGCACTTGCACTGATTTACAGTCGGCCGCGATCACGATGTCGTTGATCGTGTGGCCGTCGGCATTCGCGTCGTCAGGCTCATCACTCGAAACCTTAACAATCACGACGCTGCTTATCCCGACGTTGTCATCACAATTGTCACTCACGCTCGTAACCAGATCGCTCACATTGAAAGTCCGGTACTTATGATCCGGAGACCACAGCGTGTGATTCTGGGTCGTAATGACTGGGGCCTGCTCGTCGTTGACGGTGATCTTGAAACTGCAGCTTGGACCAGCAGTGCTGGTGCAAGTCACGGTTGTTTCGCCGACCGGGAACAAGGATCCCGACGGATGGTCGCACGTGACTGTCCCGCAACTTTCACCAGAGGGTTCCGTGTAAGTGACGATCGCGCCGCACTCATCCGGATCGTTCGGGACCGTGATATCAACCGGACACTCAAGGACGCAAGGCACTTCGGTTTCAAATGCGCCGATGTCCGTGCCATCACTCGTTGCTTCATTCGGCACACCGGGATCGTCGGCCGTGCGTGTCTCGCCGCGCTGATCGAGTGTCGCACCGGCCGCGACGCCCGCATCGATCGCGTCGCTCCCGGGCTGAGGTTCCATCGTCTGTGTTGGACCACCATTGTCGGCCAGCGCTGCGAGCATCGGGTTTGCCGCGGTCAGATCGCCCGTGCCAGTGAAACCCGTCGCTTCAGTCACAACATCCAGCAGGTTATGTCCGTTGCTGTTAACAGCGCCGTCAACGTTTGGTCCAGGAACGAATGCGCCGGGATTACTTCCCGTTCCGTTTGCAGCCGTATTCGCCGCCACGATCGTGTTTTCAAACGTCACGCTTGCGGGTCCAACACGGATGCCGCCGCCAGTGCCTTCCGCGGCGTCGCGGGGTGGCTTGTTAGCGCCGCCCTGGTTTACTCCGGTGTTCCCTGCCGTAGCGTTGTTGAGACTCAGTGTTCCGTGCTTCAGATTGATCGTCGCCGCATTGTTATTCGCGATCGCGCCACCATGCGCCAGACCACCGGCGCCGTGCATGCCGCAATTGAGGCCGCCATCTGTTTGACCACCATTGCCACCGTTACCGCCAAGCGCTGAATTGTTAGCGAACGTAGCAGTGTTGATGATGAAACTTCCGCCGTCAGCGAAGATTGCGCCTCCGCGCGCTGCGCCGCCGTCGCCCGCGTTGTGCGCGCCCAGGCACGTTGTGCCAAACGCATTGCCGCCATTTCCTCCAGTGGCTTCCGTGAGATGAAACGTGGAGTTGGTCACTGTCGTGTTGCCGAGACTGTAAAGACCACCACCTTCACCGTTACCACCAGGATTAGCTCCGTTGCCACCTGTGCCTGAGTCACCACCGTTTGCGCCGGTGGCTTCAAACGTGGTGTTGTTGATAATTACGGTACCGCCGCCGATCCACGCCCCACCGCCTTGGGCCAAGCCACCGAATCCACCGTTGGTCTGTCCGTTTTGATCTTGATCGCCACCGTCACCCCCGACTGCGCCACCACCCTCGATACGCGACAAGTCGATATTTAGGGTGCCACCTTCGAAATAGATCGCGCCGCCTTTGGCAGCGGAGCCGGCGCCGTTGTTGAAGTTGCCGCCATTGCCGCCGAGTGCAATGTTGAGGGTCAATTTACTATTCGAAACGATCACGCTGGCGGTGGTTGTCAAACTAGCCAAACCGCCGCCGCGTGCCTCGAGCTCAGTGTGTTGGTTAACAACCGTGTCGCCTTTACCGAGCGCCTGGCACGAGTGGATCGCGACGTTGCTGAGCGTGATGCTGCCGCCATTGTTAAGAATGCCGCCGCCGGCGCGGTGTGTGTTTTGGGCGACTGGATCGGTACTCACGCCGCTGGTCCCATCGTCAACAGCTTTGCCGTTCTGAATAACCAGGTTCTCAAAAGCGGCAGTCACGTTCGCAGCCGTGATATGAAAAACGCGGTCGCGGAGGCTTCCCGTATTGAGTCCATTTGCATCAATAATAGTTGCGTTCGGACCCGACGAACCGCCACCCACCAGAGTTACTGAATGAAGGCTCGTGGTTATGTCGAGGTCGCCTGTTGCCGCAGCATTCTCTTGTGTGGCATTGGCCAAAGTAAGGTTATAAGTCGTTGCCGGTTGCAGGTTGATAATCACTGCATCCGGGTTCGGGTCGGCGTTTGCGGCGATGATCGCGCCGCGCAAACTGCAATCGTTGGGTGCGGCTGTACAGGCGGAAGCGCCGGCCGTGTCGTCCGTTCGATCGACGTCTAAGGTGGTCGCAAACGGCAGCAACATCGAAGGCTCAAAAACTCGCGAAACGAGTGAACGCGAAGCTGCGCTGGGCGTGAAGTTCATAAAGACAGCGAACAAAACGAAAAGCGTTAATATCGACCAGGTAATTTTTCTTTTCATGGTTGCTCCAACCGAATAGTTTCGCTAATTGGCAGTTCGCGGTGAGCTGTTTCACTGGGCCAACGAGGATCGGATGCCTTCTAATACACCTTTCGAGATTGGACCGCAAGGAAAATCACGTCGAGGCATGATGCATACACTTTTGTCATGCCTTTGGCCGGCACTACTTCTGGTCGTTTGTTTTCAGCCCGGTCAGCAACTGGTTGGTTCTCCACAGCAGGCATCGTCAAGTTCACCACGTAATCCGCAAATCGCGGAGCTCGTACGCAAGGTGCGCTCCGGAGACAAGCGCGCGGTCCACGTGTTCTGGGGCAAGGTGCGGAAAGAAGGCATTCCGCTTGTCGAAACGATTCCTGGAGACACGGACCACCACCTCGTGACCTTTCTGTGGCGCGCCAAATCTCCCGTGCGTAATGTATTGCTGATCTCTGGTCTCTCGAACGAAAGCTACGGTCGAAATGTCTTATCTGAGAATCTCTTGTCGCACATTCCGGGCACGGATGTGTGGTATCGAACGGTGCGTGTACGCAGCGATGCGCGTTTCACTTATCGATTTTCGGTTAACGATTCGCTGGTTCCAGCAGAAGAAGAAAAGAATCCCGCAACGCGCGAAGCGAAGTTTCAATCTGATCCATTAAATCCCCGGCACGCTGGTGGTCCAACTTCCGCTTCGCTGGTTGAACTTCCCGGCGCGCCACCTCAACCGTGGATTCAGCGTCGTCCGGGAGCGCCAACGGGCCAGCTTACGAAGGTTCCCTTTCCTAGCCAGGTTTTAGGCAATCAAAGATCGCTCACCATTTACACACCTCCCGGCTATTACTCGTCCACGCAACCACTCCATCTCCTGATTCTTATGGACGCTGAGGCCTACACGTCGGAGATTCCCGTGCCGGTTATCCTCGACAATCTGCTAAACGCCGGAAAGATTCCTCCCGTTGTAGCCGTCTTCGTCGGAAACCTGACTGCGGGTCAGCCCGCCGCACGGACCACCGAGTTGAGTTGCCACAAGCCTTTTTCCAAGTTCCTTGGCGAAGAACTGGCGCCCTGGATTCGTGCGCGGTATCGCGTCAGTACCGTTGCGGCGGACACGATTCTGGGAGGCGTGAGCCGTGGTGGTTTGGCCGCGATCTGTGCGGCGCTCGAATATCCGGAGCAGTTTGGGAACGTGTCAGCACAGTCCGGCTTCTTCGTTTACAAGGATAGAAACTGGTTCAAGAACGCCGATCCCGCGTCGGCTCCCGATGCTGAATCTCAGGAGGAAATGGCGTGGGAGCAATATGGAACTGTCATGCAGCGCGTCGCTGGGACTGCCAAATTACCGCTTCGCTTTTATCTCGACGTCGGAAAGTTCGAGAACAACTTTCATCCGTCCCCGTTGATTGCGAACAGACATTTGCGAGACGTGCTGATCGCCAAGGGATATGAATTGAAGTATCAGGAGTTCGCCGGACATCACAGTGCTGTAAACTGGCGCGGTTCGTTCTCAGACGCCTTGCTGTTTCTGCTCGGTAACCAATCCTTCGGTCCATAAGGTTGAATCAACGTGAATCTCACCCTGAGGAGCTCACATGCAAAAACTCATCAGACTCTTACTATTTTCGGTCGTCCTCGGATTGCCACCGGCCGGATCGATCGCGCAAGGTGCGATCACTCAACGGCGTACAGCGCCGGCCGACGACGCCGCGATCGGCCGCGCATTTGCGAATCGAACAAGCGACGTACAAGTCGAAGGCACGGGCAAAGTCATTCGCCTTCTGTCTGACGATGTGAGCGGCTCGCGACATCAACGATTCATCGTTCGGCTCGCATCAGGCCAAACACTCCTCATTAGCCACAACATCGACATCGCCCCGCGAGTCGCCGGACTCAAGATAGGAGACACAGTTCGCTTTTACGGCGAGTACGTCTGGAACGCGAAAGGCGGCCTCATCCACTGGACCCATCACGACCCACAAGGCCGGCACGTCACCGGATGGGTGATACACAACGGCAAGACGTATAAGTAATCCGCGGAGTGGATCGCTTCTAAATCAAATCCGCAATATCTACACCGGCCGCAAACGCATTGCCCTCGTGCGCCACGGACCCCAGCACTACGGCGCCGTTACCTGTCGGCTGTACATGGACCACGCCAAAATTAAAGTCGGGAATTACTTCGCTGAGGGTTGAGTGAATGCCCGGTGCAACTGCAAAGTCTTCGTCAACGAATACGCCAACGAAGATTGATGCCGGTGCGTGCTCAACCTTGCTGATTCCGGACGAAGTTAGCGATGTGACTTTGTAAGAAGGATTTCGGCAGGTGATTTCGAAAACGGCGCCAATGTGAATGTCGCCCGACAGAAATATGACGCCCCTGGGACTACCTGCCGTGCGGTTAGCCAACCGCGCCCTTCCCGTTTTTCTAATCAGGTCCTCTTGTTCCGAACGTGCAAATTTATGCGACCACTGGTCGCGAGCCTCGTCGATATTCGAGATCTTGAAATTGCCTAAATTAGGTTGGAATCCAGTCTTCTGAAAAATCTTTGCACTGGCGAGGACTCCAACAGCCTGCACGAACGTATCGAGCCCGCCGTTAGGAGAATCGAAGTGCAACGTTCCCTTTTCGTCACCGCGTTTGAAAGCTTCAATGTCGTCCGTGCGATCTCCAAGCGCCTTCATGCTGGTCCCATGTGGATCGACTGAAGCAATCGGTGTGGGTGTAACCACCGCCAGGGCCTCAATGTCGGGCGGGAGCGTGGCAAAGAACTGATCTATGAACTGCCACTGTTCCTGCCCCAGAACAGGAAACTTCGATCTGAACACATCACGATCGCCCCGGCTGTCCAACGCCAGGATCGCCGTACGGCCGCAACGAAAAACGAATGGCATCGCACGCCTGATACCTGACGGTGGTGGTCCAAAAATGTAATTGGGAAATGCCGGGTCTGGCTCGAACGGCGACCCCGGCTTACGAATCTCTCCCAGCAACGGATTACGGCAACCTTGAAAGTGAAAATAAACGTCGCGTGCATCCTCAAAGTACGTAGTTGATTTACGAAAAATTTCCGCGCCCTTCGGAAACTTCGCCACCATAGTCGGGCTATCCGCAGCCGATGAACCCCAGCCATCGCGCACATCGTGGTCGTCCCACATCATGTAAACCGGCACATTCGCCAGCACGGTTCGCAGCGGTTCTCGCGACCAGTTAAGCCGATACTTGTTGGCCATGGCTTGCCGGCGCTCCGACGGCTTGGAATCGAAGTGTTCCGCAAAGATGTCAGGCTCATCA
>Ga0307505_10000301_pt1 | contig 58197 bp, 48 predicted proteins | sample 23_S_MG_FD_202183 | JGI IMG/M metagenome (GOLD analysis project Ga0307505, IMG submission 202183) | Soil microbial communities from Populus trichocarpa stands in riparian zone in the Pacific Northwest, United States - 23_S | ecosystem: Environmental > Terrestrial > Soil > Riparian zone > Trees...
ATCGGGAAATCAGGGCCTGCTGGTGTCGCACATCGACACGTTCAGGAACTACCACACCCGCTCCGCGGCGCCGTGGGAGCGACAGGCGCTGCTGCGGTCGCGGCCCGTCGGCGGCTCGAAGCGGTTGGCCGGCGTGTTCGACGCGTTGCGCATGGAGATTCTCAGCCGGCCGAACCCGGCGACCCTGACGCAGGAGTTGCACCGGGTCCGGCTGCGCATGGAGGCGGAACTGGCGCGAGAGTCCGATCAGCACCGCGATTTCAAGACCGGGCGCGGCGGCCTCCTCGACGTCGAAACGGTCGTCCAGTATCTGCAACTCGCGCACGGCTCGCGCGACCGCGACCTGCTCGAGGTGCGCACCATCGCCGAACAGATCCGACGGCTCGAGCGCCTGAAGGTTCTCGACCCTCGCGACGCGGGGTTGCTCGCCGACGGGTGGGAGTTCCTCCAGCGCCTCTCCAGCCGCCTGCGCATCGTCGAGAATCGGTCGATCTCGGACCTAGACGCCGAGCGCGGCGACCTCGACGAGGTGGCCAAGCGCCTCGGCCACAATGCCAAGGGACGCAGCAGCAGCGCCCGCCGCGCACTGCTCGACGAGTATGCCCGCCGCACCAGCGAGATCCGCGATGTCTACGAGCGCGTGCTGGGCAGTGGCGGCGGCCCCGCGCCCGCCGTCGCCAAGGAAGGCAACGCCCCGACCCGGTCGCGCGGCCGCTTGCGGCGGCGCACAGCACTCGGCGCGACGCGGCGCCGCACGTCGTAATCCGGGCGACTACTCTACTGAGCCCCGATCGGCACTGGGCGGGCGCCTCGCCGTGATGTATTGTCGCGCGCATGAAACGTGTGGTGGTTGGGGTGGTGGGGCTGCTGGCGTCCGCTGTGTTGCCGGCTGTCGGACGCGCGCAGATCACGGACTTCTGCCCGCTCCTCGAAGCGCGCATCGTCGCCGAGGATGGACAGTTCATCGGTCGCATCACACCGGACACGATCGCTCTCGACTCACTCGTCAATCCGTTCGGCGCGCACGGAAACCAGTTCAGCACGGTCTCGATCTTCAACTCCAACAGCGCGTACGGAGGCACGTTCGCGCTGCTGTCGCCGTTCAACCCGACGACCTTCCAACCACCGCGCATCATCCGCAACAGCCAGACGCTGGCTCGTCTGACCGTCAACTCTTCCTTCTCTCCACGCGCCGATCCGTTCGGCTTGGTCGCGTGGCTTCGTTCGGCGGCACCGCAACAATGCTCTGGCACGACTGCGACGCCCACTCCGACCACCACCCAGACACCGCCGTCCACGCCGACCCCGTCGCCGACTCAATCGCCACCCGCGACGGCGACCGCGGTCGCATTGACGCCGACGGCCACCCGTACCGGGACGGCGACGAACACGCCGACCCAGACAAACACGCCCACCATCACCCAAACCCCCACCATCACCCGCACGCCCACCGAGACGCGAACGCCGACCAACAGCCCGACTCCCGGTCCGTGTTACGGCGACTGCAACTACGACGGCACCATCGCCATCAACGAACTCATCATCGGCGTCGGCATCGCGCTCAACCTGCGGCCGCTGAGCGACTGCTCGGCGCTCGACATCAACCGCGACGGAATGATCTCGGTCGGCGAGTTGGTGACCGCCGTGCGCGCGGTGCTCAGCAGCTGCGTGCCCCTGGCGACGCCCACTCATACGCGGCCGACGGCGACCCATTCGCCCACCGCGACGCGGTCGTTCACGCTTCCTCCCGCCGACACGCCGACCCCTTCGCCATCGCCGACGATGACACCGCCTGGATCATGTCCAGGGGTGAATCCAACCGCCGTCGAGTTCCGCCGACTCGGTAGCCTGGGTGAGGAGGAAGAGGAGTTGACCGAGCTGAGCACCGTGATCACGGTGACGGATCCGCGCCAGAAGCACCACGTACGGGCGACGTTGTTCGCCTGTCACGACGAACCGCCGGGCAGCGCGACGTTCCGGATCGATGGACCGACCGTCGATCCGCGCACGGCGACCGTGCCGATCGACAGCGTGTGCGGAGACATCGCCGACGTCGGCGCCGGCACTACCTTCGTCCTGCCGGTGGGGAGCCATCCGATTTCGATCTTCGTGTCGGGAGACGGCACCTACACAGGCGCGGAGGTCACGGTCGGCCAACCGCCGTTCGCGGTGACGGAGACGCGAGCGATCCAGTCTTCACTCAGCTTGCTGGAAGGCGAATCGGAGATCCCAGACCTGCGCGTTTCCCTGCAGGTCGACGATCCTTGCGCGATTTACCAGGTCGCCGTCCGCCTCGTCGTCGCCGGCCTCGCCTCCGGCATCGAGTATCAGATGATCGTCGCCACCGAAGGCCTGACCTCGCGGGTGTCGCAGACGTTCGCCGCCGGGACGGCGTCCAACCCGACAACCGGGGAGTTCACCACCACCTACGCCGAGCTGCCGACGGGCCCTCGAACCTTCTCCGTTTTCGTAGCTCAGACGGGAGGAGGCCCTGCGTTGTATCAAAGGGAGTCGAGTCTCGAACTGTCGATTCGGTGAGAGTTCACACTTTGCAGGGGGCTCAGAAATCGGAACAGAGTTCGAGCAGGCCGTCCAACTCCGTCGAGTCCGCAATCTCGTCGACCACAGTCGGACCAACCGGGGTGAGGATCTGGTCGGTGTCGTCCATCGTGTTTCCGCTGGCGACCCAACACTCTCGTTGCCACTTCCAAAAAGTCTGGACACCGATATCGCTACCGCAACAGTCCTGGCGCGCCTCGCGAAGCAGGCCGCCGCCGCGTTCCTCGACGGTCTCTTCGGACCCCGGCACGCCAAACACCGAGACGGCGTCGTCGACCGAAGAGTACTTCACCAGGGAGAACGCGCCGTTGTGCCCCGTAAAGCTCTCGCAGTTCAGCGATGCGCCCGCGGGGTCGGTCGTGACCTCGACCGATCCCCCTGGAGTGCCACCCGTCAGACAGACGAGGTGCGCAATCGACTCTAGTAGCTCCGACGCCCCGGCCGCTGCCTCGGCATTTGTCGGCGGAAGGATCGTCGGGGTGGCCGTGGGCACTGGTGACGGAGTCGCTGTTGAGGCGGCACCGTCGTCGTCGGAATCCGAGCAGGCTACCAACGACGAAATCAAGAGCCCAACCAGGATCGCACGCGTGGATCGCATCGAGACACCTCCGGTAAGCGGTCGCGCATCGCGCGACGACTTGAGCTAGCACGAGCGTACGACGTTGGTGAAGGAAGAATCTAGACGCCGCGCCGACGAAGGTTGACGCGGAAACTCCTCGGTGCTCAACCAGACCCATCCGCGGACCGCGGAGAGGACGCGGGGTGTCGCGAATGGGACAACCGTCGTGCCAGTGGAGTCGCGATGTGCGGTATTGCCGGTGTCCTCTATAGCGATCCACAGCGCTCCGTGGACCCGAGTGTGCTGCAACGGATGGGCGGTTCGATCGCGCACCGCGGACCGGACGGCGAGGGCTTTTTTCGCGCCGGCAACGTGGGCCTCGTTCACCGGCGGCTGGCCGTCATCGACCTTGCCGGTGGTCGGCAGCCGATCGGCAACGAGGACGGATCGCTGCAGGTGGTCTTCAGCGGCGAGATCTTCAACTACCGGGAGTTGCGAACCGAGTTGCAGTCGCGCGGCCACGCGTTTCGCACGAACTCCGACACCGAGGTCCTCGTCCATGCGTTCGAGGAGTACGGTCCGGCGATGTGCCGCCGGCTGCGCGGAATGTTCGCCTTCGCGCTCTGGAGCTCCCGGTCGCGGCAGCTCTTCCTGGCTCGCGATCATCTGGGCCAGCGACCGCTGTACGTCTATCACGACGACGAGAAACTGCTGTTCGGGTCCGAGCTGAAGGCTATCCTCGCCCACCCAAATGTCGATGAGAGGATCAGCACCACGGCGATCGAGGATTACCTCGCGTTCGGATTCATTCCCGGCGACAACTGCATCCTCAGCCGCGTTCAAAAACTGCGCCCCGCCCACTGGATGTTGGTATCGGCTGGTCCCGCGACCCCGCGCGCGCAACGGTTTTGGCAGCTCTCGTTCGATTCGGTCCAGTCGGGCTCCGTCAATGAGTGGAAGGAGCGCGTGGATCACGAGATTCGCGAAAGCGTTCGCGCGCATCTCGTCGCCGACGTACCGATCGGCGCGTTTCTCAGCGGCGGGCTCGACAGTAGTGCGATTGTCGCAACGGCCGCCGGTCTGACCTCCGCGCCACTGCGAACCTTCTCCATCGGCTTCCACGAAAAGCAGTTCAGCGAGCTGCCCCACGCGGCGTCCGTAGCGAGGCACTTTGGCTGCCAGCATACGGAAGCGTTCGTTACGGCCGAGGCCGTTCGCGACCTGGACGATCTCGTGTTCCTCTACGACGAACCGTTTGCCGATGCGTCCGCCATTCCAACGATGGCCGTCTCGCGCATGGCGGCCGGACACGTCAAGGTCGTGCTGTCTGGAGACGGCGGCGATGAACTCTTTGCCGGCTATGAGCGCTACTCCCACGACCTGAACGAGGCCCGGCTTCGAGAGCTACTGCCGGCCTGGCTTCGGCATACTCTCCTCCGCCGCATGGCCGACGTATGGCCGAAGGCCGACTGGCTCCCCAGACCGCTGAGACTGCGGACGCTCATCCAGAATCTGTCGTCGGAGCCCGCGGAAGCGTATGCGAACACCGTCGCCCTCTGCCGCCCATCGACGAGACATCGACTGTTCACGCCCGACCTACATGGGGAGCGGTCCACACATGTCCCGGAGCGTTCCATCTCGGTAGCGTTCAAAGCGGGGGACCGGGACGTTCTGAGCGGTATGTTGTCCGCCGACACGCACGTCCTGTTGCCGGACGACTTCCTTACAAAGGTCGATCGCGCGAGCATGGGCTTTGGCTTGGAGGTACGGCCGCCGATGATCGACTGGCAGCTGATGGAACTCGTCGCCTCGATGCCGTCGGATCTGAAGATTCGTCACGGGTCGGGGAAATGGATCCTGAAACAACTCTTCGAATCACGCCTGCCGAAAGGCCTGGTTCATCGGCGCAAGCAGGGGTTCGAAATACCGATCGACGCGTGGCTGTGTGGGACCTTGCGGGAACAGGTTCAGACCGTCGTGCTGGATTCTTCCTCGCCGATTGCCGAATTCATTGACGTCGCCTTCGCACGACGGCTGTTCACGGCACACCTCAAGGGGCGCGGACGCCACGGGCAACTGCTGTGGTCGCTGCTGGTGCTGGGTCGCTGGCTCAACTCATGGGGCTCAGGCTCGCCGCCATCACGAGGCACATCGGCTCCGTCGGGAACGCACGGTCACCCCGGTCAACCCAGTGAGTCGGCTGCGACCAGCCTGTGATGCACTCGCGGTCACGTTAAACAGCAGCGGCGCGTCAGAACTTCTGTTCGATGTAGTTGATAGGGTATTTCGGATCGACGTAGTCTCCCGGCTTCTGGCGCTTGGGCAGCTTGATCTTTTCGCGCGGTGCTCCTTCGTAGGGGATTCTCGACAGCAGGTGACTGATGATGTTCAGCCGCGCGCGCTTCTTGTCGTCCGACAGCGCGACGTACCACGGTGCGTGGCCGCTGTCGGTTGCCTTGAACATGTCGTCGCGCGCGCGCGAGTAATCGTACCAGCGGCTGTACGACTTCAGATCCATCGGCGACAGCTTCCAGATCTTGCGGCCGTCGTCGATGCGGGACTCGAGGCGACGCGTCTGCTCCTCGGGGCTCACTTCGAGCCAGTACTTGAGCAAGATGATCCCGGAATCGACAATCAATTTCTCCAACAGAGGCACCACGTCGAGGAACTTCTTGGCCACTGCCTCATCGGTGAAGCCCATCACTCGTTCAACACCCGCGCGGTTGTACCAGCTGCGGTCGAAGATCACGATCTCTCCGGCGGATGGTAGGTGCGTCAGGTAGCGCTGCCCGTAAATCTGGGTTTTCTCGCGGTCGCTCGGCGCGGGAAGCGCGACGACCCGGAACACGCGCGGGCTGACGCGCTCGGTGATCGCTTTGATCGTGCCTCCCTTGCCGGCACCGTCTCGCCCCTCGAAGACGACACAGACTTTCAGGCCCTTGTGCACGACCCATTCTTGGAGCTTCACGAGCTCCACGTGCAGCTTCTTCAGCTCCTTCTCGTAGTCCTTGCTGGTCAGTTTCTCAGCGGGCGCGATGGAGCGATCCTTGGCCTTGCGGCGGGAGTCGTTCCCAGCCTCGTCAGTTGCCTGCCGGACCGTCGCGGCGTCTCTGTCCTTCTTGGCTTTCACTTCCGTATCTCCTCAATGGCAGCCGATGCCTGTTCTACGCTTCTTGGTATCACCGGTGCCGGGTTCCGCCATAGCTGAACCGCGAAGGAACCGACGCGCGTACGACCCACACCAGGCTTCCATCCCGTGGCATCGCAGAGCCCTGGAGCGAACACGCAGGCAGCCTTCCGTCGACGCGCGGATTCATCGACTTCGCTTGACGTACTTGCGGAACTCCGGCTTGCGCTTTTCCTTCAGCGCGTTGACGCCCTCGCGCGACTCGTCGGTGTCGTAATAGAGCTTCAGCGCGTACATCCCCATTCCGGCGATTCCGGCCTGATGGGCGGTATCCATGTTGAAGCTTCGCTTGGCGAGGCCCAGCGCCGTCGGACTGCGTTCGCACAGCTCCTCGGCCCATCTCTGCACCTCGGCGTCGAGCTGGTCCGCCGGCACGCAGGCATTCGCCAGACCGATCGCCGCGGCCTCCTGGCCGGAGTAGCGCCGGCACAGGTACCACATCTCGCGCGCCCGCTTCTCTCCGATCACGCGCGCCAGAAACGCGGTGCCGTAACCCGGGTCCACCGATCCCATCTTCGGGCCCACCTGGCCGAAGATCGCCTTGTCCGAGCAGATCGTCAGATCGCAGATCGTCGCCAGGACGTTCCCACCGCCGATCGCATAGCCCTGCACCCTGGCGATCACCGGCTTCGGCACATCGCGGATCGCCGTGTGCAGCTCCTCCATGGGCAAGCCGATGACGCCGCGACCCTCGTAGCCGCCTTCGTGCGACGACTGATCGCCGCCCGTGCAGAACGCCTTGTCGCCGGCTCCCGCCAACACGATCACGCCGATGCTGTCGTCGTAACCGGCGCGGTACAGCGCGTCGATGAGTTCGTCGCAGGTCACGCCGCGAAACGCGTTCATCTTTTCCGGCCGGTTGATCGTGATCCACACGACGCCGTTCCGCTCTTCGTAGAGAATGTCTTCGTACTTCATCGTTTGTGCCTCGAGGAAACTACTCTACCGCGCCGGGCGCCCGCCGATGATGCTGGCGCGCTCCATCACACGCACGTCCGGCCAGTAGTCACTCGCGGCGTAGTGTTGGACGGCGCGGTTGTCCCAGAACGCGACCGAGTCGCGCTCCCACTGGAAGCGGCACTGGTATTCGAGGATCTCCGCGCGCCGGCTCAGTCGGCTGATGAGCGCCGTGCTGGCGTCCGGTTCGAGGCCGACAATGTGGCTGGTGAAGAACCGGTTGACATACAAATGTCGGCGCCCGGTCTCGGGATGGGTGCACACGACGGGATGCTCGACCGGTGGGTACTTCGCCCGCATCGTCGCTTGTTGCTCGGGCGGGATCCCGTATCCGAACACCTGCATGTAGTCGTGCACAGCGGTCAGGCCGTCGATCCGCGCCTTGGTCTCGTCGTCGAGACCTTCGTAGGCCGACACCATGTCGGCGAACAACGTGTCGCCGCCGTTCTCCGGCACCGCCACGGCGTGCAGGATCGCGCCCATCGACGGGCACTCGCGCCAGGTGACGTCGTGATGCCAACCGTTCTCGAAGCCGCCGACATCGGCCGACTTCTCGAAGCGCACCAACTCGGGCTGCCCGGTGTTGGACGGGATGAAAGGATGGATCTCGAGCGCACCGAAGCGCCGCGCGAACGCCACGTGTTGCTCCGCGCTCAGAGGCTGTCGGCGAAAGAACAAGACCTTGTACTCGCCGAGGGCCCGCCGGATGTCGCCTATGATCTCGTCCGGCAGGTCGGTGGTCAGATCGACCCCGGAGATTTCCGCGCCGATCGTGGCCCCCAGGCGCCGCGCATCGAAGTGCGGCCAACGCAGTGCCGCGAGCCGCGCGCGCTCGGCGGCGAGGTGGCCGAGCGGGCCGACCTCGAGGTCGTACTTCTCGATCCGCAGGCGGCGCGCCAACAGCGAAGCGCCGGGCTGCGGGAGCTTCGTGGCGTCGATCGTCTCGGCCATGGTTCTCCCCTTTGGCAGCATGTACCCCGGCGCGGACCACGCCGACAAGTGGCCGGTTATTTCATGGTCACGAGCTGGCCGCCGGGCGCCGCGGTCGGCAACGACAAGCGCAGGATCTTCCACATCGTGGAGCCGAACTGGTGGCTCAGCGAGCCGGTGTTGTAGGGCAGGCCGTAGCGCTCGCACAGGGCGCGCACGCGCGGCGCCACCTGGGGGTAGCGATTGCTGGGCAAGTCGGGAAACAGATGGTGCTCGATCTGGTGACTCAGGTTGCCGCTGAGAACGTGGAACAATCGGCCGCCATCGATGTTGCAGGAGCCGAGCAGCTGGCGAACGTACCAGCGGGCGCGCGTCTCTCCGTTGATCTGCGCGATCGTGAAGACGTGGACACCGGCGGGGAAGTGGCCGCAGAAGATGATGACGAACGACCACACGTTGCGGATCGCGTTGGCGACGAAGTTGGCCGCGCAGACATAAAGGAAGAAGGGCCCCGCCATGAGCGGCCACAGAACGTAGTCCTTGAGCGCCTGGCGCCCCGCCTTGCGGCGAATGCCGCGCCACTGCTGGCGCGCCACGGCGCGGTCCTTCACCCCCGCGAGCAACCGATTGATCTCGAGGTCGTGCAGGGCGATGAACCACTCGAAAAAGAGAGCCATCAACACGGCGCTGAACGGCTGGATGAGATACACGGGATGCCAACGCATCTCGTCGTTGACGCGCAGCATGGCGTAACCGATGTCGCGATCGCGGCCGAGCACATTGGTCCAGGTGTGGTGCATCACGTTGTGGGAGTGCTTCCACTGGTCAGACGGGCAGACGCTGTCCCATTCCCAAGTCGCCGACTGGATCTCGGGATCGCGCATCCAATCCCACTGCCCGTGCAGGATGTTGTGGCCGATCTCCATATTCTCGAGGATCTTGGCGGTGCCTAGCGCCAGGGTCCCGAGCGAGATCAGGGCGAGAAACAGCGGCCAGGAGACCAGCGCGTGGCCCCATGCCGGCGTGAACGCGAGGCTGGCGAAGATGACGATCCGACCGCCCAACGCCAACCCGCGCTGGATCGAGATCAGGCGCCGTATGTAGCGCTCGTCGCGCGGGCCGAGATCGGCGCGCACCTCCTCGGCGATCCGATCGATCTCGCGCCCGAACTCTTCGATGTCTGTGTCGCTCAAGCGGACGGGAAGTGTGTGACTCATGCTCTTCCTCCTTTGGTGTCGCCGCGCGACGCGCGACGACGTTCACTTCACAGTGCCAGTTCGACCGATCCCGCCGCCGCGCAGACGCAGATCTGAACCTTTTGGCCCTCGGCTTCGACGAGCGCGCCGGTGCGGAGATCGCGCACTCGACCTTTCAGTAGCGAGACGTCGCACGAATGGCAGATTCCCATGCGGCAGCCGTGCGCCGGGTTCAGACCAGCGTCCTCGGCGACCCGCAACAGCGGCGTTCGGCCATCGGCCTCCACGCGGCGGCCGCTGCCCGCAAAGGACACCGTACCGCCTGTCGCGTCGGACGACAGCGCCGCCCGCGGTGCCTGAAAGCGTTCGATGTGAAGGCGTTCGCCGAGGCCAGCGGCATCCCAATGCCTTTCGACCGCGTCGAGGAGGGCCTGCGGACCGCAAGCCCAGACGTCGCGCTCGCGCCAATCGGGGCAGAGTGATTCGAGCTGCTCGCGATCGAAGTGCGAGCGGCCGAGCTCGCGAGTGTAGACGGATCGCAAGCGGTAGCGCGGCTCCTGGGCGGCCATGTCCTGCAGCTCATCCTTGAAGATCACGTCGTGCGGCAGCGGCGCGTAGTGGACGTGCACGACGTCCGGCATGGTGCCGCGAAGGCGGTAGGTGCGGAGCATGCTCATCACCGGGGTAATGCCGCTGCCGGCCGTGAGGAACAGCGGTCGCACCGGACGCGCGTCGGGCAGGACGAAGTCGCCCGCCGGCGTGCTGATCGAAAGGTACGACCCAGGTCGCAGCTCGCCGACCAGGAACGGCGAGACCCGACCGCCGGCGACGGTCTTGACCGTGACGGTGATACAGCCGTCGCCACGATCGGGCGACGAGGAGATCGAGTAGGTGCGCGTGTGGCGAACGCCGCCGACGGAGACCCCGAGGCGCACGAACTGCCCGGCGCGATGTGGGCGCCAGCCGCGTCCGGGCCGCAGGGTGAGAGTGCGGGCGTCGCGTGTCTCGTCGCACACCGCTTCGACGCGCGCCCGCAACGAGTGCGTGGTCCACAGCGGGTTGATCAACTCGAGGTAGTGGGACGGCCGAAGCGGTGTTGCGAACAGGGTGGCGACACCGACCAACCGGCCTCGCAACGACCGGGGGTCGACTCTCGGGGTGGCAATCGGCTGATCCGCGAACATCTGGCGACTCCTTCTACCTACGCCTACGTTGCCGTAACTTACGATTGCGTAACCTACGCTCCCGTAGTATCCGAGTCAACATGTCGTTGCGAAAAAACTCCTCTCCGCGCCTGAGTGCCGCGGCACGGCGGGCTCAATTGATCGAAATTGCGAAGGAGGTATTCGCGAAGCGCGGTTACGAGGCGACCTCGGTCGAAGAGATCGCGGCGCGTGCCAAGGTCTCCAAGCCGATCGTCTACGAGCACTTCGGTGGCAAGGAGGGACTGTATGCCGTCCTGGTCGACCGCGAGATGGAGCACGTCGTCCAGCTCATCTCGCAGGCGATCGCCAGCGGTACGCCGCGCCAGCGCGTCGAATCGGCGGCGCTCGCCTTTCTAACCTACGTGCGCGACCAGCCAGATGGCTTCCTAGTCTTGTCGCGCGACGCGCCGCTGACGCTGGTGCACGGCGGCATGTCGAGCTTGCTGAACGACGTCGCCGAGCGCGTCGCCGACGTCTTCACCAGTACATTCAAGCAAGCCGGCTACGATCCGAAGACCGCGCCGATCTACGCCCACGCGCTGGTGGGGATGGTGACGTTCGTCGGCCAGTGGTGGACGGAGACCCGCAAGCCGCCCGTCGAAGTGGTGGCGAGTCACATCGCCGCACTGGCGTGGATGGGCCTGCGCCACCTGCCCAAGCGGCCGGCTCTCACAAAGCGATGACGAGGAACGGCGCGGACGAGCGAAGCGAACGAACGCGCAACCTTCAGCATCGGAGCCGACGGCAACTTCCTGTACGTCGAGTGGGATCTCGTCGGAACCTGGGACGAGAACACCTCTCCGGGTCACCAGTACATCATCGAGATCGACGTGGACCCGGTGACCGAACAGCGCGGCGACGACTACCTGTCGATCTTCGGCAAGACGGAGTTCGATACCTCTTCGTGGGTTGATGCCCATCAGCAAGGTGGATTCGATGCGTACGCCGACAACGGCGACAGCGGTACCGCCAATGACGTCGGCGGGACGAACCCGGGAACAGGCGATCCGAATTGCGGGGACTGTCCGGCACCGAACCCGAACACCCAGGACGGTTACACGGGAAAGATCTGCGACGGCGAGGACCGTGTCTACGCCCGGATCGTCAACGGTAACGTTCAGCTGGCGGTTCGCTGGACCTGCCTCAGGGACAGCGGCAACAACGACCTCGGCGAACGCCCCGCCTCGTTTCGAGTCCGCGGCTGGTCGAGCCAAAGCAGCACGATCGAGAAGGACAAGCTGTATTGGCACGATGAAAACCTCCCCGCCGATATCGCGGGGGAAAATTTCGACAACGTGGACTGGTTCACGACCGGTGCAGCGATCGCCACGCCGACGAACACCCAAACGCCGACATCCGTGCATTCACCAACGCCGACGCGCGGAGCGCAAGATCCGTGCGTGGGCGACTGCGACGAAAGCGGCAATCCGGACATCAGCGACCTCATCCTCGGTGTCAACATCGCCCTCAATCGAATCGCGGTGACTTCTTGTCCCTCGTTTGACGTGAACGGCAACGGCCTCGTCGAGGTGAATGAACTCATTCAAGGCGTGAACAACGCCTTGAATGGATGCGCGCCCGCATAGCTCCAGTCAGAGGCGGCTCGATCGTCCAAGATCGAGAAAGCCGCGCGCGCGAGGCGCCAACCTGCGCGCGCGGCTCCGCTGACCTGAACCCTTGCCGGTTCCCCAGGAGGGAGAGGTCGATTCGGGCGACGCGCTCGAAGTGCGTGTCCGGCTCGCCGTGACCGCTTGGTTCCTGTAATTCCGCATGTCGGATGGGACAACGCCAACGATCCAGGTCGCCTCGGCGACCGGCTCCGACGAGACCGGCGCAGCCAGCTGCCGGACCAAGTGAATGGATCGGGGCGGCAATCATCGGCATCGCCACCCTGCTCGCCTACATCCCGTCGCTCGACGGCCGCTTCATTCTCGACGACATCATCCTTCTCACCGAGAATCCTCTCATCCATGCGCCGGACGGCCTCTATCGATTCTGGTTCACCACCGAGCCGATCGACTACTGGCCCGTCTTCAACACGACCTTCTGGTTGGAGTGGCGACTGTGGGGGACGAATCCGACCGGCTATCACATCACCAACATTCTCCTGCACGTGATCAACGCGCTCCTGATCTGGGCCGTTCTGAAGGCGCTCTCGATTCCGGGCGGGTTCGTCGCCGCCCTGCTCTTCGCCTTGCACCCGGTCAACGTCGAATCCGTGGCGTGGATCTCGCAGCGCAAGGGATTGTTGGCCACGCTGTTCTTTCTGCTGTCGATTCTCTGCTACCTGCGCACGGAGCGGCGAGACGGGCGCGGCGACGACGATCACACGGCCCGCTGGTACGCGCTGAGCCTGGCGTTGTTCGTGTTGGCCATGCTCAGCAAGGGATCGGTGGCGGTATTGCCGGTGCTTCTGCTCGGTATCGTCTGGTGGCGGCGTCCGCTGACCGGCGGCGACCTGGCGCGAACCGCGCCGTTCTTCGCAGTCGCCGCGGCGCTGGTTGGCGTAACCATCTGGTTCCAAGCGCGCGGCGGCCACGAGACGGCGGAGACGCCCGCGCTGATCGAACGCCTCCTGGGAGCGGGCGCGGTGGTGTGGTTCTACCTCTACAAAGCGGTCGCGCCTTTTCGATTGGCGTTCATCTATCCGCAGTGGGACATCCAGCCCGCGAATCTCGCCTGGTGGTTGCCGTCGATCATCGCTCTCGGCGTCACCGCGATGTTGTGGTGGTATCGAAGCAGCTGGAGCCGCCCGCTGTTGTTCGCGTGGGGATTCTTCTGCGTCGCGCTCGCACCCGTGATGGGAATCTCGCGCGTCACGTTCATGGAGTTCTCGCTGGTGGCGGACCATTATCCGTACATCGCCCTGATCGCCGTGGTCGCGTTGGCGGCGGCGGCTTGGAAGACCTGGCGAGAGAGAGCGGGCGGATCGACGCGCCGGGCGGCGGACGCTCTCGCCGTCGCGGTGGTGCTTCTCCTTGCCGTACTCACCTGGCGGCAGAGCGGCTTGTATGCCGACAGCATCACGCTGTACCGGGCGTCGCTCGAGTCGAGTCCGACGGCGTCGATGGCGCACAACAACCTCTCCGCCGAGTTCTTCGACGCCGGTCAGGTCTCGGAAGCGATGGAGCACGCCCGCCGCGCACTGGAGCTGAAGCCGGATTACGCCGAAGCCCACAACAATCTCGGCAACGCCCTCTCCCAAGCGGAGCGAATCCCGGAGGCCATCGAACACTACCGACGTGCGCTCGAGCTGAAGCCGACCTACGTCCGAGCGCACAACAATCTCGGCAGCGCCTTGGCGTTCACCGGCCACATCGAGGAGGGGATCGTCCATTTCCAGGAGGCCTTGCGCCTCGACCCCGACTACGACGAGGCGCGCACCAACCTTGACGTCGCCTTGGGTCTGCGGCGAAACAAAGGCGCGCAAGACGAGTAACAGCCAACGGGGCGGATGAAGCGATCTCCGATGCCGTAATCGTGCCGCGGGCGCTCGCGAAGCTCGAGGAATCGCGCACCGCCGGCGTGAGTCGGGGATCCGGCGCGGTGGGGTGGGTCAGTTGGTCCAGTCGACCAGACCCGCGTACGCGGTAACCAGCACGACGACGCCGAAGACGATCCGGTACCAGGCGAACGCCGTGAAGTCGTGGGTGGCGATGTAGCGCAACAGCCAGCGCACGCACAGGAAGGCCGATACGAAGGAAACAGCGAAGCCCACGAGGAACGGCCCGAGGTCGGCCGCCGCGAGCAGTGCGCGGTGCTTGTACGCGTCGTAGACGCCGGCGGCGATCAGCGTCGGCACCGCGAGGAAGAAGGAGAACTCGGTGGCGGCGCGGCGCGACAGCCCGAACAGCATGCCGCCGATGATGGTCGCGCCGGAGCGCGACGTGCCGGGAATCAGTGCGAACGATTGCGCGAGCCCAACCTTCAACGCATCCACCCACGTCATGTCGTCCACCGACTCGACTGTCGCCTGCCGGGAGCGGCTCTCGACCCCGAGGATGACGATCCCCCCAACAACGAAGGCGGCGGCGACCGGCACCGCGTGAAAGAGGTGCTGCTTGATCAAGCCGCCGAAAGCGAGTCCCAGCAGCGCAGCCGGGACGAATGCGACCAGCAAATTGGCCGCGAAGCGCCGGGCGACGGGATCTCCGGGCAGACCCGCCAGCACGTGCGCGAAGCGCCCGCGGTACTCCCAGACGATCGCCAGCATCGCGCCGCTCTGGATGACGATGTCGAAAACTTTCGCCGTGTCGCCGGTGTAGCCGAGGAGCTGCCCGGCGATGATCAGGTGCCCGGTACTCGAGATCGGCAGGAACTCGGTAAGGCCTTCGACGACGCCGAGTATCGCCGCCTTGAGGTAGAGCGCTAGTTCCATGCGCGCCACTCTAATCGGCGAATTCTGGATGGGTAAAGTACAGGGGCGCCTCTAGGGGACTCTCCGCTCTTCTCCGACGTGCAATCGAGAACCGCGCAACGTGGTCGACAGCCATATCGCGCGAGCTGTTCGCTTCAGCGGGCGCCGCCGATGACGCACCACAGGAATGGGCTGTGTCCCTGCTTCTCGAGCCAGGGGTGAAAATGATCGGAGATCAGCGCGAACTCGAACCCCGCGTCCTCGGCGCGTTGCGCGAAGCGAACCAGGTCTCGTGGGCCGAACTCTTCACTCGACAGGGTGAAGCCGATTGTAGGCATGGCCATCCTCCTTGGGTCGTTGCGACGCGGTTCGATACAGGCGCTTCCGCCCACATGGGCGTCCCGGAAAGTTCCCTGCGGATCGAAGGAACTCGAGGAGGAAGGCTCAGACTCCGATGCAAGTGAATCCCAGGGCGCGCGCAGCCTTGGCTTGCTGGACGTCGTGGGTTGCGAAAGCGAGGGATACCGCGCGACGCTCTTGGAACAGCAACGCGGTAGCAAGGTGAATCGCGTCGAGTGTCTTGACGGCCGTCGCCATCGGCAGGGACGCTCGTCGTAGCACGACACGACTCAGGTTGATCCGGCCGACGCCGGCTTCCAGGCGTGCCAGTTGCTCTTGCGCCAGCACCACGCCCTCATCGTCGAGCACGCCGTCTAAGCGCATGCGATCGATCACCCGGCGCGCCTCGACCCCTGCCAGCTCGCTCGTGTAGGCGCGATCCCAAGTGCCCCACTCGGCCAGCAGCGGCGACTGCCCGAGCAGCACCCGCACAAGATACTGGTGTCGAGGTAGACGGTCACCGTTGATCGCGGCTTTGGCGAAGCAGCCGCACCGCATTGATCCGTCGCCGAAGTCGCGGCGGCGTGATCTGCCCGGGGTCGGTGAGCGGCCCGGTCGGTTCGGTGATGTTCAAGTCTTCCGCCGTCTCGCAAACCGGAACCAATCGCGCGATGGGCGTTCGGCGATCGTGCACCTCCACGGTCTCGCCATTGCGGACGGCGGCCAGGTACGCGCTGAGGTGTGCCTTCAATCCCGAGACATTGGTGTGCTTCATGACCACCACATGGCCAGATCAGGTCACCCTGTCAACAGCGGGTCTCCGGCGGCGGCAGTGGCACCTGCAAAATCTTCTATGGGCGCCCTGGCGCGTACCGGCCCGGGCCTCGGGCTGGCGTCGTGAGCGACGCTTTGATCAGCCGCCTACAGCTTGCCGAAGAAGTCGTTGCCCTTGTCGTCGACGACGATGAAGGCGGGAAAGTTCTCGACTTCGATTTTCCATATCGCCTCCATGCCCAGTTCGGGATACTCGAGCACTTCGACCTTCTTGATGTTGTCCTGCGCCAGCACCGCGGCGGGACCGCCGATCGAGCCGAGGTAGAAGCCGCCGTGCTTCTTGCAAGCCTGGGCGACCACGCCTGAGCGGTTGCCCTTGGCCAGGGTGATCAAGCTGCCGCCGTGCTCCATGAAGAGGTCGACGTATGAATCCATGCGGCCAGCGGTGGTGGGGCCGAACGAACCCGATGCGTAACCGACGGGCGTCTTCGCCGGACCGGCATAGTAGATCGGGTGCGCCTTCACGTATTGCGGCAGACCTTCGCCGCGATCGATGCGTTCCTTGAGTTTGGCGTGGGCGATGTCGCGCGCCACGATCATCGGTCCGCTCAGCGCCAGACGCGTCTTGATCGGGTAGCCGGACAGCGTCGCGCGAATCTCGTCCATGGGCCGGCGCAGATCGATGTGGACGACCTCGTCGCCGAGCGTCTTTTCGTCGATTTCGGGAAGATACTGCGCCGGGTTCGTCTCGAGCTGTTCGAGAAAGACGCCTTCGTGTGTGATCTTCGCCTTGGCTTGGCGGTCGGCCGAGCACGACACGCCGATGCCGACCGGGCAGCTCGCGCCGTGCCGCGGCAGACGAATGACGCGCACGTCGTGGCAGAAGTACTTGCCGCCGAATTGTGCGCCGATGCCGGTGCGCTGCGTGAGCTTCAGCACTTCGCTCTCGAGCTCGACGTCGCGAATGGCGTGGCCGAGGTTGTTTCCCGACGTGGGTAGGTCGTCCAGATAGCGGCAGCTCGCCAACTTGACCGTCTTCAGCGTGAGCTCGGCCGAGGTGCCGCCAATGACGATGGCGAGATGATACGGCGGGCAGGCCGCCGTACCGAGCGTCCGCACCTTCTGATCGACGAATTCCAGCAACGACTTCGGATTGAGGAGCGCCTTCGTCTCCTGAAACAGGAACGACTTGTTGGCGGAACCACCGCCCTTGGTGACGAAGAGGAAGTGGTACTCGTCGCCTCCCGTGGCGTACAACTCGATCTGCGCGGGGAGGTTGGTCCCGGTGTTGACCTCGTCGTACATCGACAGGGGGGCGAGCTGGGAGTAGCGCAGGTTCGTGTTGGTGTATGTGTCATATACGCCACGCGCCAGGGCCGCCTCGTCGTCCGTGCTCGTCCACACACGCTGGCCCTTCTTGCCGATCACGATGGCTGTGCCGGTGTCCTGACACGACGGCAGCACCAGACCGGCAGAGATGTTGGCATTGCGCAGCATGTTTCGCGCGACGAACCGATCGTTGGCCGACGCTTCCGGGTCATCGAGGATGTGGCGCAACTGGGCCAGATGCCCGGGACGGAACAGATGCGATACGTCGCGGATGGCTTCCGCGGCGAGCCGCGTCAGCCCGCCGCCGTCGACCAGTAGAACGCGTTCGCCTCGCCACGTATCACTCGATACGAACGATCCATCGAGCCGGCGGTACGGCGTGGTGTCCTCGCCGTGCGGAAACATCTCTTGAAAGCGAAACTCTGGCATAAGTGATCACGCTCCTGCGCGTCCCTTATCGTCTCAACTCACGCGGTGCGAGAGCCCGGCCAGGCAAAGGCCCCCGCCCCATCCACGGCCGGAGTCGGCGCGTTTGTGTGCAGGCGCTTCAACCGAGTTCGTGGACCCGTTCACGCAACCGGCGCTGGCTGATCTTCTCCACCGACGCGGGGGCGATCTCCGCCATTTCCACGGTGGAGAGGCGCGTCGATAGGATCCGCAGCGCGTCCTCCGGGTCAGCGCCCCAGGCCAGCTTCATCTTGCCGTTCCGCATCGCGAACAGAAACATCGAGTGAGATCGCTGCGCGCGCGGTGTTTCTGTCTCGCCAGGCGCGATCTGCGTCGCCGCGGCGACACCACTCGCGCGCAGCTGGCGGTAGAACTCGTAGTCGACGCCGCGAACCTTCTCGTCGCCGGGAAAGCGGTGGTAGTTGTCGGCGCTCATCAGGCTCTTGCCCTCCGCGATCAGCTGGTGACCAAGCGCCGAGCCGGGATACGGAGCGTAGTAGGACATGGACGGCAGCGCCCGTTTCATCCGCTGCAACATGCGCAAGGTGGCCTCGGCGTCCTCGCGCCGTTCGCCGGGGATACCGAGCATGATGTTCGCCCAGAACCTGGGCGCGTCGCGCCCTTCAGCCTCGAGGTCGTCGCCGATCCGGTTGAGCAGATCGATGGCGAAATTGTTGTCGTCTTCAGTGCACTCCTTGTTGAGCAGTCGCAGAACGCGGTCGCTGCCCGACTCGAAGCCGATGGAGATGACGCTCCAGTTGGTGTCGCGCACCAGCGCCTCGAACAGATCGGGCCAGCGACGCACAGTGTCGGACCGCGCCGCCGCCCAATACGGCCACGTTCGCCGCGCGCGCCGCGGATAGGTCTCCAACCACTCGCGCAGCCACGACGGGTTCTGGAAGAACATCGAATCGTGGATGACCACCGAGCCAATCCCGTACTTCTCGTCCAATCCGTTCAACTCGTCGATTACCGATTCAACGGACCTGCGGCCCATCGACGGGATATACGACGCCTCGTTGCAGAAGGCGCACTGCCACGGACACACCCGGCTGGTCAGCACACTGGCGACAGGCGCGGGGCCCCAGCCGCACGCCGGCTCGAGAGGCCACGGGATCCGCCGGCGCGCCCGCCATCCAACCGGCCGCGGCCACAGTTCGCGATCGATGACCGGCCAGTCACCCATGCTCTTCGCGCCGCGTCCTGGGAAGACGCGCGGGAATGCGGCCGGGTCGCGCACCAGGTCGACGATCGTCCCTTCCCCGGGGCCGGTGCAGATCTTGTCGAACTCTTCGACACCCTTCATCTCGTCCGTGGCGACGGCGGCATGCATACCACCCGTCAGCACCAAGCCGCCCGGATTGACCGCCTTGAAGAGCCGCGCCGCCCTTACGGCCAGAGGAAACGTATAGCTGCGCACGTTCATCAGCAGCGTTCCGTACCCCTCGAGATCGGCTTCGAGATCGCGCCAATCCGTCACCGCCCGCGTCGAGCGGACGTCGGTATGCAGCCCATCCCGGTGCAGAATCGTCCGCAGCAACCCGAGGCCATGGTCCTGCCACTGCTCGTGCACACCCCTGGGGCGCACCAGCGCCCCGAGGTCGCCGAGGTCCAACCACACGATCGCTGATTCGCGCCGCGGGCCCCGTCGCCCCCGAAACCTCATCGCCCCTCGATCTCCTCGGACGGCCCGTCGCCGACCGGAACGAGAGCGCGCAGGATGGCCCCCGCGTTGGCCCAGCGGCGATAGCGCAACCGGCTGGCAAAGCGCCGCGCGGTGAGAATCGTCGCCGCGGAACGCGGCCACCGCGCATGGCGCCCCAAGAACCGGACCGACGATCGCGTGTAGTGGAAATCGCGCATCGGATCGCAGAAGGCCAGCGCGCCCCGCCCTCGATGGGTCACCTTCGACGCCGCGGCGACGGCAAGCCCCCAACCGGCTTTCCGCAACCGGAAGGAGAAGTCGGCGTCCTCCCAATACAGGAAGTAGCCCTCGTCGAACCCACCTACGTCGCGCAAACTGCGCGATCGCACCAGCACGCTGGCGCCGATCAGATAGTCCGGACGCGGTGCGTCCGCCGCCCGCACGTGCGCCGAGTAACCATTCCAGAGACTGACGTTCGCGCCGTACACCAGCGCGTCGCCCTCGTCGAGCACGCTGCCGACGGCGCCGAGCGTGGGCTCCGATTCGGCGAGGGCGACGAGCGCCGAAAGGGAATCGGCGTCGACCACGGCGTCATTGTTCAGGATCCATACGTAGTCGACGCCGTACCGGAGGGCTCGGCGGATGCCCTCGTTCGCCGCGGCGGAGAAACCGCGATTGCGATCGAACCGGACCAGCTCGACGTGCGCCGCGCCGCGCAGGAGTCGCGCGAATCCGGCCGCCTCGGAGGCGTTGTCGACGAAAATGAGCCGCCGATTGCGGTAGTTGATCGCATCGAGTGCGTCGAGACAGCGCAGTGTGTCGTCCTCATGGTTCCAACACGGCACGACCACAGCCACGGCCGGTTCGCTGACGTCCACTTCAGGCCCCCTCGCCCCGCACGGAGCGCAGTCGCCGACGCATCTCGCGCAAGGCTCCAAAAAGCTTCGGGTGGCGATTCAAGCGTCCCCGCACTTGCGCGCGCATCCGCAGGACGCGACTGCGCCGCGAGGCGACCTGCGGGTCGAGCCGCGCCACGGCGATCGGCAGCGCCGCACTCGCGTCGAGCGGTGGGCGGGGCTCGAGGCCCTCCCAGTGGAGGAGTCCGCGAATCACCTGATCCCACGCCATGATCATCGCCAACGCCTGTGAGAGGTCGCCGTCTACTGCATCGGCGCGGCGTTCGGCTAGTTCCCCGTACGCGCGCGCCAGCGCATCGCTGAAAGAGAATCCTGCAGGGTCCGTCGGGTAGCGGTCGTTGATCGCGTAGGCTGCCTGGCGCTCGATGAACTCGCGCAAGTCGCGATAGTTGCGATGGTGGATGTGCAGGCAATCGGGCGGGGTCAGATGAAGCAGCCGATTCAGGCCGGTGACGACACGGGGCGGTTGGTGGGTGGTATCACTCCACTCGACGGTACCGCGGCGGAACAGTCGGATCTGGTGATCCGGGTACCACCCCGAGCCGCGCAATACGTGGTCGCCGATTCGATTGAACCGGGGAATGGCGAATGCATCGAACGCGCCGGCGTGCTCGTCGAGCAACCGCCCCACGGCATCGGCGGCGTCCGCCGCCACGGATTCGTCGGAATCGAGCACGAAGACCCACTCGTTCGACGCCTCCGTCAGATATCGATTGCGGATGCCGTCGACGCGCGGGGCCGGCGACGCCGTGAGGATTCGAGCACCATACCGTGTCGCGATCTCGCGCGTGCCGTCGCCGCTTTCCATGTCGACGACGATCAGCTCCGACACCCAGCGCAATGACCGCAACGCGCGATCGAGCGTCGCCTCGGAGTCGCGGGTGTGAACAATCGCGCTGATCTGCACCGGGCTACCCGTCGACCGTGTAGCGACCGCGCCAGCGGCGATCGAAGAGCGCACGCGAGGCGACATCGAGCTCGACGCGGCCCGGCGTCATCGACTCGAAGTGAAGCGAATCGGTGCGGTTGCAGCAGACGATCCGCCACCCCATCTGACGAGCGCGGAGACAGAAATCGATGTCCTCCAAACCAAACCCGTATTGCTCGTCGAATCCGCCGAGTTCGGTCCACACCTGGTGACGAATCAGCACGCACGCACCCGTAACGGACTGGAGATCGCGGTCGGTGCGGGGAACGATGTCGCCGGGCTTGCGCCGGTGATCGTGATAGGGGCCAACGCTGGAGGAGAACACGACACCGCAGTGTTGGATGGTGCCGTCCGGGAAGAGCATCCGCGTGCCGCAAACGCCGACATTGGCGGCACCCGCGATGACCGCAAGCATATCGGCGACCGATTGCCGTTCCATCAGGACGTCGTTGTTGACGAGCAGATAGAAGTCGGCCGGATACTCACGAACCGCGGCGTTGTTTGCCGCGGCGAACGACCGCCCGCAGTCGAAACGGAGCAGCTCGACCGCTGGAAACGCTTCGCTCCGGTAGGGCGATGCCGAGCCGTTGTCGACAACGACGACCGTCCACCGATCCAACGCCGCGCAGGCATCGAGTGCGCGCCCGAGGGCCTCGAGACAGAAGCGCAGCAGCGTGTCGAGACCGCGCGACACCACCACCGCGGTGAGGGTGTTCGCAACGGGGGGCGTGTTCGCCGACGGAGTCATCCGCTGCTCCGAGCCTCAGGCCCAAAGTTCCGCGAGAGCGCCGTCGCGCAGCGCCGCGAGACGGCGCGCCTGCACGGAGCGGTGATACCGATACGCCGTTGCGACGGCGGCGTGACGGAGGCGCATGCGCACGGCGGCTTGCTCCGGACGGGTGATCCACGCCAGCCGTTCGGGCAAGCAATCCGGCTCCGCGACCAAGCAGTTCTCACCCGATCGCAAATACTCCATCCCGCCCCGAACCGGAACCGACAGCACCACACATCCGGCGGCCATGGCTTCCAGCGCCGGCAAGCCGAAGTCTTCCGCGACCGAGGTTGCGAGGTACACGCCGGCAGACTTGAGAACCCGCGCGACGTCTCCCTCTGGGCGGCCGTCGATCGCGACGAAATCACAATCGCGCACCGCCGCGACACAATCGTCGACGATCTCGCGCCCGCGTCGCGGCATGAAAGCCACCCGATTGTCGATGGCGACGTCACCGCTCGTAAAGAAGCCGTCCGAAATCGAAATTCCCACCTCCACCGTGGAGCGGCCGAAATGCGTTTGAATGTAGCGGGCGCTGTGATCCCAACAGGACAGAACGAGCACATCCGGATCGGCGAAGACGGCCTCCATGTTCGTCACCCCCTGGGCGTGGTTCACCAATCGCGCCGGCGTCGCCTTCAGCGCTGGGTAGTGGGGCGGCCACGTCAGCATCGCCCAGTCGGTGGCGGCGAGCTCGCCGAGAACGATCTCCGAGTCGACGACCGGCACACTACACGCGAACCAATCCGGCGCGGCGCCACCGGGCAGAGCCACCACCGCGCGAGCGCCTAGTTGCCGCAACAGCTCGACGAACTGACAGGCGACCTTGACGCCGCCGTGAATCCCAGGGTCGGGGAGGAAGTACGCGATCACGGCGTCACTCGGACATCCGAATCCGATGGTCGGGAACGCGGCCCGCTCACCATTTGCCGGACAGCGTGGCCCAGCAAACCGGGAGCGCTGACCGCGGCGACGGCAAGAGTGCGCCAGAGGCCGTAGTGGCGAGCGGCGTAACGCACGCGCGCCGCGTCGAGGTGCCACAACCGCCGCACCCTCCCGATCCGAGCCCCGCTGCGCGCGCGGTGCCGGACACTACGGTTCAGCGGAACGACTGCGCCGCCGGCGCGGCAGAACCGCCGCCCGAAGTCGACGTCCTCCATGTACAGGAAGTAGCTCTCGTCGAAGCCGCCCAAACGCAGAAACCTATCCCGCGCGACGAAGAAACAGGCGCCGTGCGGCCACCGCCACGAGACATCGTCGAAGCCCCGGTGACGTCTCATGGCGGCAGACAACCGATCTCCGCGGTAGTTGGAGAGCAGCGCGTCGTGCAGGAGCTTGAGGAAGGAGTATCCCGGTTGGCAGCCCGCCACCGTCACGCCGTCGGGCTCGCACAGGTCGGCCGCCGCGCAGACGTTCGGCTCGGCGCGCAGCCGCTCGAGCCCCGCGACAAACAACTCGGAGTCGGGGAGGCAATCCGGATTGAGGAAACAAAGATGAGTCGCCGTTGCCGCTCGAGCGCCGACGTTGGCCGCGCGGCCGAAGCCGAGGTTTCGCTCTTGCAACAGGACGCGCGCCCCGTTGGCACGGCCGACCGCCGCACTGCCGTCCGTCGAAGCGTTGTCGACGACGATGATTCGCTGCCTCATCCGCGCCGGCAGGCCCCCCATGCAGTCCCGCAGAGCTGCCTCGGACTGGTGCGTCACGACGACGACATCGAGATCCATGGCTCGGCTATCCCGATGCGGCTCCAGCGGCGTCGCCGCGCAACCGGGTGCGGGCTGCGCGCAACCGCCGCCATGAGCGTTCGATTCCGGGGGCGACCGAAAGCGCCCGCAGCCGCCATATGTTGCGTCGCGTCGGGCCGTGGCAGGCATTGCTGAGGTGAGCAACGCGAACTCCGCGCCGCGGAAACCCGCCGTGCCAGTGCTCACAGTGATTCCACGACCAATCGAGCGACGCGGCGCAATCGGGACGAATCTCGTTCGCCCAGAACTGGAGATAGTCCTGATCGGCAATCATGTGCTCTCCCACTTGATGCACTGGACCGCGCCGATCGATCTCCGCGAGTGTCCAGTCGCAGATCTGAGACAACGCGGCTCGGCGCGCCAGCACCACGCCCGAATTGAAGAAGCGGAAGACGTCGAGCGGCGGCGCTTCGTCGCGGGCACCGAGCCATGGACGCGTATGGTGCCGGTAGTGGTCGTGGAAGAACGCCCTGCCGTGGGGCGAGCCCGGTGGTGGATTCTGCTCGACCATCCCCAGCTCACGCCCTTCCAACGCGGTGGAGACGTCGCGCGCGGAAACGCGGCGAGCGAACACCGCGTCGGCATCGAGATAGAGGACGAAGTCGGCGGCGGAGTGCTCGAGACACGATCGCAGGGCGAGAAACTTGAGCAGGAACCGCTGCGAACGGTGCAAGGCCGGCGCAGCCGAAAGGGAGATCGGGCGGAACCGCGGATGCGAAGGCAGCGCGATCGCGCAATCCGTGCCTACCATGGCCAAGACATCGAACGACGTGTGGCGCAGCGCCGAGCGAACCGTCTCCCGCATCGCGGAGAAATAGAGCGGCGCACCGACCGCATACGTGCAGACGACGACCGACTCCCCACGCCCGGTTCCGGTACCCATCATCCTCGGCGCAGTAGGCCACACGCCGCCACGAATACAAGCGCGTCCATGGCTTCGATCCGGTGTCTCGGACATCGTCGCCATTCCGTCCGTCGGCGTCCGCGAACGAATCGAGCGCGGCGGAGGCGCGCGATTCGAGGCGTACCATCGACGGCGGAAATCGGGGCAAGTTGAGAAGTTAAGGTTCTTCTCCAAAGCGCGTGGGTGAATCTCAGCCCTTTTCGAAACCCTGAGATCCGGTCCTCATCCGCCACCTTCGATCCCGATCGAGATCCTCACGAACGCGGCCTTTCGTTCCGGCTCCTCACGCGAGTCATCCGAGGCGGCCCGCGGACATGCGCGAGCGGCGCTGACCGGACGAGGCTCGGCGTGTCGACTCGCGCGCACGTTCAGCGATCATCGCGGACGGCGCGTACGAAGTCGCCCACGGTGGTGTCGAAGTACTCCACGATGCCATTGGAGAAGCGCACGTCCCACGCGAGATCCGGCGTGCCCGCGTATGTGGTGGATGACCAATAGAAGGCGGGGTAGCCCACTGGTGATCCGAAGGCGGGGTCGATGCACGGGAAGGTGCCGCACGGGTACGGCTCCAGCAGGATGCCGCGCAGTTCCGCGATCGTCGGCAGTCGCCAATCGCAGTGGTTGGCGAAGCAGCCCGTGATCGCGCTGCCGTCGGCCGACACGTTGATGTTGAGCGTCGCCAGGAAGACGGAGAACGCCGCACCGTCGGCCGCTGTTCCGTCACTGCTCCATGGATATGTGTTGTTGACGTCGTGCGCGTCGCCGCAGGTCGCGCCGCCCGGGCAAGGGGTCGCGACGGAGAAGGTTCCCGTCTTCTTCTCCCACATGAGCCCCGTCGCGGTATCGCTCAGCGTGCCGTCTCCGTTGTCGACATAGCGGGCCGCGGAGCAGCCGCTGGTGTCGAATTCGCAGTCGGCGCCGCATGCGAGGCTGCCGCCGACGAATCCATCACTCGCACAACTCGCACCGTTCAGGGTTCCGAAATCGCAGTCCTCGCCGGCGTCGATGGCGCCGTTTCCGCAGGCCATCCCGCTTGCGTATTCCGGTAGCGAGCCTCCCGCGAGCGCCGTAACGACAGCATCGGAATGCAGCCCGATGAAGGCTTGCATCGCGGACTGGTCACCGTTGGACGGACAGTTGCCGGCACCCTTCGTCTCCGCCTTCCCCCACTTTGCTTGGTAGGCCAGGTCGCACTTGCCGAAGTCGGGCACGCCCCCGCTCTGGACCGCCTTCGCTTCGGCCTTGAGCCGACACAAGTCGTACTTCCCGGCCGTCTTCAGTTTGGCTGCCTCGCACTTGTCTGCGGCTGAGATCGCGTGCGCTGCGTTGGCGTACAACGCCATCATTGCCCAAAGTGCGAAGATCCGACTGCTGCTGTGATGCATGCGAAACTCTCCTCGATGATTGGCGCGCGCAAAGGCGCGGCGGCAGGACCCATCCAGCGCCGCCCTATTCTGCGTGCTTCGCTTCGTGGCCACTGCGGTCGACGGCGATGCTAGCAGCGCGCCGCAGAGGTCGAAGGTCAGGATTCGGTCAACTTTCTCCAGCACTCTCCTGGATAAGTCGGCGCTGTTTCGACAGACTCCCTGCGTGAATGGCGTCGCGGGGAGCACGGTACTGGCGCCATTGCGCTTCGGAGAGTTCATTCTCGACGAGGCGGGTTTCACGCTTCGCAGGGCCGGTCACCGGGTGGAGATCGAACCGCGGGCACTGAGGCTGCTGTTGCACCTGGCGCGAAACCGCCAACGTGCCGTGCCGCGGCAGGAGCTGGCGGCCATCCTGTGGCCCAGCCACGCGGTGAGCGACGCGTCGCTGAAGGAGGCGGTCAATGTGGCGCGCCGCGCGGTCGGCGATGTCGCCGGTGCCCAGACCGTCGTCGCGACGCTGCGCGGGCATGGCTACCGCTTCGTGGCGCCCGTCGACGAAATCGAGGCGACCGGTGCGTCTAACGTTTCATCCTACGAGCGTCCGCAGTTCGTCGGTCGGGGCGTCGAGTTGGACCTCCTGCGAACCCTGACCGGTGAGATTGGGCGGGGCGCCGCCCAGATCGTGGTGTTGGACGGAGAAGCCGGCATTGGAAAATCCACTCTGGTGCGGCGATTCGCGGAAATCGCCGCCGAGTCGGGCTGCGCTATCGCCCGCGGACAGAGTGACAGCGACTGCGGCGCGCCGCCATACTGGGCCTGGGTGCAGGTGCTGCGCGAGTTGTTGCTGCGGCCGGAGATCGCGGCGGTGCGCCGCCGCGATCGACGCACACTCGAGATGCTCGATCGGTGGGTACAGAGCGAAGCGGTCGCCGGGCATACGGTCGTCGAAGCGAACGGTCGCCATCTCTGGCTTTTCGACAGTGTGGCCGAAGTCTTGCGCTCGTTCGCGGCCGCGTGCCCGCTGTTGATCCTGCTCGAGGATCTGCACGCCGCGAATGAGAACGCTCTCTTGCTGCTGCGCTTCGTGGCTCGACACCTCGGTGCGGCGCGAATCATGGTGCTCATCACCTTCAGGCGCACCGAGCTGTCCGACGCTCATCCCCTCACCGTCGCGCTCGCCGAGTTGCGCCGTGCGCCCGGTTTCAACGAGATCACGCTCGGGGGACTCTCGGCCGATGAGGTTGCCGAGTTGGTCGGCCGTCGCGCTTCGGCGCAATTGGTGAACGAGTTGCGGCGCCGAACGGAAGGGAATCCGCTCTTCCTCAACGAAATTCTGCGCCACGCGGCGAGCCGTCTCGGACCCGACTGGTTTGTGCAGGACGGCGCCGCGTCGGTGCTGCGTCGAGACAAGGCACCGCCGGGAATTCGCGACCTGGTGGCGCAACGTGTCGGGCGGTTGCATTCCGACACGCGGGCGATATTCGACGCCGCCGCGGTTCTCGGCGAACGCTTCGAGCTCCTCGACGTCGCCTACCTCGTCGGCCGGCGTGTCGCCGTGATGGCCGACGATTTCAAGACCCTGCACACACAAGGCCTGGCTCAAATCGCAGGGCGTCCGTCCACCGGCCAATTCACGCACCCCGTCGTTCGTGAAGCGGCATTGACCCTGCTCTCGCCGCAACACTCGCAGCAGCTCCACGAAAAGGCGACCAGGCGTCTCGAACGTGGCGGCGTCGATGAAGGTACACCGCATCTGTCGCGATTGGCGTATCATGCGTTCGCATCGTTGCCGTCCGGATCGGTTGGAAAGGCGGTCCGTTACGGATCCGCGGCCGCCGCGCAGGCAGCCTCGCGTTTTGCCTACGAGGACGCAGCCGGCCTCTACCGACAGGCGATGGCGGCGGCTGCGCAGCGATCGCGTCCTTCATCGCTCGAGCGCGCCGAGTTGTTGGTCTCGCTGAGCGAGGTCGCTGCGCGCACCGCGGATCGCGCGGGGGCGCGCGTGGCGGCGACCGAAGCCTTTCCCCTGGCGCGCCGATTGCGGCGCGCCGATTTGTGCGCGCGCGCCGCGTGCGCGCTCGGTCCGGCGCTGCTGCCGTTGCAGCCGGGCAGTGTCGACGAAGAGCGGGTGGACCTGCTCGAAGAGGCCCTGCGTCTGATCTCGCAACGCGAGAAGGCGCATCGTGTTCGCGTGTACAGCCAGCTCGCGGTGGCGCTGTATTGGTCGTCCGATGTGCAGCGTTGCATGACGGCTGCCGAGACCGCGGTCGATCTGGCCGGCAAGCTGGGGGAACCGGCGCCACTGGCGCACGCGCTCTATGCGCGTTGTATCGCGCGGTGGCGTCCGAGCGTCGGGCGTCCGGACGTCGCGGCGGTGCGCAAAGCGATTCGCGTTGCCGATCACGCCGGCGAAGGCGACCTCGCGATGGCATGCGCGGTACGACTCGGACACGTGTTCGCCGAGGCGGGAGATCTAGAGGCGCTCGATCGGCTGACCAGCCAGCTGGAGCAACGCGCCGAGCATCTGCGGTACCCGCAGGCGCGGTTGTGGCCCTTGATCTTCCGAGCCTCGCGTCTCACGCGCACACGCCAGCTCCACGCCGCGGAGGCGGCGATCGAGCGAGTGCGCGCCGTGGCATTGGAGGCTTGGGAACCGGTGGGGGAGCCGTACTGCGCTTTTCTGCTCGGTATGTTGCGACTCGAGCAGGGCACGTTCGAAGGAATGGTGGAGGTGTTCGATCAACTCGCCGCCTGGGTTCCCGATCTTCCGGTGGACGGCCCGCTGCCCATGGTCCTCGCCGGGGTTGGCGACATCGAACGGGCGTATCGCATCTATCAGCAGATGACAGCCCGGCGCCCCTGGGAAAACTCCGATCACATGGGCACGATCGCATCGCTCAACATGCTGGCCGCCTGCGCGGCGCGCTTCGACGACGTCGATACTGCGCGTGGAATCTATCCTGTTCTCGCGCCCCACGCCGACGAGTATGCCGTGATCGCGGGCGTCGTAGGGATGCTCGCTCCGCTGACCCATACGCTCGGAGAGCTATGTGGGACGATCGGTCGCTACGACGAAGCGGTGGCGTACTTCGAGCGCAGCAGCGAAGCATGTCGCCGAGCCGATCTGCGCAGCGACGCGGTGCGCACGCTGCTCGCCTGGGCGCGGGTGCTGGCGCGGCGCAACGCCCGCGGCGATCGCCGCCGCGCCGCGGCATTCGGCCGCGAAGCATTGCGCCGAGCCGAGCAACTCGGCGCACCACTGCTGGTCGCCGACGCCGTGGCCTTCAATACTACGCGGGGCACGGATCGGAAGGAGTCCAACGAAGGCAATCGCTTGCGCCGGTGACAACCGGCTGGCGGGGTGGACCTGCGGACTACCGTGAGCGGTGCGCACCGTGCTATGAGCCGGAGGTCGTTGTGAGACAGGCCGAACGGAGAGCACATTGCCGAGCCAGACCGTGAGAGAGTTCAGGAAACAGCAAACATTCATCCGTGGGGCGACCACCTAGCCCGGAGTATTCATGGATGTTCGAAAGCGAAAACGCCAAATGTGCGTCAGATCGGGGCGCGCGCAGGGATGAGCGACGCAGGCATAGTAAACACTATGTCGAGGAGCGAAGAGCGAGCACGGCCCGAGATGGCGTGCAGTTGGCGCTTGCAGCCGAAGATTCATGAATAGTCCGGGCTAGATGCGCTCGTAGTTGCCAAGTGGGTAGATTCGAAATATCGGAGCTACGTCCCGCAACTCTGGAAGCGATTCCATTTCAACGCCACGAGGCTTTGACGGTGATTGCAGAATCGCGCCGCGACCGCTGGACGATAGCGGTCCTGTGTTTGATCACCTTCTCGCTGTGCTGTTGGTACACGCTGCCTTCGCCGTACTTCCTCGACTCCTACGGCTACGTCGTGTGGATCGAGGAATGGCGTCGCGGCGGCGAACTGCCGAGCTCCTATCGCTACGCCAACACGCTCCTGTACTACTGGCCGGTAGCGCTCTTCGGCGAGTATGGTCTCAAGATCGTCGGCGTCGCCGTGACCACGGCGCTGACGGCGACGTACTACGCGATGATCCGGCGCGACTTCTCGCCGACCACCGCCCTCGGTGCGACGTTGTTGTTTCTCTCCGCACCGCCGACCGTCATCACCGCGACCCATCTGAAGGAAGATCTGACCTCCCTGCTCTTCTTCTCGATCAGCGTGCTGCTTCTTCGGCCCCGCGCGGGATTGGCGCGGGTCGCCGCCGCGGGAGTCGCCTACGGCCTCAGCCTGCTGTTCAAGGAGGTCCTGCTCGGCGCACTCCCCTTCATCCTCGCCTACCTGCACATGCGGGTGGAGAACATTCGCTCGTTCCCCGAGGCCTTCGACGCGCGAAAGCTCCTCTCGGGTGCGCCGCGCGTCGTCGTGTTTCTGTTGGCCTCGGCGACCGCGGTTCTCGCCGTCTCGCCGACGAGGATCGGCGACTTTGCGATGATGGCGGGTTCACCGTACATGGGACAGTTCCTCGGATTGTTCTCCGCTCATCAGTCGGTGGGATTGCGGTTCTGGGACGAGGCTCTGCTCTATCTCCATCCGTGGTATCTGCTGCCGGTCGCGTTCTTCGCCACCACCCTGGGCCGTCGCCCGCCGGAACAGGCGCTGTACCTGCCGATCGCGATCGTTCTGCTGTCGTTTCTCGCCAACGTCAGCGTCGTCCGCATGCGACACTACGTCCCCGTGCTCTTCTTCCTGGCGCCGGTGATCGCCGGCGGCACGCGCGCGGGGTTCGACCTCATCCACGAGCTGCTGGCGGCCCGTGGCTGGCGACCCGCCCGGGCGTCGGCCGCCACCGTGGCGATCTGCGCGGCGGTCGCCGTCGCGCAGATCCAATACGTCCGTCCGACGATCGACTATCGCCAGCGCTACGCGCCGTCGCGTCGATTCTTCGCGCCGCTGGCGAGCGCGCTGCCGCGCGACGCGCTGCTGCTCGGCATGGACAATTGCACGATCGCCCGCCACGAGAGCGGCTTGCCGTGCGAGAGTCGCCCTCCCGATCTCAGCGCCGAAGCGGCGCGGCGGTACGCGGACACCGTGGCCGCCGCCATTGCGAACCGGCCCGTCTACCTGTTGCCCGACGTCTTCGACTACGACGCGCGGCGCGAGGTGCGACGCGCGTTCGAATCGACGTTCGCCACCCGCCCCGTGTACCAAGCATGGTGGGAGCCCTACCACCCCATGACCTACGGGGTGTCCATCGACGACTTCATTGCCGGCAGGCTCGAGCGAAACCCCGCATGCACAGCTGCGAGGCACGAGACGCAGCCGCTGCGAGTTTCCGACGATCTCACCCTCGACCAGATCACGATCCAGCTCGACTGCCCCACCGGCAGCCCGCGCACGGTCGTCACCGCTTACGACGGTCACCTCACGTTCCTGTCGCGGCGAACCGTATCGATCGTCGAACTCCGCGAAGCGCGCTGAGCTGCTTGGAACTCGACGTTGAGTTTCTGATTCTGTTGAGACGGAAGCCGCGAAGCGGCTCAGGGGCAGGAGTTCAACGTCCCCAGGGGTCTGACGCAATCTACCTACCTGACTTCTCCTCCCTCGCTCTCAGCCATGCCTCCAACGGGCTGTTGGTCCTGAACGGTCAACGGAAGGACTTTCTGGTACGGAACCAGGCGTTCTCCGACGAGCCAGTCGAACGCTGCGCGCGCGAGGACACGGTGGCCGAGAACCGAAAGATGGATGTTGTCAATTCTGAGGTCACCGTTCCGATGGCGTGCGTACGCGGGGATGGGATCGAGGAGTGGAACATTCTCCGTCGACGCCCATTCCACCAACGATGGGAACGGGCAACTATCCTTTGAAGGGTCAAAGCGATCGGCGCTGAGCATGGGAAAACAGAACATTGCCAGCCGCGCACCGCGGTCGAGGGCGACTCGGTTCATCCGCCGGAGCGGCTCGACGATGACGCGCGTTTCCACCGCTCGGTCCATCGCGATCGCCGTGCTGTACTCGACGCGCTTCCAACGCAGCCACAGCAGAGTGTACAGGTACGAACGCGACGTCAGAACGCCGAGGCCACCGCCGGCCGCGACGCGGTCGAGGTCGCGCAAGAGGCCTACCTCGAAGAGGTGCCCGCCGCGGTAGGCGAACTCCTGGAGATCATTCGCGGTAACACCGACGAGCACCAGGTCGGGCGCCAGCGCTAGACCCTCGTGAAGGAATACCTGCTCCTCCTGCCGTGTGTTCCAGCCCCCCTCGGAAAGATTCACCACCTCATATGGTCCACCATCGAGCCGTGCATTGAGCTCCTCTTCGAGCAGGTACGCCAATCCGTCGCGAGCGTCGATCAGCGCCGGCAACACAACCGAATCCCCGAGCAACACGATACGGAAACCAGTTTTGATCGCGCGAGGCGTGGGCCGCTCCGGGTGCGGCCGCCGCCAGATCGGAACGCCGCCCAACGTCCCGAACGACACGTCGCCGTACTCCTGATGCGTCCGGACGATCGGGACTGGCAGTCCGTCGACGAGGACGAAATCGGCGACGCGGCGTGCCGCCAACTCGCAGGCCGCCACGGCGACGAGCCACAGACCGGCGACCACAATCCATCCAAACACTCGCCCGCGCTTGCGCGGGCGGAGCAACAAAGGCCTTCGCTTACGGCCCATCATCGCGCAGTATCATCGCCGCGAGCGGTTCCAGCAACGCCTCGGCGACGGCGCGGTGTCCGGCGGCATCGAAGTGGAGCCCATCGCTCGATTGCTCCGGAGTCAGCGAGGCAAGGTACGGGGCAAGGTCCGGGTAGATATCGATGTGATGCAAACCATGTCGGCGGCATAACTCTGCCACCACGGGTAGATGAAGCTGTTCGGCCGCGTCCCGCCGGCTTAGCGGTAGCGGAACCACGACGATCCGCTGCGTCGCGGCCAGTCGCGAAAGGTCGGCGAATGTAGCGTCGAGGCGACGATACACCTTCGAACCGGATCGATACCACTGCTCCGGAGCCGTCGCCGATTCCGACTCGTAGAGACGCTGTTGCAGCAACTGAGCCGATCGCAGCCAGCGAAAGCGGTCGATGTTCGCGGCTTCCACGATGTCCGTACGAATCGGATCGTTAAAGGCATACGCTATCATTACGAGATCGGGCCGCAGTCGAAGCCCACGCGCTCGCAGCAGGGCAAGGTCTTGCGCGAGCGACAGCCCCGGGGAGGCGAGGGTCAATACCTCGACTGCTTTGCCGAGATGTCGCGACAGCGGTTCTTGGAGTCGGTTCGAATACAGTTGATTCGCCGAGGTCTCGCCTTTGGATATTGCCGTGACGCTGTCACCGACCACCAGCAAGCGGAATGCACCTGGCGTTCTCTCGATCGATACATCCGACTGCATTCGCAGGCCGAGGTTGTTGGTCCAACCCTCGGCGTTCGGCCTCAGGACGAACGGAACACCCGGAATATCGGAGGGCTCGAACCAATAGGCTGGAAGCCTCATTTGGGCGGCCGCGTCGGCGAATGCGAGCCGCGCGACGATCTCGACCACGACGAACCCGGCCAACAGACCGACCCCGATCATCAGAATCCTCGAGCCGCGGCAATATCGCATCGTTCGGCTCGACGGCTAGCGCGGCATCTCGTACGCCCCGCTCCGCGGCGCCACCTGCTCTGCCCAGACGCGGTCGTAGCGCGCCTGGTCGAGCGCAACCTTGCGGATCATGCGCTGGCAGCAGGCCATCTGCTTCTCGGTGCTGGTCGGCTGGGTGAAGAGCTGCAACGCGAACTTCGACATGTCGCGCACCATATAACCGCGGGACGTAGCTCCGATACTCCGATGCTCAACTGACGATCTCGTCGGTTGCCGCGTCGCTTCCGCCATGGAGGACGCGTCGAGCCGCCCGAGCGACGCACGAAGATTGAGCTGAACGCTCGAGATTGCGTAGTCGCCAAGTAGGTAGAATCGGAATATCGGAGCTACGACCCCCAACTCTCCGATGTCTGTTCGCGTGCGTCGTCAGATCACCTCAGAAGCACTATTTCGATACTGAAATTGCCGTGCCGACTACCTGACGCAAGCGATGTGCGCACTCAACCGCGCATGGTTTTCACTACTTGCGCTGGTCCGACCTCGAAGGTGACGACAGCCGCCCGTTGACGTAACGCTGACCGAGGACACGGAGTTGCCCTTCCCGGATGCGAAGCTGCTTTGTTTCAAGGAAACAGTGGAGCCGGAATCGTACCTGTTGATCGAGTGCGGCGGCGGCTTGCTGGTAATGTGCGACGCCATCCAACACTACGGTGACTACAGGCACAACAACCTGTTGGCGCGGACGGTAATGCCGTTCATCGGTTTCCCCCGCGCGACGATCATCGGTCCCTTGTGGTTGAAGATGATGACCCCCAAGGGAGGCTCTTTGAGAGGCGATTTCGAACGTCTCCTCACTTTGAAGTTCGACAGTCTTTTGAGCGCGCACGGCAGCCTCCGGACCGCGGGAGCGCACGCCGCCGTACAGGCCGCCTTTGATAAGACGTTTCCCGGCTAGCGGGCCGTTGAAGAACAGGCGCGAGAGCGAGCAGCCGTTCTCGGGCGGGACCACCCGCCAAATTCGCGGGCGTTTTCCCCTGATCGCACATCCGTGTAGCGTTGCAGCACATGGCCGTCAGCTTGAACCACACGATCATCTCCGCTCGGGACAAGGAGGAGTCGGCGCGTTTCCTCAGCGAGCTGTTCGGCTTGCCGGCGCCGCGCCTGCTCGGTTCGTTCGCCGTCGTCCAGGTGGGCGACACCAGCCTCGACTTCGTGACCGACGACGGAACGATCACCCAGCGGCACTTCGCCTTTTTGGTGAGCGAAGCCGACTTCGACGCGATCTTCGGCAAGATCCGCGACCGCGCCATGCCGTACTGGGCCGATCCCTTTCGCAAGAAGCCCGGCGAGATCAACCACTGGGACGACGGCCGCGGGGTGTACTTCGACGACCCGAGCGGTCATCTGCTCGAGATCATCACGCGCCCATATGGCAGTGCCGGCACCCGCGCCGACAATCCCCACCCCCTCGTCGCGCCGACCATCGAAGACTAGAAACTCGTTGCTTGAACTTCGATGAGCAATCGGGGTTCGCGCCAACGCGCGCCACTCCTTTTGCGGGACGAAGTGCGCTGAACTAGGTTCTCCTGCATGGAGCGGCCGAGCACCGGAGCGAATCGCGATGCCGAGCTGCCGTCGGTCGTCACCCCCTTCGATGACGAGCCGGACACCACTCTGATCGACGAGATGCTCCGCCTGAAGGTTTCCGATCGGTTGCGGATGCTCTGTCGGAATGTGAATGCCCTCCGACGATTCCGACCGGTTTGATATCGTCGGTCTGCTCGACGGGGTCGATTTCATCGTCGTTGGTGGTGCAGCGGCAACTCTTCGGGGTGGGTGTCTCGACCTTCCGTAGTTGGCGTGGGGGTCAGGTGGAGGGAAGCCTGCGGATGAGGTCCTGGATGACCCGTTCCTTCGCGACTAGTTCCTGATGTGCCGAGACCTGAGCCGCGATGAAGCCCAGACTCGAGGATCGGACGTATGGATATACGCAGATCGGAGCGAGAACAGGCCAAAGATCAGCTCGGAAGAACAGCACATTGCCCCATTCCCTGGCCGAACAGGCTGAGGCGCCGATGTCGAGCCAGGTCGCGCCGTCGAGGTGGCGGACGCAGAGGAAATCGCGATATCCGAACGAAGCGGCCCGGGCTGTCAGGTCGGACAGCTGATAGGGGCACCTGCCCGAAGTCTCAGGCAGGTCGTTCCAGAACTCGCACATGACGACTTCGGGGCGCTGGTCGCCCAGTCCGGAGATCGCCGACAGGTCGTGTCCTTCGGTGTCGAGTTTGATGAAGCCTGGCGCGCAGCCCCCTGGCTGACGATTGCAGAAGTCGGCAAGGGATACGGTCTCGACTTCGATCGTCTGAGTGAAGTCGAGGTTTTCCGCCCCGGTGATCACGGACAATGAATGGTGGTAGTCGACCGGTTTGCCGGTTTGATCGTGGGCGATGTGGAAGCACGCACGGCCGGAGTTTTCGGAAACCGCCATCGGGTGGAGGCGGACGCGCGCATCGTGGCTGAAGCGTCGAGCGAGTTCGGCATGGTGCCGCGGCAAGGGTTCAAAGGCATGGACCCGGGCGGCCCCATTGGCCAGGGCCAGTTCGATAAAGCTGCCACGTTCAGCGCCAACATCGAGAACCGTGGCCCCCGGCATCGAAGCGAGCACCGAGCCAGCAATGGTGTACTCGAGATCCTGGCAAAGGGTCTGCGCTGGAGCGGTTGCACATGGCGTGGTCATGAGCGCCGGCTGATTTCAGTGGTGAGGCGGTTGATGAGGGAGAGCCGCTCCTCGGCCGCCTGCTGATACATCCGCAGGTTGCCGGCAAGCATGGAAGCGTCGCGGCAGAAATAACGCTGGTCCGCCGCCCCTGCCGCTTGACCTGGGGCGAAGATCCAATCGGCATAGGCCAGCCGGCCCTCCGCGTCGTGGTGGGGCATGCTCATGTCGGCCAAGGTGTAATCCTGTGACTCGAACCATGCGAGGATCTCGCCAGGGCTGGCTTGGTGTTCATAAAGCGCGGCGAAAATCACCTCGACCTGAACCAAGGGACGGTCGCGTCTGATCGTCGCCGCGGCACCGCGCAGCACGGCGAGATCGTGCCCCTGCGTGTCGATCTTGAGCACTTCGATCGGCAGCAGATCTCCGAGCTCCATGCACTCGGTGTCCAGGGTCGAGACAGGCACCTCGATGCGTCCGCAATCCGCGATCGCGGACTGTTCCAGCAGGCTGTTCTGGGTCGGCTCGGGGTACAACTTCAGGGCGGCGGTGCCGAGGTGATCGCTCAACGCGACGGCGCGGATGCGCACGAGTGGATCGGAGGCGAAGGTTGATGCGAGCAGGGTGGCACAGGTCGGAGTGGGTTCGAAAGCGACAATGCGGGACTGAGGACGCAGGGTTCGCATCTCGCGGATGAATTCACCACTGGCAGCGCCGACATCGACGATGGTGCCGGGCGGACGGGCGCTCAGCCAAGTCTTCAGCAAGGGGACGGAACTGGTATCAAGCATGGTCGGTTCGTTCGCTCACGAGGGAGCATCTTAATCTGCTCGCCCGCACGTCCGCTATCGTCCACCTCCGGAGTGACGAGTTGCAACGAGTCGTGCAGTCGTGCACGCGTCCCGAATCGTTCTGAACTCTCGGGATTGCGTAGTTGCCACGTGAGTAGAATCGGAATATCGGGGCTACGTCCTGCAACTCTCGTCGTATCTCGCGATGCCGTGATGCACGGTCCCGGTTCCACATTCCAAACTCCAAGTTTGTGGCTCCTTGGAATCTGGAATCAGAAACCTGGAATCGCACTGTGAAGACGCTGATCGTTTCGCCCCAAGCGGGCATGTGCAATCGCTTTCGGGCGCTGTGTCGGCGATCCTCATCGGCAAGCTCTCGAACCGGGCCGTATTCCACAACTGGACGGTGGAGCCGGCACAGCCGCACGACATCGAGATCATCCGCCACATGCGTGCGGCGACGCTCGACACGTTCTTCGAGCCGAGCCCCGCCATTCCGTTCGTTGCACTGGATGAAAGCTCGCCCATCGACGTCGTCTTCTCCGAGTGGGGACCGGGAGAATCCTGGTTCTCTCGTCAGAGTTCCGCCATCCAACGCTGCAACTGGCGCGGCCCCGTGACCGTCCAGCGCGACAACGCCGATTCGATCCTCGAATGCGCGGCGGACACCGTTCTGCTCGAGCACAGTCGGGTTCTGAAGCCCTCGTTCATGAGCGCGGCGGAACATGATGCCGCATTGACCGAGATCTACGCCGCCCATTTCGAACCTCTGACGATCTACCGCAAGCTCACCGACGCGCTCACCGCAGGCGCGCCCTACGTGGGAGTACACGTACGCCGGAACGATCACCTGAGACATGTTCGAGGCGCCAATATCCGGGTTCAGGACTGGGTGGAGTTGGTCGGGCAGCACGTCCGCACCGAGGAGAGGCTCTACCTCTGCAGTGACGATTCGCGATTTGTAGCTCGAATCGCGGCGGCCCTGCGCGGGTATCAGCTTCTGACCGTCGGTACGAGTGATGACGCCACCCCTCGGACGAAAGCGTTTCTGGAGTTTCTGATCCTTTCCCGAGCCACGCGCATCTACGGCACGATCGGCTCGAGTTTCTCCAAGGAAGCCGCGCGCTTCGGATCAACGCCGATCATGGTCTGCAGGTCCAACCGGCCGGGTCTCATCGCGGGCTTGAGGTCCTGGGTGGGACTCGAGCGCAGCGACGAGCCGGCGATCCGCTTCGTGACGTAGGTTGTCGTGAGTTCGCTTCGGGCTCGCAGACGCGCTGGTGCTGGATGCGGAACTACGGCAGCGCACCTCGGCCGGTCGGCCCCACCTCCCGTGGCTTCTCGGGCGCGGATGCACCCACCGCGTTCTGTAATCGGTGGTTGGCGATCCACTCGAACCCGAGACGTCCCGGCCGAGTCTCCACGATCATGCTTGTTCGCCCGGCGGCGATTCGCTGAGCGTCCTCCTTGGAGACCTCTAGCTTCAGGTCTTCGGTGCGGTAGGAGACGTGCGCGTAATGTGTTCGCTCGTTCGACGATCTCGAGGTGCCGAGAATCGGATTGCGCGTGATCTCTGGCACACTCTCGTCGCCGAGAGCGTTGACTGTGGAAACCAACCCAGCCCCGAGGAACGTCCCACCGGCGACGCATAGAGCCAACATTTGAAGGGCTCCGAACGCGTTGAGAATTCCCATACGCCATATGGTCAGAAGGCCGATGAATCGGCCATAGGCCAACGCGATCGGAATCCCCAGCGCGACACCGGCTACAAAGGACGGCGCCATGTGGACCATTCGGAAGGTCTGCGATGAAATCACCCACGCCACCATGCCGGCGAGAAAAATGACAGCGGGGTTTACCTGCAACCACCAACGGCTGATGCGAACGTTTACCGGCTCCTCCTCCTCCACCTCGGCTGGCAGATTCGCGAGTCCATCCGGGCGCACTGCGTCGATCCCGAGCGCTCGGGTGAACTCCGTGTCGGCGATTCCCATGCGTTCGCAGCTGCGACGCCATTCAGTCGGCGTCAACTCGCCGCTGCTCAATCCGGCAGCGATCGAGAACGGCGCGAACCGATCGTCGCCGCTGACGAGGACAACCGGATCGCCAGGGTCGGCACTAACGCTCCACCCCCTCTCAGCAACCAGAATCGCCAGAGCGGATCCGATGATGCTGTTGGCCAACTCGAGGCGCTGCGCGTCGTTCAGTCGAACGCCCACTACGCGATCTAGGAGATCGTCTCCAGCGGTCAACTGTTGCACCCTCGCCGGCAGTCCGGACGCGGTGAGATCGGCGAGGAACGGTCCGAACCGGATAGTGAGGTCTCGCCAACTCGGAACGAGCACCGCTTCCGGAACGTCGCGCCAGTCGATCCGAGTCAAGCGCGGCTCGTCCGATGCCAAGTGAAACGCCAGGATCTCATCCTCGAGCGCGTCTTGATCCTCCAACAGATCGATGGCCCGTTCATCTTCGCCCGTCCCCGGTCCCTCGACCGCGAGCGCGGCAATCCGCGCGGCGAGCGACGGGTGGGTATCGAAGGGGTTCGCATCAGCGCTGGCCATCAGCATCGCGACGTGGTTGTCGACCGCGACGGCAACGGATTCGGCGCGCAGAAAACCCCGAAACCCCTCTGCGATCGGAGGGCGGCGGCCCTGTTGGAGGACCGGGACCAACTCGTCTCGCCAGAATGCCACGAAAGCCGCGCCCGCGCCGTGGACTTTCTTGAGGCCACTAGCCAGCGGCGCGGCTCCGACCACTCGCGCCGCGAGAGCGTCGGCCGAAAGCTCTTGTGCACGCGAAACTGAATGGCTCACCCTGAGGAAAAGCGCTGCGTACCATTCGAACGGCTTTTGCAAAGCGGAGGAGTGTTCGCCCAGGGCGACGAGGGTTCGCTCCATCGCCGCCCTCGTCCGATAAACGAGCGGTCCGAGACTGGTGTCGCCACCGTGGTAGTGGCCGAATTCGTGGGCGAGGACCGCTCGCAGTTCGGGAACGCTAAGGAGTCCGAGAAGAGGAAGCCCGAGGCCCATGACCCGCCGGCCTCCAACACCCAAGATCCCGCCCCGCTGTGATACCCACGCGTTGAGGTCGGCGACGAGGTAGATATCCTCCGGCATCGGCTGCTCGGTGGCGTTCGCTACCCACTTGATCTCCTCAAACAGCCGCGGGTGTTGCGCCTGTTCGAGCCGTGGACCGGGCGCTTCGAAGTGATCGCGTCGAGGCAGAATCGACCAAACGATGATACCGGCTCCGCCCACGCAGAAGGCCAGGATCTGAAAATGCACCCGGTTCAGGTGGACCCACTCGGCGTATGGAACGTAGAGCAGTCCCGCGGCAATGATCAACGCGAGAGCGTAGAATGCGATCATCAGCCCTAAAGCGAGTAGAGCGCGAGTTGCCATCGACGGTGACGACCTCATCCTGTGCTCCTTTCGCGCCCGGTTGCCGCCGGTCGCCCGCAACACCGCGGCGGCCATCGCCTCGCCGCCCTGATCGCGATCGCAAATGCGTCCCGTCGAGCCAACCTTGGGCACCTTCCACGGCTGCAATCAGTGTTGGGAGCGGTTCCCATAGCCGACCCCGATGACCTTTTCGACAGTGAATTTACGTTGAGCGGGTCATCCTCAAAGGATCCAACACGCGCCCCGCGGCAGCTCGAAAAACGCCGACTCTGGCGAACGGCAACGCATTAGCTTCATCGTGCAGTGCCGGGTAGAATCCGCGCAATCGAAACGGAGGCGCCATGAAACGCGAATTCGATGTGGTGATCGGGCGTGACTCGGAGGGCTACTATGTGGCAACCGTGCCGGCACTTCACGGATGCCATACGCAGGCCCGCTCGCTCGACGACTTGATGGTGCGCGTTCGGGAAGCCGTTGAGTTGTGCCTGGAAGTGGAAAGTGAGCCACAGGCTTCACTCGATTTCGTTGGTGTTCAGCGCATCGCTGTCGGGTAAATGCCGAAGCTACCACGGCCGACCGGCAAGGACTTGATCGCCGCACTTGCCAAAGTCGGATCCGGCGTGATTCGCGTTCGCGGTAGCCATCATTTCGTCCTGCACCGAGACGGACGGGCAGCCCTGGTTCCCGTTCATAGCGGTGAGACGATCGGGCCGGGCCTGTTGAACAAGATCCTGCGTGACTGCGAGATCAATGCTCATGATCTGGCAACCCTCTTGTGAGCGACTGCTCAAAGGCCCTCGCGGTGCGAGCCGCTAGATCAGACGGTTCGATCGAGCATCTGCCCATTTCGCATTTCGCAACGCCGCCATGACGAAGAAAGACCATCGGTCGCGTCGTAAATGAATGCGTCCGCTCCTCCGCCGTCGACGGCCGCGGTAGCCCGAAACCGGCGAAAGTTAACAAGTTAGGAACGTCCCCTGCGAGCGAAGCGAACTGGAAACGAATCGTCCGAGTCGCCAGCAAGAACGCCGCGGGTCGAGTCGTTACATACGTCCCGTTCGTGCCTCTCAGTTCGCTTGCGCACACAGGGGACGTTCCTGAGAAATCAACTTGCTGACACCTCCCCCGAGTCAGCGCCGCGTCATCAACGACCACGCATCCGGGCAAAGCTGCGGCCGTCGGACAATTGAAGCGCTCGTTTTCTCCCGTCGTCTCGGACCGCAGTCGACGCTTACCGGCGAAAGTTAACAAGTTAGGAACGTCCACGGGAGCAAAGCGAACTCACAAGTGGGTAGAGTCGGAATATCGGAGCTACGTCCCGCGACTCTCCCTGCGAGCAGAGCGGCCTGGCGGCCCTTACGATGCGGCTCCGACGGCGGAAATCCGGCCGCTAAGCGCAAAAAGCGGGGCTGAAATCGTAAGGACCCCAACGAAAGCAACCGCTTGCGCCGGTGACACCGCGCTGGCGGGGCGCAGCCACGCCATCCAGAGTGAACAGCAAGCGCGCCATCGCGACCGTCAGCGCGCCAGCCATACAGCGAGACCGCGCGCTTCGCGATCACAGCTCGGCGGATCCCAGCGCCGGCATCCGCCGGCGGCGAGCACGTCGACCGACCCGTCGCCGTCGACGTCGCCGACCGCCAGGGCCGTGGGCAGGAACGGCGCAGGCATGCCGGCCGGCGGCGCGAACACGGCCGTGCCGTCGTTGAGAATGTAGTGAAGGCGGGGGTCCACATGCGGCGCGCTATATTCGGACTTTGCGCTGCCGCAGAGGACGTCCGGCGAGCCGTCGCCGTTGAGATCGGCAACGGCCGACCCGCTGCAGTACCGGCCGGTCGCAAACGCATGCCGAGGCCCGAACGTGCCGTCGCCCGCGCCAAGGCGTGTGATTAGCCGATCCTCCACGACCAGTGCGGCGTCGAGCACGCCGTCTGCATCGAGGTCGGTCAGGTCAGCTCGGACCAAGGCGTGGCCTCCTGGTTGTGCCGCTCCCAAGGTCCCATCGCCTCGACCGGGCAGCACCGCGGAGCTCAGAACGACGTCGGCGATGCCGTCTCCCGTTACGTCGGCGATCGCGACGTTCTCGGGACAGTAACCATCATCCTCGTCGCATCCGGTCACATAGCGGTGCGCGGGTGAGTACCTGCCGTCGCCGGTGCCCAGGCGAACATCGACAGACCCGTTGCCATCACCGGCGACCAGGTCGGGAATCCCGTCGCCGTCGAGATCACCGGTCGCGAAGGAGAAGTAATCCGCGGTCGGCTGATAAAGCGTGTAGCGTGCGCGCTCGACGAGCTCCCCGTTTCCCGTGCCGAGTAGCGCGTGCATCATCGGATTCGACCAGTCCTCGTCTTGCCGCGTAGCAAGAAGCAGATCCGGCAGACCGTCGCCGTCCCAGTCGCCCGCCTCGGCCGCGATGATCCGTAGGTCGACCGCGATGCGCGGGCCGGCAGCGAAGCGGCCCTGCCCGTCGCCGAACCACGTCGTGACCCCCTCCTCGTCGACGGCAAGCGCATCGAGGCGACCGTCGCCGTTGGCGTCGGCGGTGAACAGCGCGAACGGCGCTACCCCAGCCGCAAAGTTGACGATCGGCGGTGCGAAAGCCGGGACCCGCAGCGGCATACAGCCTTCCAGCGCGGCGCGCACCGCAGCGATCAGTTCCGCGATGTCGACGCGACCGCTCGCGTCGGCGTCGGCGACGGCACATGCGCCGGCGCCGGCGTCGAGGCTCGCCGCCACGGCCGCGACGAGATCCGCGATTCCGACGACCCCGTTACCGTCGCAGTCGCCGCGGCAGAGCGGTACACGGTCGATCTCGTAGAGGCCGCTGTCGGTCGCGAGATAAATGCTTCGCCGCGGCCCTGGCCCGAAAGCGAACTGGTGCCCGCCGCCCCATACCGGGAGGCCGGCGTCCAGGATCTGCCATGTCCGTCCGCCATCCTCCGACAGATACGATTCCCTATAAGTGGTAGCGTACACGCGCTCGCGCACGTGCGGATCGACGGCCACCGCCCGCACCGACACGAGCGGCAGCCGCGTCCACGAGCGGCCCCCGTCGGTGCTCTTGGCGAGCCCGTCCTCGCCCCCCCCGTTCCAGTAGCGCAACTCCGCGTACAACGTGCCGGAGGCGTGAGGATCTACGGCCAGTGCCTCGACCGAGGCGCCGGTGGGACAGATGTGTCGCCACGACGCACCGCCGTCGTCCGAGCGGAAGAGCCCGCAGCTCCCGTAATCGGAGGCGACATACACCGTCTGCGGCCGCCGCGGATCGATACCAATCGCCGAGACCCTGAGATCGCGCAGCACGAGCGTATCGTCTAGACGCCAGGTCGCCCCGCCGTCGCGGCTGGTGAAAAGCCCACTCCACGTGCCGGCGTGGAGGCGGTCGGGGTTGCCGGGGGCGATCGCCAGGGCGCGCACCTCGGTGGAGAAGCTGTACGGTGCCGGCTCCTGCTGTAGGCCGGTGGCCTGCCAGGTGTGGCCGCCGTCATGCGATACGGAGACGCCGTGCGGCGTGCCGACGAAGAGCCGTTGCGGGTTGAGCGGGTGCGCCGCAATCACGGTGATGCCGCTGTCGTGCAGTCCGCCTGCCGACAGCGACCAGTGTCCCCCGCCATCGGTGCTGGTGAATACGCCGTTGGCCCCGAAGTGGAGCGTGCCGGTGGGCCCGACGGCGACATGCCCCCAAGCGCCGCCGAGACCGGACGAGGCGCGCTGGAACCGTGCGCCACCGTCGTCACTGCGCAACAAGCCGGAGCTGCCGATTCCGGCATAGAGCGTCGGGTCGGAGCCGCCCACCGTGAGCAGGGTGATCGCGTGCGCGTCGAGCGCCGTCACCGTCCATGAGTCGCCCCTATCGGCGGTCTGGTAGACGCCCTGTGACGTGCCCGCGTACACGACACCGGTGGCCGCATCCACGGCCAGCGCTTGTACCGCGCCGGCGGGCAGCTCGGTCGCGATGCGCTCCCAGGTTTGGCCGCCGTCGCGCGTGCGCAGCAGGCCGTGATAGTGCGTGCCGGCGAAAATGAGGTCGGCCTCGTCTGGGTGAAGGGCGACCGCCGTGACGTGTATGTTGAGATTGGGATCGCCGCTGCCGAAGTCGAGGAATTTCCAGTTCGCGCCGGAGTCCGTCGAGCGATGCACGCCGCCGTAGCTGCCCGCGCAGACGATGCCCGGCCGGCGCGGGTCGATCACAAGGGCGCCCGTTAGCTCGCGTTCCACCTGCGCTCGCGACCACGTGGCGCCGCCGTCGCGGCTGACTGCGACGCTCCTATACTTGCCGATCACGTACACCGTGCCATCGCCGTCTACGCTCAGAGCCCGCGGGGTGTCGATGAGCGCCGGTACGGGGGGTCCCCACGTTCGCCCGCCGTCACCGCTGCGCAGCACCACCCCGGACAGCGTCGATTCATCGCTATCCCCCGCGTAGACCACCGACGGCGTGCGCGGATCCACCGCCAGCGCCGGGGTGGATACCTGCAGGATGTGCAGCCAGTGGGCGCCGTCGGTGGTCTTGAACGTCCCCTCCGCGGTCGAGGCGTAGGCGGTCAGCGGCGCCCCCGGATCGATGGCGAGCGCCCAGACCCACTTCCCATCGGGCCCGATCGGTGTCCACAAGTTGCGCCCCGCCGCCGCCGGCCATGCAGGAACCAGCACAAGCAGCGCGATCGCGATCTGAACCATCCGACAACGGCGCGCTGCGCCGCAGCGTCCTACGGTTGTTTCCCCAGCGCGGTTGACGTCTTCGTACACTACACTTCTCCCGCACGCGCGAACAGCAAGAGACGTGCCGTATTGCAAAGACAGAAAGCCACTCATCGCAACTGACACACATGCCTATGCCAATCGTGCATCCCCGCTGCGCTCTTGCATCGCCGCGAGTTCACGCGTACTTGTTCGCGTTTCGCTTTCACCTCCGGTCACGGCTGGTCCGGTACCGCGCTTTCGATAGTGTCCCATGGCAACAAGCGATCCTAAGGTTGCCCCGATTTGGTGGACACCATCGTTATGGTGTTTCGGCCCGGGAGCTGAAGAGCATCTCGTACTCCCGAGGTGTTCGATACTCAATGGACGAGTGTCGTCGTCGTAGATTGTAGAAGCCCTCGATGTACTCGAATATCACCGTGCGCGCCTCGGCTCGGGACGCGAAGTCCATCTCGTCGGCGAGTTCGATCTTGAGGGTTCCCCAGAAGCTCTCGGCGACCGCGTTGTCCCAACAGTTGCCGCGGCGGCTCATGCTGCACACCATCCCGTACTTCGAAAGCGTGGCGCGGTAGTCATGGCTGGCGTACTGACTTCCGCGATCGGAGTGATGCAACAGACCGGCAGCGGGGCGGCGGGCCTGGACCGCCATCTCGAGCGCCCGGCTACAGAGCTCGGTGTCGATGGTCTCGCTCATGGCCCAGCCGACCACAGATCTCGAATACAGATCGAGGATCGCCGACAGGTACAGCCATCCCTCACGGGTCCAGATGTAGGTCAGGTCCGTCACCCAGACCTGGTTCGGGGCGTCGGTCTTGAAGTTGCGATCGAGCAGGTTCTCCGCGATCGGATACGGGTGATTGGAGTCCGTGGTGCGGCGGAACCGTTTGCGCTGTTTCGCGATGAGACCCTTGTCCTGCATGATGCGCGCGACTCGATTGCGACTCGTGCACCGACCGTGGGCTACGAGATCGCGCACAATCCGTGGACTGCCATAGCGTCCCTTATTCTCCTTGTAGACCTCTTTTATCTTCTCCCCCAGATCGGCCGTGTCGACAGAGCGCGCCGACGGCGGCCGCCCTTTCCAAGCGTAGTAGCCGCTGCGAGACACGGCCAACTGCTCGCACATGAACCGGATCGAGAATGCGGCCTTCTCGGCGTCGATGAGAGCGAACTTCACTTGCTCTCCTTCGCAAAGAAGGCGGCCGCTTTTTTTAAGAAGTCACGCTCCATTCGCAGAACACGAACCTCCTCGCGCAGCCGCGTCAGCTCCACCCGCTCGTCCTCTCGGATCGGCAGCCCGCCAACCGCAGTCTGTTCCGCCTTCCGCACCCACTCCCGCAGCGCCGTCTCCGTCAGGTCCAGATCCTTGGCGATCCGCCCCACGGCCTTGCCGCTGCTCTGCACCAGTCCCACCGCCTCGGACTTGAACTCATCCGTGAACGTCCTCCGCTCTCGTCGCGCTCTCTTGGACATCCAACCCTCCTCCAGCGACTTCTATCGCTGTGTTGGGGTGTCCACGAAACCGGGGCAAGCTCATCCTCCCCCGAACGGACGAAACCCGACATACCAAGCTCCCGCCCGAGGGGAAAGCGCGCGGGCGCAAACCACAACTAGCGCAAATCTACCGGAGCCGCGCGACACCGACATAGGATCGGCTCTGGGTGCGTGCGATCGCCCCTCAAGGTTTTGCTCGGCCAATCGCCGACTGGACGGTGGCGATGAGACGGTGTTCGGCCTCGAGCGGCATGTCGAGGTCCGGAGGGAACTGCAGAGCCCCGTCGGGAAGCTCGACGCCGAGCACAATGATTCCGTATACGCGCCGGAAGTCAGCCTCGCGCAATGATTTGCCCAAGACATCGGTCGGGACCATCCGCCGTTGGATGAGCTCCCGGTTCCCCGGGGACACCGTCATCGCCAGCTCGGACACCCGACCCTCCTGATCGATCGCATGCAGTCCGGAATGTTCCTCGAGGACCATGCGGTGGATGTCCTCGGTGCGTTCGCGAAGAGCTTCGAAGATCGTCCGACGCGACAGCATCCCCAACCAACGCGACTGCGAGCCAGTTGCGACAACCGGAAGCACGTCGTGACGGCTCGCACGAAACCGATTGAGCACCTCGTAGACGTCATCATCGGGCGTCACCGTCGTGAGCTGTGTCGTCATGATGTCGGCCGCGACGACCGTCGCCAAGAAGGTAGGATCTGGCTCACTCATCACCCGTTCGATATCGGGTAGCGACACGACACCGAGCAATTGCTCTCGATTCACGACTGCGAAGACCGGCCGCGTCGCCGGTTGCACCATCCGAAGCATCTCTCCTAGCGAAGTCCCTGGTGCGACCGACAACGACTTGCTGTCCATCAAATCGCTGACACGCCAGGACTCGAGAATGTGAATCAACCCGTCGGCCGCATGCGCGGGAGAGTCGGCGGACGTCCGCAGCTGTTCGCGGTTCAAACCGTGCCGTCGCCCGATCACATACGAACTCGTACAAACTACCATCAGCGGCACGATCAGACCGTAGCTTCCGGTCATCTCCGTCACCATGACGATGGCGGCGAGCGGTGTGCGCATGCTCCCCGCGAGCACTCCAGCCATACCGACCGGAACCAGCGCCTCACGCAGCGAGGTGTCGAATCCGCCAGCTCCAACGGCATGCAACACCGAACCGAGCAACGCGCCAACGACACCGCCAATGAACACGCTGGGGCCGAGCACCCCGCCCGATGCACCGCTCCCGACGGTCAAGGACGTCGCCAGACACTTCGCGACCACGACCACCGCAAGCAGCGACGGCAGGTGCCACACGCCCAGCGCCCCCGATGCGACGCCATCGAATTCCATCAACGAGTGGGTGAAAGCGTACTGCCCAGCCATCACCTGCGGGACGAAGCACGCGATCACCCCGGTCAGTAATCCGCCGATCGCGGGCCGCAGCCAAGCTGGAACCTGCGCGAGCCTCGAGAATTGGCCCTCCGTGGCGTGCAGAGTCGACGCGAACCCTATACTGACGAGTCCGCACAACAGCCCCAGGAATAAGTAGGGAATCAACTCGGCGGGGTGGGAAAAGCTGAGGCCACGCGCGTCGCCCAGCAATCGGCTCGTCTCGGGTCGCCAAGCGTACAGATAGGTGGAATAGCCGAACACCGACGCGAAGAACGCGGGCACCATTGCATCCGCCTCGAACTCAGGCTCTCGATACGGGAGGCTGGTCGCGAAGAGAGCTCCCCCCAAGGGACAGCCGAAGATCGCGCCCACGCCGGCAGCGCAACCCGCGATGAGCAGGATACGCCGCTCTCGCGGACTCAACCCAAACAGACGCCCCGTCGATGACCCAATGGCGGCGCCCAGCGCGGCGATCGGCCCCTCGGGACCGGCGGAACCGCCGCACGAGATTACGCCGACGGCCGCAACGCTTTTCACCAGGGGGCCGCGCAGGGGGAGGACTCCGAGTCCATGGTGAAAAGCGCGCGTCAGCAGATCGGTCCCATGGCCCGTCGACTCCCTGAAAAGGAGCTGCACCACCACCCCGGACATCAATCCCCCGGCCGCCGGCAGGAGGAGGATTCGCCAATCGAAGATCAGCAGCTGGAATCCACCTTCCTCAAATCGGGTGCCGAGGACCCGTTGTATCAACGCCTCGCTACCCACGTGGAGTCCCCAATCGAGTGCCACGGCGGCGATCCCACCCGCGACACCCACGATCGATCCCAACGCCAACAATCGACTCCAACGAGTCACCGGCGCATGCGTGTCGCGCCGGTGGCTCTTGAAGTCGGCATCCATGGACGGTTTGAGTTCCGTATCCGGGGTGCGATCGATCCGACGGCGTTTCACGTTTCGCACTCACAGTCCGCGCGCACCAGCCAAGAGGTGGTTCCAGTGGCGCGCTCGCCGAATGCTCAATCGACGTCGACCGATCGCGTCCCCGCCTCCGACGCGGTCTCGGGTTCCACATCCGGGATGCAGGCCATGCGCGGCAGTCTCGAACTTCAACCGACGACTTGCAAGGCGCGCGCGATCAGCGACGTATTCCACCACGAGACGCGATCCGCCCTTCGCGGATGGAGTTCTAGCGGAAATTGAAGAGGGCGCTGCGGACCGCCAGAGTGAGTTCCGAGATGCTTACGGAGCCGTCCCCGTTCGCATCGACGTTGAGGCACCGTTCCAACGGTGTCCGGCCGAGTGCGATGTTCACCGCGCGCAGCAGTTCGCTCACGGTAACGATGCCATCGTCGTTGCAGTCGCCGACGACGCGCGGCACGTATAGCGGGTAGTGATACCCCAGATCGAGCGCGTCGTGGTCTGTCACGAGGTCGGTGCGCGTCGTTCGAGCGTCGATCATCTGGGCCTCGGCGGTGATGTCCGCCACGTTGACACCCGGGCTGTCTCGGAGTTGGCCGGCGCCGCGCTGGGATAGATGGAAACGGTCGTCGGCGAAGCCACTGCCGCCCAACACGCCGTCGGACCCGGCGGGGTGAACAAAGAGCGGATCATCTTCGCGATCGCTCGGCGGACGCGGTGTCGATCCACCATAGAGCCCTTGATAATTGATGTTGAAGTACGCGGCGTAGCCTTCGAGATGATCCTCGAGGGTCGTGCTGCTACCGAGTTGGATGCCGTTCCGCCCAGGCGGAAGTCCCTCGCCCCCGCCGACGTGCAGAATGTTGTAGCGCACAGTCGCATACGTCGAATGTCCGGGGCCGGACCCAATCAGAACTCCGTTTTCCCCGTTTGAGTAGCAGGTGTTGTTCTCGACGAGTGCACGACGCGACCCGAGAACGGAGCAGTCGGATCCCTCCCTACACACCCCGCCCCCGACCTGAATTCCGCCAAAGAGGTTGTCGTATACGAGATTGTTGAAAATCCGCACATCGTGCGCGTCGACGACGCCGATCCCCCGCCTGTCGTTGGTGAACGTGACGTTGTTCCTGACCTCGGCACCGTGCGACCCGCGCTGAATCATGATGCCACTCTCGTGGGCACCGCGGACGTGGAATCCGTCGACGACCACATTGCACGAGCTGGGAATATTGAATCCGTCGTCACCTGGAACGCAATGATTGCCGACGGCGGTGGTCGTGCAGCACCCGGCGTCGACGACAACGTGGCCAGGCGCGTCACCGGTCAAAGCGCCTTCCGGATCTGCTTGGAACGCAGCGCGGCCCTGATCCGCAGGCGGCTTGATCGAGCACTCGCGATACACACCCGGTCCGACGACGATCGTCACCCCAGCGCGAGCCCGCAAAGCGGCCACCTTGATGTTGGCAATCGGCGCGGCCGCAGTCTTACCGTTGTTGGAGTTGCTGCCGCCGAGGCGGACATAGACCGGCATGAATGGCGTAGGGAACGAAAGGGCAAGTCCGGGCTCAACCCCGTAATGGAAGCCGGCATCGAGAACGCCCGTATCAGGCGTGCCGTCCGGCGCAGTGGAGCCGAGGATACCTACTTCATCGACCGGCGCGAACCCAGCGTTGACGGCGCGGCTTACAGGCGGTGAACCCGGTTGTCGGAGGGTGAAATTATCGTCACCAGACCCATCGACGATCTGACTGCCGTCGCGATACCCACCGAGGATTCCATCGATCCCGGCGATGGGACCGGCGAATAGCGGGTCACCCGTGACGTCGTACACGTTGTACGGGGTGTCCAATCCGTAGGCATCCGCCGTCACATTGAAGCCGGCGAGATAGCCGCAGGTCGTGCGCGGATCCAATCCCGCCTCGTTCGATACGGCGATCCCTTGGGCGCCCCGGCCGTTGAGCATCAGGATGTTGTTCACGACCATCGCCCCCTCGGACGCGACATTGCCGCTGCCGATCAAAATGCCCCACGCGAGATTGTCGTAGAACGTGTTGTTTCCCACCGTCACTCGCGGCGAGGGCAAGTCGTTCGTACCAACCGCCAGTCCCTGCTCGCCATTTCCGTAAACGAGGTTGTTGGCGACGACGAAGTCCGGAGCACTGCGCAGAGTGATTCCCGTGAGCTCGTTGCTGTAGACGACGTTGTTTTGAACCACCCCGTCGCTCGCATCCTGAACGAAGATTCCGTGACCGATGCTGACGCCGACGCGATTGCTGTCGATGATCGGCTCGACCTCCTCACTCGGGCCGCCTCGGCACCGCGGCGCCGCGTTTGGATCGCCGAAGGGAAGAGCGCCGACGCAGCTCTGCACCGAGATGCCGCTGCCACCCGCGCCCATGACTTGATTGCCCTCGACGATGATTTCTCCCTCCGCCGACACGTCGATACCAGTACGAGCGACTTGTCGAACCGTGTTGTTGCGTATCGTTATATTCGAACTGTTCGTGGGGGCGTCCGCCGCGGAGCGGACTTGAATCGCGGGATCCTCATATCCCTCCAGATCGAACCCTTCGATCACGATGTAGCTCTGGCCGAGCAGGCGAAACCCCGCGGCCGGCGATGCACCGCTCGGCGGGGGTGAGATCACTCGCACAGAGCCGGCCGGATCCTGCGTGCTCTGGCCGCTGGGATCGGCCCGAAACACGATCGGTTGGTCGGCAATTCCCGATCGCCGCGGCGTGATGTCCCCCTCTACGTACTCACCCGGCCCGACGCAGACAACGTCGCCCCAATTGCGCAACGCCTGGGCGGCATCCCGAATCGTCGGGAACGCCGTTCGCGGCGCCGCGCCGTCCGCGATGAGTCCGGCGGCGGGAACAAAACCGGCGCGCACATAGAATGTGCATGACTCCGCCGGCACCGCTGTTGCCACGCACGACGTGAGGATGGCTGCGACAAGTGCGCCACGGCGCATTCGTCGCTCTGCGCGATCACGCGCCGTGGCATCAGGTGCGGATACGAAACCACACGCGGGCCTGGGGGTAGGAGGGGAATGCATCGCTTGAATAGCGTGGGGGAACAACAGCCAATACCGACGCGGCAATTCATTTGCCACAGCAAAAAGGCTGACAGGGATGCGAACGCCATCCAAGGGCCGGTCACAGGTACCCAGGCAAGTGCCGTTCCAAGGCTGGGCCACCAGCAGTGACGTATGTTACAGGTCTACGCCTTGCATCCCCGCCATAATCCGTTGGCTGAAACGCAATCCTCAATCCCCTCCCACAGCTTTGGCATTTACAACGAAAGCTCGAATCTTCTCGAAATTGCGACGACCATCCGCGTATTCGACCCCCGTGTGCACGTCCACTCCCCACGGTTGCACCACCCGAACGGCATCCTGCACGTTGTCCGGGTTCAACCCGCCGGCGAGGATGATCGGCACGCGTGATCGCATCACGATCTCGCGGCTGACGTTCCAATCGTGTGTTCGGCCGGTTGCCCCCAGTCTCCCCGTTTGCGGGTCGAAGGTGTCGAGGATAACGGCGTCCACCTTGCGTTGGACGTCGCGAATTCGGTCAACCGACTCGGGTCCGGTCACGTGCATCGCACGAATGATTCGAAGGTGGGGCAGCCCGACCCGCAACAACGGAAGCTCCCGCGTGGGGAAGTCGCCGTGCAGTTGGAGCGTCGTCACGCCGAGAAACCGGCAGAGATCCACCGCCTCCCGGGCATTGTCGACATACGTGATCGCGACGGAAGCGATGAACGGAGGCAGCGCCGCGATGATGCTCCTGGCCTTGTCCTCGGTGAGCCCATCATGCAGGCCGTGCGGAAGTCGGACCGTGAAACCCAGGGCATCGGCGCCGGCGCTCTCGCATGCCAGAGCCTCTTCAATCGACGAGACGCCCGCGATCTGAACCTTCACCGACACCGGACGAGTTTCGAGGCTCGTCTGCGATGTTGCAAGGGCGACACGACCTAGGGAGCGCGAACCTTGCATGTCGGTCGACGAAATCCCAAACTCGGAAAATGTACGAAGAGATTCTCTACGAAGTCGCGGAACCGGCTGCGATCATCACTCTCCACCGACCCGACCAGCTGAACGCATGGACCGGCCGAATGGCCGTCGAGGTCAAGCACGCGATCGCACGCGCCGAGAGCGACGAATCTGTCGTCGCTATCATTCTCACCGGAGCCGGTCGCGGATTCTGCGCGGGGGCCGACCTGAAGGTCTTACAGGGGCTGTCGCGCGGCCAAGGCGCCCCGGGCGGGGCCGACGGACTCGAGGCCGACCCGGGAGACCCGGAAATGGGGGCATCCTTCCGCGGAACGTATACCTACCTCATGTCGGTGCGAAAGCCGGTGATCGCTGCCGTCAACGGCGCCGTGGCGGGAATGGCAATCCCGATCATCGCCTGCTGCGACCTCCGATTCGCATCGGACAGGGCGTCGTTCCTCACGGCGTTCCCGCAACGCGGCCTGGTCGCCGAATGGGGAAGCGGCTGGCTCCTACCTCGCCTGATCGGTCCCGCCAACGCGCTCGATCTTCTGTTTTCGGGGCGGAAGATCGGGGCAGAGGAAGCCTTGCGAATGGGTCTAGTCAATCGGGTCGTGGCTCATGACACTCTGATCGAGACCGCGCGCGATTACGTCGAGGCGCTGGCAGCGAACTGCTCGCCGACATCAATCGCGACCATCAAGCGACAGGTGTACCAGGGACTGCACCAATCGCTCGAAACGGCCGACAAGGAAGCGTTTCGGTTGATGCTCGAGAGCTTCAAGGCGCCCGATTTCGGAGAAGGCGTGCAGGCGTTTCTGGAGAAGCGACCGCCGACGTTCAAGCGGGTGGGCAAGGGCGGAACAAAGCCCTGACGCCTACACTCCGCAGAAACCGATTGCACGACCATGGAACCAGGCGAAGCGAGCTTGCAAGTCCGCCTCCGAAATCCCAAACTTCCGAGCGCATGCAGATTTACATAGACGGAAAGTGGTTGGATCGCCGCGACGCCAAGGTCTCCGTGTTTGATCACGGACTCTTGTACGGCGACGGGGTATTCGAGGGCATCCGCGTTTATTCTCGGCGTATCTTCCGACTCGGAGAGCATCTCGACCGCCTCTACCGATCGGCGCGGGCCATCGCTCTGGACATTCCGATGTCCCCCGATCAAATGGCCGCGATGGTCGCCGAGGCCGTCGCTAGGAACCGTTGCGAGGACGGCTACATTCGCCTCATCGTCACACGCGGCGAAGGAGCATTGGGAATCGACCCGGCTTCGTGTCCCAACCCGTCGATCATCGCGATCGTTGACCAGGTCACCGTCTATCCGAAGGATCTCTATGAAAGCGGCGTCAGTGTCGTCACGTCGCCAACGCGGCAGGTTTCGCACGAGTCGGTCGATCCCCGCATCAAGTCGCTCAACTATCTGAAGAACATCCTCGCCAGGATCGACGCGCGCGTCGCGAACGCACACGAGGCGATCCTGCTGAACGCCGAAGGCTTCATCGCCGAGTGCACTGCGGACAACATCTTCATCGTGCGCGGAGGTGGTATTCTCACGCCATCCCCGCAGGACGGAGCTCTCGAAGGCATCACGCGTGGCGTGATCCTGACACTCGCAGAGAAAGCGGGAATCTCGGCTCGCGAAGCTCGCCTCACCCGGTACGACCTGCACACGGCGGACGAAGCATTTCTGACCGGCACGGGGGCGGAGCTGATGCCAATTGCGAAGTTCGACGCCCGCTCCATCGGCGACGGCAGGGTCGGCCCGGTGACGATCCGGTTGCGCGAGGACTTCAGGCGACTCGTACGTACCGAGGGCGAGCCGAGTTGGGAGCCAGAAGGCAGCCGTACCAAAGGGGGAAAAGCCAAGTACCGCCCTACGGCGTTGGGTTCGTGACCGGCGGATTTCCGGTCGGTCTATCGGCGCAGCAGCGGATCGCGAACTCTATCCGCGGTGGCCGAAGCGCGCTTCGAGCGCGGCGATGTCCTCATCGAAGAGGTCTTCCAGGTATGCTCGGTACTCGGCCGGAACTGCCGACTTCGCCGTCGGATTCACCTCGTGGTGTACATCTTCGCCAACGTATCGTTGATCGCTGCGGACACCGAGGAAAGACATCACGGCGAGCATGAGCTCCCGGGGACGATTGACGATCTCCTCGAACGCACCGACGTACATGTGGCCCGGTCGCAGTCGCGCCTGCCAATTGTCGTGATTGCGCACATAGCGCCCACATCGCACCTGATACTCGTCCCTGAAGAACGCGCGAAACTCATCGGCAGGCACTTCGTCGACACGCCGCCCGGTCTTGCGCACCAGGTCCTTCTTCGCGTGCGACCAGGCCCGGTCGACAGGGTCGCGGATCATCATGATGACTCGAATTCCTGGATTCAGGGTCACCACTTCATCGATCAAGTCGGGATCCATGGCGGCGTAACTCGCCGTCGCCTCACCGCGAACCGCCGGACGGTACAGACCGCGGCACCGCCAGGCGGTCACAGCCGTCTTCGCCAGCCGACGCGATAGCGGCTCGCGAAAGTGCTGCACGTACCAATCCAAATCGGCCGATTGGAACTGTGGATGGGTCGGGTCCTTCAATCGATTGAAGAAAAAAATCTCTTTCGGTTCCGAGAGAAGGATCTGCGGATGAAACCGAAGATGCGCGTGAAGCCACGTCGTACCCGTCCGCTGCGGCCCGACGATGAGGAAGTCGGGGAAGAGCCGCATGTCTTCGAACCCGGTCGACTTGACGTATCGGAGCTTGGATCTGATCTCAGCGCTGAGCACGATCTCCCTAGAATCCAGGAATTGTCGACGAGGTCCAGAGGGATCTGCTCCAGGTCTTTTCAACGACGACATGAGTGATATTGAGGGGTGCTCGATCACCACCGTTCCAGACCTCTGGGGAGACCATGGCAAAGAAGGACACGCCGGAGCAGGCCGAGTTTCGCGAGCACTGTCGACGGTGGCTGGAGGAGAACCGACCTGGGCCACCCCCAGGCCGGCTTCCGGAGCTCGCGATCGAGGTCGCGACCGACGAGCACCGCGACTACCTCTGCGCCTGGCAAAAGAAATGCTACGAGGCCGGCCTCGTAGCCTGCGACTACCCGAAGGAGTACGGGGGCGGGGGCCACTCCGGGTTTCAGCGGATTGCCAACCAGGAGATGAGTCGCGTCGATACCCCCTTTCTCATCAACGTCATCGGCCTGGGCATGGCGGCACCGACAATCCTCCACCACGGCACCGAGGAGCAGAAGAAGCGCTATCTGTCCCCGCTCTTCTCCGCGGACGAGATCTGGTGCCAAGGGTTCTCCGAGCCCGGTGCCGGTAGCGACCTAGCCAGCGCACAGACGTCCGCTGTTCGCGACGGCGACAATTGGATCATCAACGGTCACAAGGTGTGGACGAGTCTCGCCACGTTCGCCACGTGGATGATTCTACTCGCGCGTCACAGTAACGCGGACAAGTACACCGGCCTGACGTACTTCATCTCGCCGATCGCCAACACGCCGGGTGTCACGGTACGCCCCTTGATCAAGATTACCGGACAGACTGGCTTCAACGAGGTCCTCTTCGAGGACGTGGTCCTCGCCGACAACATGCGCCTCGACGAGGTAGGCAAGGGCTGGACGGTTGCCATGACGACCCTGTTGCACGAGCGCGGGGCGGCCGAGGGTGCGGGTAGCGGCGGCGGCGGTGGCGTCGAGGATCGAATCGCCGGTTTGATCAACCTGGCGAAGAAGACGCGACGCGGCCCCGGGACCGCCTGGGACGATCGAGTCCTGCGCGATCGCATCGTCCAAATCGCGATTCGCGCCGCTGGGCTGCGACAGATGGCACGACGCGGCCGAGTCGACGGTCTGATCGATCACCCGATGAGGCTCCCGCTCCAAGGGAAGGTGATCATGACAGAGTTGATGCAGGACGCCGCGGCGCTGGGATTGGAGATCGCCGGTGCCGCCGGTTCTCTGTACGTGGGGGACGCCAACGCGCCCGATCACGGCGAATGGCCCCTCTCGTACCTGAACTCGTATGGGATGACGATCGCCGCCGGCACGAGCGAGATCCAACGCAACATTCTCGGCGAGCGGGTGCTCGGCTTGGCGAAGAGCAAGTAGATCCGTCGATCGGCGAGGAGCCGGTACTCGCCAGTCAACGCGTTGCGTCCGGCTTCGATTTGCATCTGAAGCTGGCGGATTCGGGGTTGAACGATGCAGCCTAAAGATTTCGGTTTTGGGGAAGACGAGAAGATGCTGCGCGATTCCGTTCGCCGGTTCCTCTCGGAGATGTTGCCGATCGACAAACTGCGGAGGCTGGTAGCGTCGGACCACGTCCAGGCATACGAGAGCGAGACGCAGCCACTCGCATATGACGAGAATCTCTGGCGCCAGATCGTCGAACTCGGGTGGACCACTCTCGCGGTGCCCGAGGAGGCCGGAGGGGCTGGAATGAAGATGGTCGCGGTGGCCGCACTCGCGGAGGAATCCGGACGCGCCGCCCTGCCGGCACCGTTGATCTCTACGCTGATAGCAACCTGCGTTCTTCGAGAGGCTGGCACCCGGGCCGCCGCGATCGCGTTGGGCCGCATCGCCGGAGGCGAGGCCGCGACGCTGGCAATCACCGATGCGAATGGATCGTGGGAGCCAGCGGACACAGACGTATCCGCCACGACCGATGGCGGCGGGACGCGATTGTCGGGAACTGCCTGCTTCGTCCAGGACGCGCGCAAGGTTGCGCTGTTCGTCGTCGCAGCGAAATCGCGCGCGGGGGTTGGCCTGTATTGCGTGGACGCGCAAAGCCCCGGCGTGACGATCCACCCCGACCAGATCGTCGACCTCACTCGCGACCAAGCGCGCGTCCAGTTCGACGACGTCGTCGTCGGATCGGATGCCGTGATCGCGGATCCAGGAGCCGGTCACGCGGCCATCGCCAAGGCGATGCCTTCGATTCTGGTGATCGTCAGCGCGGACCTTTGCGGGGCCGCGGAGTGGCAACTTCAGACGACGACCGAATACGCCAAGGTTCGCACACAGTTCGATCGGCCCCTGGGATTCTTCCAAGCGGTCAAGCACCCGATCGTCAACATGATGATCGACATCGATCGC
>Ga0307505_10000302_pt1 | contig 58140 bp, 47 predicted proteins | sample 23_S_MG_FD_202183 | JGI IMG/M metagenome (GOLD analysis project Ga0307505, IMG submission 202183) | Soil microbial communities from Populus trichocarpa stands in riparian zone in the Pacific Northwest, United States - 23_S | ecosystem: Environmental > Terrestrial > Soil > Riparian zone > Trees...
GCGCACGGCTTCCTGATATTGTTCCGGCGTGCACAGCCCTTTGACGCATGGGCCAAGACAGCGTTTGATGTGATACTCGAGACACGGCCGCGGCGCTTTGCCGTCGATCTCGATGTCGCAGGTGCGCAACTGAAACGTGCGGTTGATCAGATCGATCGTTCGCCGCGCTAAACTCGCCGGCAGAAACGGGCCGAAGTAAAGCGCGCCGTCCTTTTGCACGCGCCGTGTGATGACGACCTTCGGGAACGGCTCGTTGATCGTGAGCTTCAGGTGCGGATACGACTTGTCGTCCTGGAGTTTGACGTTGTAGCGCGGTTTGTATTGTTTGACGAGGGTCGCTTCGAGAATCAGCGCCTCGACTTCGTTGTCGGTTACGATGAACTCGAAATCCGAGATTTGCCCGACGAGCGCGTCGGTTTTGCGGTCAAACGGGCGCGCGCGAAAGTATGAACGGACGCGGCTGCGCAGGTTCTTTGCCTTGCCGACGTAGATCACTTTGCCCGCTGCATCTTTGTGCAGATAAACGCCGGACGAGGTTGGGGTTTCCTTGAGTTTCTCTTCTATGGGCACTGTGTTGCTATTGTAACTTCTAACCACAGATTACGCAGATTCATGAAGCAATCTGTGTAATCTGTGGATTGAAAAAGCGATCAAAATGAAGTTTCCGATTGAGCCCCCGGGCAACAAACCGTTCGATGCGGTCGGTTTTGGGTTGAACGCCGTCGACCACCTGATCGTGGTGCCCGAATACCCGGCGTTTGACACGAAAATGCGGCTGCTGGAGCACAAGCAATCCGCCGGTGGGCAGACGGCAACGGCGATGGTGTCGCTGCGGCAGTTGGGTTTGAAAACGGCGTACGCAGGCCGGTTCGGCTCCGATCCTGAAGGACAGTTCGGACTAGCAACACTGAAACACGACGACGTTAACGTCGACTTCGCCGAGGTCGTCGAAGGAGCTTCAAATCAGATCGCTTTCATAACGATTGACGTGCGCAGCGGTGAGCGCACGATCGTTTGGGACCGTGACGAACGGCTTGCTTACAAACCGGAAGAAGCGCCTACTGAGTTTGGATCGCTCGGTCGCGTACTGCATCTCGACGCACACGATCCGCCAGCGTGTGTTCGCGTCGCGAAAGCCGCGAGAGACTCGGGCACGATTGTTTCCGCGGACATCGATAACGTCTACGAAGGTCTGCCCGAACTGCTCCCGTTGATCGACATCCTGATCGGTTCGAAAGAGTTTCCGCATCGCGTCACCGGCATCACTGATGAACGCGCTGCACTGATCGAACTACACCGGCGCTATGGTTGTTCAGTTGTCGGGATGACGATCGGTGCCGCGGGCGCGGTGGTCTATTGCAACGGCGAGTTTATCGATTCACCCGGCTATCCCGCACCCGGCGGTTGCCGCGATACGACCGGCGCGGGCGACGCTTTTCATGGAGGCTTTCTTTATGGTTTTCTTATGGACCAGGATCTCGAAACGAGTTTAAAGCTCGGGAATGCTGTCGCCGCGATCAAGTGCAGTGCGCTGGGCGCGAGGACGGCGCTCCCGACAGAGCTCGAACTCAAAAATTTTCTGAATAATCCATGTTAATCTGTGGCCTATGAAACTCCTGCTTATAGTATTCACGGTTCTGCTCTTAGTCCCGAGTCCACTGCAACAGTCCGTCGCTCCAGCCGATATCGTCTTCAAAAACGGAAACGTCTACACCGCGAACGACAAAGCGCCGCAAGCGGAGGCGATCGCCGTGAAAGCCGATCGCATCGTTTTTGTCGGCTCGAATGCTGCCGCGCAAAAATACGTCGGCGCAAACACGCGCGTGGTCGATCTCAAGGGCAACACCGTGCTGCCCGGTTTCACTGATTCCCACCAGCATCTTTCAGGCGTTGGTCTGCGTGAGATGACCTTGAATCTCGAAGGCACGACGAGTCTGGAGGATTTTCTCTCAAAGGTGAAAGCGCGGGTGGACCAGGCGAAACCCGGCGAGTGGATCACGGGCCGCGGCTGGATCGAAACACACTGGCAACCGCCGGTTTTCCCGACGCGTTGGGATCTCGACAAGGTTGCGCCAAACAATCCAGTGATACTCGGACGCGCCGATGGACACGGCGCAGTCGCAAACAGTGCAGCGCTGAAACTCGCGGGCGTTGACAAGAACACTCCGAACCCGTTTGGCGGCGAGGTCTCGAAAGACAAACAGTCGGGCGAACCAAACGGCATGTTGCTCGATTCGGCGCAGGGACTCGTGCGCAGCAAAGTGCCGCCGACTTCGCGCGAGGATGCGGAGCGTGCGGTTGTGCTCGGCGTCAAACGAAACATCGAGCTTGGCTGGACGCAGATTCAGGATGCAGGCGGCAGTTATAACGACATCGAGATCTTCAAGAAGCTTTACGCTTCAGGCGCGATCAAGCTGCGCATCTACAAAGCTGTTTATGGTCCAGGGCCGAATGCGACGCGACTGATCAACGAAGGTGCGACGATCGGCGCTTTTGATAACCGGTTAACCGTAAGGTCGATCAAGGTCGTGTCTGACGGCGCACTCGGTTCGCGTGGCGCGGCGTTGCATGCGGCCTATTCAGACGCGCCGGACACTTCCGGGTTTCTGACGGTGAAAGCGGAAGATTTGCGCCCGATGCTGGTCGATGCGTTGCGCAAGGGTATTCAGGTCGAGACGCACGCGATCGGCGATCGCGCGAATACTTTTATTCTCGACGAGTATGAAGCGGCGTTGAAAGCAGTGCCGCCGGCGCAGAGGAAAGTTGCCGATCCGCGCTGGCGCGTCGAGCACGCGCAGATCGTGAATCCGGCGGACATTCCGCGTTTCGCGAAGTTGGGAATCATTCCTTCGATGCAGCCGTCGCACGCGATTGGCGACCTGTTTTTCGCTCCTAGCCGCCTTGGAATTAAACGTTTATCTGGTTCGTATGCGTGGGAGAGTTTCATCAAGTCGGGCGTGGTCGTGCCGGGCGGTTCTGATGCGCCGGTTGAACGCGGCGAACCGATGATTGAGTTTTACGCCGCGGTGGCTCGCAAGGATCAGAAGGGTTTCACAGGTGAGGGGTGGCATCCGGAAGAAGCGGTCACGCGCGCGCAGGCGTTGAAGATGTTTACGTTGTGGCCGGCGTATGCGGCGTTTGAAGACAAACTGCGCGGTTCGATCGAAGTCGGGAAGCTGGCAGACTTGACGATCTTGTCCGCGGATATTATGAAGATTCCCGAGGTGGAGATCTTGAAGACGCGCTGTGTGATGACGGTTATCAATGGCGAGGTCGTTTTTGGACAGGGATCATAAGCCGATGAAAACAGATAGACGCGAATTTATTTCCGCAGCCCTTTCTGTTCCTGCGATCGGGGTTCTACTTAGAAACGTAGAAGCGGCCACGAGGAACGTCGCGCACCTCACGCCCGAACAGGCCGCGATGGATGAGGACTACTGGTCGGTCATTCAAAACTCGTTCACTGTCACGCGCGGCATCGTCAACCTGAACAACGGCGGAGTCTCCCCGAGCCCGCGCATCGTCACTGAAGCGCTCGTTCGTTACATCTGGCAGCAGGAAGACGCGACTGCCTACACGATGTGGCAAATACTCGAACCGCAGTCAGAAACGATTCGCACCGGTCTTGCGGAGTTGTTCGGTTGCGATCGCGAAGAGATCGCGATCACGCGCAACGCGTCCGAGTCGCTCGAGATCTGCCTCATGGGCATGGACTTCAAACCCGGCGACGAGATCCTCACGACCACGCAGGACTACCCGCGCATGTTGACCACTTTGCGCCAACGCGAACGCCGCGAAGGGCTTGTGCTCAAGATGGTGAAGATCCCGATCCCGCCGAAAAACATCAACGAGATTACGGCCGCTTTCGAGCGAGGAATCACGAACCGCACCAAACTGATCCTGATGTCTCACCAGGTAAACATCACGGGCCAGATCACGCCAGTGAAAGCCATTTGCGACATGGCGCGCGCCAGGGGAATCGAAACGATCGTCGACGGCGCGCACTCGTTTGCGCAGTTTGACTTCAAACAGAAAGATCTCGGCTGCGACTACTTCGGCACCAGCCTTCACAAGTGGCTCTACGCGCCGAAAGGCAGCGGGCTGCTCTACGTCAAACGCGATCGTGTCGAAAAGTTGTGGCCGTTGATGGCCGCGGAGTCGAAACAGTCAAACGACATTCGCAAGTTTGAAGAGGTCGGCACACACTCCGCCGCGCCGCGTCTCGCGATCGGCGAAGCGATGTTGTTTCATAACGGCATCGGCGGCAAACGCAAGGAAGCGCGGCTGCGTTATCTTTCGCGCTACTGGATGAACCGTTTGAAGGACGTGCCGAAGATTCGGTTCAACACCTCGTTCGATCCGGCCCAGTCGTGTGCGATTGCGAACGTCGAGGTCGTAGGCGTCGATCCGGCGGCGATTGGCAGTTACCTCTTCAACAAGCACCGCATTTTCACCACGCCGATCGTGCACGAAGAGTTCAAAGGCATCCGCATCACGCCCAACGTCTACACCACTCTCGGCGAGCTCGATCGCTTCTGCAACGAGATGGAAAAGATTGCCCGCAAGGGCCTTCCCACTCAATCTGCGTAATCTGTGGCCGAACTTAAGCCTCCGTGCGACCGTAAAGCAGATGGTGCTAGAATCCTTCCCGGAGGCTCAGTTATGCAGGAAGCCCGAAGTTGTGCGAATGATGTAGCGGAAGCGGTTTGCGACGGTTTGCGCCAGATTGGCGACTTTTCCTACGCGATTATGCCCAGAGACCTGGCGCATGCGCTCGGCGATCTCAAAAAAGCAGTGCTCTCGTCGGTTCGTAGTGTGGTTGATTGGGAGATCGAATGGATCGACGACCGTGTGGCCGGTGGCGACCGGTTGAGAGACGAGTGGCGGGAAAAGTGCAAGCAAACAGCCGCTGATGAACCTCAAGCAGGCGGCGTTTAATTCGGAGAGTCGGAAAAACGATCACTTATGCAAGTTTTACTCGCAGACGAATACGGATTCTGTTTCGGCGTCGAACGCGCAGTTGAGATGGTGGAAGAAGTGGTTGAAGAAGGCGCGCGGCCGATCCGCTCGCTTGGTCCACTGATCCACAACGCGCAGGAGATGGAGCGTCTCGGCGCGCAAGGTGTCTCGACGATTGATTCACCGGACGAAGCAGACGCCGACACGATCGCCGTCATTCGCGCACATGGCGTGACACCGCAAGTGCAGCGCGAGCTCGAGCACCGCGCGGCAAAAGTGATCGACGCGACTTGCCCGTTTGTTACTCGCGTACAGCATCTCGCAGAACGCGCAGCGCGGCAGGGACGTGACGTGGTAGTGGCGGGAAATCCCGATCATCCGGAAATGATTGGCGTGGTTGGTTACGCTCCTGACAATACTTACGTAGTGCGCGACGCAGCGGAAGTCGCAACACTGCCGCCGCTTCGTTCACCGCTCGTCGTTTCCCAAACGACAATCAAACTTCAAACCTTCTTAGAGGTCGCGGAAGCCGTCCGCGAAAAAGCCGACACCGAACCGCAGGTAGTCAACACGATCTGCTCCGCCACTCGCGATCGCCAGGACGCAGCGCGCGCACTTGCCGGACAGGTGGATGCGTTTTACGTCATCGGCGGCAGGCACTCTTCAAACAGCGTCAAGCTGTTGGCCGTTTGCCAGGAACAGTGTCAGAAGAGTTTCTTGATTGAAACTCCGGCCGAGATTAATCCGGACGATTTGAAGGGCGTGGAAAAGGTGGGTGTTACTGCCGGCGCTTCAACGCCAAACTGGTTAATCGATCAGGTCGTTGAAAAACTCCACAACCTGGCAGAAAATCACATTTCTTCCTGATCGAGCACGGCCAAGAGCCGGCGCGCTTCTTCAGAGCCATACTCGACAACTTGCCGTCGTAACGCGTACCGGGCTGTTTCCGCGTCAACCGGATCGTTTAGCAGCGCCGCTAACACTGAAACCGGACAACGCGCTAAAGCCTCATTCGCCAATTCACGCACAATCACGTCTTCTGAACGCGCCAATTCGCAAATTTCGCTCGGCGGAAAACGAGACGTGAGCGCATCCGCGAGAGCATCAATGCGTTTGTAATCCTTATGCAGCTCCGCGCGCCCGACGAGCTGCGCAAACACTTCAGCGGATTCGGTCTGCTCCTGCAACACACCCGCAAGCGTGTCGGCCACAGATTTGAGTTTGCCTCCTGTTTCCGGATCGAGCGCCTCGGTCTTCTCGGCCGCGCGTTCGTCAAGTGCCGCGAGAAAGCGGCTCAGTTCGAGGTCGGCGCGAGCGTCGTATTGAAAACTACGCGTCGTCTGCGTGCCGGTCGCTGCTGCTTGCAGGGCGCGTTCGACCAGTCCACGCGTGGCCGGACGTAGCTCGGACCACACCGTTGCAATGCGATCGCCGAAGTCGTCGATCATGAAAGGAGAGGGCATAGAACGGCGTAATATACGCGAAGAGAGGCAAAACGCAAAAATGCGCTAGCCACCGGCTGCGACGTTGTGGTCTTTTATTTCAGCGATGGTCGGGAAAGGAATTTTTATAATCTGGCCGTCGGAACACTGGATTTTGACGCTGGGGGTCGTCAGTGCCTGAGTGGTTTTCATACTCCGAACCGTTCCCCTGACCCGCCGCCCATCAGTCGTGACGATTTCGACATTGTCCTTGCCGTAAAGCGGCTGCAGTGCGGCGAGAGCTTTGGTTATTTCCACGTTTGCTTGGTCCTCCCTGGACATAGAATGCGAGCACCGGGTGTGCCAGTGCAAGTGAATGGAGGCAAAGTGGCTGCAACTGGCAAAGATTATTTGGCGTATACAAACTCGTCGTATATCCTTCACTTAAACTCAAAAGGATAACGTTGGTTATGTCGGAAAATCCTGAAATGCCATTGTCATCGGCCCCCACGGTGATCAACTGCTCAAACTGTCACTCGACCATGCCATCTGAATTACGCTTCTGCCGTAATTGCGGATTTCGCCTCGGTACGAGTTACGGCGACGCGAGCCAACAGTTTGGCAGCGGCGGCAATATCGCGGCGGCGTCCGGAAGTGAACCTCTGGTCGTACCGAGAAAACGGCGAAAGATGAGCGGCATGGCCTGGATATTTGTCGGCTTGCTTGTGTTTTTTGTCGGCGCCGCGGCGTTCACGGCGATCATCAATCCGATTCGGCAACACACCGGCAACGCCCCCGTGTTCAAGTCGGTCAATAAATCATTCGTTGGCGTTAGCGGTTTCGACACGACGGATAATGGCGTCACGTTTGGTTCGGTTGACGCGCCGGGCGGCCCGGCGGACAAAGCCGGTTTAATCGGTGGCGACATCATCACCAGGTTCGACGGGCAGGAAATACACGACGAAGACCAGATTAGCGAGTTGATGGAGCGCACTCCGATCGGCAAGACGGTTGAAGTTGAATACATCCGCGATGGTGAGAAGAAGAAGACTCAGCTCACGACGGCCTCGCAAGACGAGTTCCGGCGTTTGAGTCGAGAGTTTGAACGGCGTCCCGAAGGCCGCGCGCAGTTTGGTTACGAAGATGGCGACGCGGAACGAGTGCAGGTACCGGGTCCGGAGCCGGGAAAAACCATTTACGGCGTGAAGCTGAATTCGCTGTTGCAGAGCCGTCCGGCGGATATCGCCGGGATTAAAGAAGGCGACGTGGTGATCGAGTTCGATGGCGTGCCGATTCGCACCACGGATGAATTTCTGATGCGCGTGCGGCGGGCGCTGCCTTACAGCACTGTGAAAGTCGTTGTGATGCGTGGCACAGAGAAGTTGGAAATCCCAGTGAAGATGGGCAAGCAGTAAGGGTTCATAACCCCAAGGTCGGCGGTTCGATCCCGCCCCCCGCTACCAAATAAATCAACAACTTACGGCGAGCCCAGTGCTTGCCGTTTTTCGTTTGTCACGCTGGCGTCACGTGAAATTTGATAACTGCATTCTTTCGCATCTTTTACGGACGCCCGAACGCTTTCATTTGAACCTCGAGCGTCATTCCTACCGAGATCCTCTTCGGCATCGTGATCGCTCTTGCTGGGAACGCAGGCGTCCCCGCCTGCCGCTTCGCTACCCTTGCCCTCGTTAACACTGTGGCGCTGAGCAATCGCCTCGACGGCTCTCCTCTTCGCATCTTCCATCGCATGGGTGTAACGCATCGCCATCCGAATGTCAGACCATCCAAAGATGGCGGCCAACGTGAACGCGTCGGCGCCGGCATCACCCATTCGAGTTGCTGCCGTATGACGAAGATCGTGAAACCGTAGACCCTTGATCTTCGCGTCTCGAACAGTCTTAGCGAACGAGTATTTGATCTCGACCAGTTGCTCGTTAGTTCGTGGACTTGGGAAGACATAGCTGCTAGGAGCGCTAAACCTCGGGGTACCATCTTGCCGCAGCAGGCGTTCCTTTCGCGTACTCTTCTGTCTCTCGAGCAATTGCCTGACAATCATGTTCATCGGAATAGTCAGGTCCTTGCCGTTCTTCGTATTCCGAACATGAATCAGACCTCTATCGAAGTTAAGATCGAACCATTGAAGGCCACAAATCTCACCTCGCCGCATCCCAGTGTGCAAGGCCATCACTAGTATCGGCCTGAGCCTTTCGCCGCTATCAAGTTTCTCGAAAAGTCTCTTCTCTTCATCCGGCAAAAGGTAGCGTATCCGTTCGCCGGAAACCCGGAACATGGTCGTCCTGGGGATCAAGTTTTTTTCGAGAGCCAACGTGAAGACCGTCGACAGCACTTGCATCTCCTTGTTCACTCTTAACGGGCTGCGCTTTCTTCCCAGCCGCGTCTTTTGTTCAACTCGGATCTGCCTGTACCTTCAATCATCTCGGTATCAATTTCAGAAATGAAATGTTTACCGAAGAACGCCTTGAGGGCTTTACAGATGCTGAAGATCGACTTGTAGCTCTTCTTCAGTTCCTTCGTCGGCAGGAATGACTTATCGACAAACTTGTCGAAACGACATTCCAGTCTTTCTTCTAGACCATATCTTTTTTCAAAGATCTGAGTTCTGATTACCGGTACGAACCGGCGGCTTTATCAAAGCGGTTTTTGGGATTTCGTTTCAATGAGCAGAGTATCCGGGTTTCACCGCGAATGGGTCTCCTTGGGAAACACACTTTCATCGACTTAACACTAACCATTGGCCCAAGATTTGAAGGACGGCAAATGTCTATCAGGTGACGTGTAATGAAGCGAGTTGCTGCGCACCTGAATTTTTCAGACAGGTCACCCCTAAAGGAATTCGCGTTTTGTCTACGCAGTAAACAAAACGTCTACATTCGCAACAGCTTGTCGGCAAATGTAAACGCGTCGAATGAAGGACATATCGGGGTTTGTATACAAACGCATGCTCGGGCTTGCCCGGCAAACCTTTTGTCCGCGTTTGTCTACGCGAACGAAGCGTTTGTAGACAAAATATGGAAGGGCATTAACACTCATGAAAAGACCGAAGATGACCAGAGTTGTCAATTTCCGTGTGACTGAAGAAGATTGGTTGGAGATCCAAAGAGCGGCTTCTGATTGCGGAGAGCCAGTCAACGAATGGTGCCGAATATTAGCGCTGGAAACGATCAAAATGCCGGTCGGTCTAACACCCTCAGACCGGATTCTCTTCTCCCAAATTGCACGCGCCGGATTCCTCCTCGAGAACGGCTTCCAACTCCTCGCCGACGAAACACTGGAGTCGGAGCATTGGAAAAGATATCGCAACTACGCCCTAGCAAACCTTGCTCGCATAGCCAACCAAGCCCTGGCAGAAGTTCAATCAAACATTAAGAGCACAGGTAGTTCGTAGCCTGCGACGTGCGGGGTAAGTAGAAATGACTTCAGCTAAGAGAGGGAAGGTACCGTATGGAACCGAGAAGCTTGATTCAAGCAACAGTCTGACGACTTGGTCCTTCCATTTCGGGATCGCACAAAACGACCTGCCACGGGTTGCACGACGACACATAAGTTCGCTAGCAATCGTTTTGTAAATAGGGCACAATACGAAAACCGCAGACGGCGCCACACCCGGTGCGCTCCCACAAAGCCACCTCAGCACGCAATCAGGTATGCCAACCTGCGAACAATATTCATTTCGAGACTTAACCGTTTGAGGGCGAAGAATGGCTAAGGTTTCAGTCTGTACTTTCGAACTTTATCTAATCGCACAGTTCAAATCCCAAAGAAAAACGGATCGACCGAAGCCGAGGTTGAACACGTATCTAATGTTCTCGAGCTACATCTCGGGCGCTTTCGATTTATCCAGAAGAATCCTTACAGCACCTGACCGAGTCACTTGGCATTTTCCACACCTGATGCTCGTAGCATCTCGTGGATGCGTCGAGGTTCGTTCTACTAGATCAATAGTCCAAGATCCAATTTGAGGAAACCATGTCTCACACAATCAACCTCTCAGACCAATTTTACACAGCCTACCAAGCCGCAAACACTTCCTTCAGCCCCGAGACATTTTCCTGCGCGGAGGAGACAACCGCCGCCCTACTGGACCATGCAACTACTTCAGATCATCCGGGTATGTTGCTGGGTAAAGTTCAAAGCGGAAAGACGCGTACCTTCATAAGCATCCTCGCGCTTGCTTTCGATAACGGCTTTGATATTGCGATCGTTCTGAGCAAAAACTCAAGGGCGTTAATTGAGCAAACGGAGAAGCGCCTGACGAGCGAGTTTAACATGTTCATCGATGATGGTGAGCTTGAGATCTATGACATCATGCACGCTCCTGAGTCTTTTGGAAAATTTGAACTCGACTCGAAACTGGTCTTCGTAGCTAAGAAGCAAAAGGATAACCTTCGACGCCTGATCGATTTGTTTACCTCGAGTCCAGAGATGACAACTAGACGGGTGCTCATTATCGACGATGAAGCTGACAACGCATCGATTGGTTATACGAAGAAGGAAGGTTTACTCGAAGCTCAAAAGATTGCGACTCAAATCACAAATCTTCGTTCTGTAATTGACAGGTCTTCGTTTTTGCAGGTAACGGCCACACCCTATTCGTTGTATCTGCAACCGAACTCGATCGAGGTTGCCAACGTTATTGAGTTCAAGCCCACGCGCCCAGCATTTACCAAACTCGTTCCAGTTCCACCCGACTATGTTGGTGGCGATACTTATTTCGGCGAGTCTGCCAGAAGCGCAGCGGATACGCTTGAGAGTCTGATTCATCACACGATTGACCCGAGGGAGTTCGATCGCCTGAAGAAAAAGGACAATCGTTCTTTCAAGTTAGACAATGTCTTAACGACGCCTGCAATCGACGGATATCGGACTGCTATCGTGAATTTCATCGTCGGCGGCTGCATCCAGCGAATTAACGGGATAAAAGCTGGTGGTAAACCGAAGAAACTTCGCTATTCATTTTTGCTTCATTCTGAGGCTGGCAAGAGTGCCCATGATTGGCAGGAAACACTAACTGAAGCAATTGTCGAGAACCTTACAACCGCAGCGGAATCAGGCGACCCAATTTTCTCTGAACTTGTTGCGAAGTCTTACGCTGACTTGGAACGATCACTAAAACTTGCATCACAGCCGGTGCCGTCTCTCATAGAAGTCTCTAAAAGTGTTGTCGAAGCGCTCACAGGTGAATACGTCACGATCGTCAAAGTTAACTCAGACGATGATGTTGCGGCGCAATTGGATAGCAGCGGCCAACTGAAACTTCGTACCCCACTCAATATTTTTCTGGGAGGCCAGGTGCTTGATCGCGGCGTCACATTGGCAAATCTGATCGGCTTCTACTACGGTCGAAGGCCAAACAAGTTTCAGCAGGATACCGTGCTGCAGCATTCTCGAATGTATGGTTATCGCCGACCTGACTTGGCCGTCACTCGCTTTTATACGTCCCGAGCAATCCGGTTCGCGATGAGTCAAATGGAAGAGTTCGATGCATCGTTGCGAGCAGCAATTGAAATGGGCGGAGACAAAGCGGTTCAATTCATTCGCAAAGCGGCGGATGGATCGATTGTGCCTTGCAGCCCAAACAAGATCCTCGTGGCTACTACTCAGACACTTCGACCGCACAAGAATATTTTACCCATCGGATTTCAAACCGGATACCGAACGGGAGCTAATGGTATCGGCAGAATCGTCGAGGCCCTGGATGCCCAGGTAGAAGAGCTTTGTGGCTTTGACACTGCGAAACCAAAACTTGTGCCTCTTGCAACTGCGCTGGATTTGCTTAAACAGATCGAACCTACAATGCATTTTCCGGAAGACGATGCGCCGCCATTCGATTGGGAAGGAGCGCGTGCGGCTCTCACCCATTTGTCCCAACAACATTCAGACCCAGCGGAACGGGGTAAGGTTTTATTATGGGCGGCCAAGAATCGCAACTCGGCCCGCCTGGCAGGCGAGAGTTCACACGCAACTTACATCGAAACGCCCTATTCCAAGACCGAAGACCAGCTCGCAAAGGACCACGCGATAGATCACCCTATTCTTTTTCTATTGCGGCAAAACGGTAGCGACCACCCAGACAAAGGTTGGCGTGGAACCCCCTTCTACTGGCCGGTGATTCGGGCACAAGCTCGGACGCCGACAGCGGTATACACCGCGGAGACGATCGGGTAAGAGAAGGTACATGTCGCGAAAGACCAAACCAAAATCAGCGAAAGAGGCAATGGCGGATTATCGCCATGACGAGGCGAAGCGCAAAAATAATCCGCCTGCGAAGATTGCAGCTGAGGGAGCTGTGCCGCCGCTCCCGAAGATTGAATATGCCTACAGTCCTCGGTTACCTCCTGTTCTACGATTCGACCCAACGAGTGCGCCCGACAAATTGCCCGAACTACTAGAACAGGCGCGTGAGCGAAAGCTGACCGAAGATGAATTGCACTTACTAGCTCAAGCTCTCCGCAAAGACGAGCCGTGGCTGGAATGGGCTGGCAAGCGCGAGATGCCTTCATTTGTGGTCGATCCGGTCGCTTTGCATATTCACGAGCGTGTTAGCGCGCAAGCAATTCTCCGCGTAGCCGCGCGCGAAGACGTGCAACGCGAACTATTTGCCGATCCGCAGCAGCAGTATCACGAGGCCGTTCAGTTTTATAAGCATGACATAGACTGGGCTAACCGTTTGGTTTTGGGGGATAGCTTGCAAGTAATGGCTTCGTTATCGAAACGCGAAGACCTCGCAGGCAAGGTACAGATGATCTACTTCGATCCGCCGTATGGGATTAAGTTTGCGAGCAATTTTCAATCCGAAATCGGTCGTCGTGATGTGAGAGAGAAGGAGCAAGACTTAACGCGCGAGCCTGAGATGGTTAAAGCCTATCGTGATACTTGGCAACTGGGAACCCATTCTTATCTGAACTATCTCCGGGACCGCCTATTCCTTGCGAAGGAGCTTTTGGCGGATGCGGGAAGCATTTTTGTTCAGATCTCCGACGCTAATGTGCATCGAGTGCGAAACGTAATGGACGAAATTTTTGGGAGAGAAAATTCGGTTGTAACGATAGTCTACAAGAAAAAAGGAAATCAAAAAGGCGGAACCCTCGAAGCTATCAATGACTTCATTCTTTGGTACTGTCGAGACAAGAACAAATTTGAAATCGTTCCGTTGTTCCTTACAAAATTCGATGAGGGTGAGATTCCTGACGATTTTGATCGGCTTGAGTTCAACTCGGGCGAATTGAGAGCGCCGACCGATGCGGAATGGGACGACTTACCGGCAGTTATTAAAGAAGAGGTTAGTTTGATTTACTCGGATCAGCTAACTTCAGGCGGTGAGTTTCGGACTCAGCTCTATCCAATAGAATTTGAAGGAAGAACTTTTCGACCCGCCAAGAATAACTCCTGGAAACACAACGAAGTTGATATGGCTCGAGTGTTAGGAGCCGACCGTGTAATGGCAGGAAAGAATCAGATTCGATTTAAGAAAAAGTTGGACGATTTCGGTTGTGTAGCGCTCACGAATGTTTGGGCGGACCTGGCCGGAGCAAAAGACAAACGATACGTCGTACAAACTAATACTCGCGCGGTCGAACGCTGCATGTTGATGGCCACGAAGCCTGGCGACCTTATATTTGATCCCACCTGCGGCAGTGGAACTACTGCATACGTAGCAGAACAATTCGGTCGCCGGTGGATCACCGCCGATACTAGCCGCGTTGCCATCGCAATTGCGCGGCAGCGCTTGCTCACATCGAAGTTTGATTATTACGAATTGAAAGACGAGGCACGTGGAGTTGAAGCAGGCTTCAAAAACAAAGGTGTTCCGCACATAACGCTGAAGAGCATTGCGCAAAATGCTAACCTCGATCCAATCTTTGCCAAGCACGAACCGATTCTCGCCGCGAAGCATGCTGCTTGTAATGCAGTGCTGACGAGAGTGGCCGACGATCTCCGACGAAAGTTATCCGCCAAGCTCACACTCAAACAAAAAACTGAAGGTAAGAAATCGATTACTGATGCGGATCGGCGTCGCTGGGAGTTACCAAAAGAGTGGGAGCGCTGGCAAGTGCCATTTGACACAGATGAAGATTGGCCAAAAGGTCTACAGACTGCAGTGACGGAATATCGGCGAGCCTGGCGCGCAAAAATGGACGAAGTCAACACTTGCATCGGAGCAAACGCTGAGCCGGAAGAGTTGGTCGATCAACCGGTAAGGGTTTCCGGCATCGTGCGAGTGAGCGGCCCGTTCACTGTCGAAGCCGTGCAGCCACCTGAGATGTCGCTCAGCGATGTGATGGCGACTTTCGACGGCGCAGGAATGTTTGAAGGCGAGCCTGAAACACTTGATTCCACATTCGAGGTGCGCGTAGTCGAGCCGCTCGGCGAAATGGAGGCCAAGAACGTCGACGCTTATCTCGATCAAATGACACGCTTGTTACGTACAGACGGAGTTCGCTTCCCGAATAACAAACAAATGCGGTTCACGCGTTTAGAGTCGCTTGGCCCCACGGAAAGCGGACTTCATGCCGAGGGACGCTGGACTCCCGAGAACTCAACTGATGACGACCAGGACGGTCGCGCGTTCGTTTGCGTGGGCTTTGGCCCTCAATACGGGCCAGTGACGGCCAAACAAGTCGAACAACTGATTCGAGACGCTAGTCGACGCGGTTACGACGATTTGGTTGTGGCGGGATTCAGCTTTGATGGGCCAGCACAAGCGGCAATCGAAGAGTCACAAAGAAGCGATCTGCGCATTCACATGGCGAACATTCGACCGGACGTTAATCCGGGCATGGCCGGTCTGTTGAAGGAGCAACCCGGAAGCCAACTCTTCACCGTTTTTGGTCAGCCGCGCACGTCACTGTCTGACCCCGATGACGAAGGTAATTACACTCTGATGATGGAAGGTGTGGACATCTACAATCCCGTCGATAATTCCATAACGCCAACAGGAGCAGATAAGGTTGCGGCATGGTTCATTGACAGCGATTACGACGGTTGGACGTTCTGCATTACTCAGGCTTTTTTCCCGGATCGATCCGCGTGGAACAAACTCAGCCGTGCACTGAATGGACCAGGCGGTGTCATTGATGAAGAGAGATTCGCAGCACTGAGCGGCACCGTCTCACTACCTTTCCCAGCCGGCAAGCATAGGGCCGTTGCTGTGAAAGTAATCGATCCGCGCGGAAATGAAGTGATGAGAATTCATAAACTGCCCTCATGAGAACTCAGCAGGAAATCCCGATCCAGCCGGTCGACAGCCCGGTGATTTGCTCTCCGTATGACGAGCCCAAGGATCACTGGTTCTACGACAAGAACACTGGAGTTGCTACCCGAGCAGGTTCACGCCGCGATGCAGGTTACTGGTACAAGACTGAACGTGTTGGGACGGGACAGAAAGGACTTTTTCTCGAAGAAGATCATGACCTCCTTACATTGGTCAATCTCTTGAGAAAAGACGTGTATCGCTGGCATGAAGCGGACTATCGTGGCGCTTCGAGCGTTACAAAGGAACTTCTTCGGCATTGGGCGAGAGAAGATCGGGAGCGTCGACTCTTTTTCTGTCAGCGTGAGGCGGTAGAAACTCTTATCTATCTCGCCGAGATTAGAATTCCGGGCAAGACGTCGCGCACTCGGTTTCAAAATTTCAACCTGACGGATGATGATTTGAAATTACTACTTCAAGGCCAGAGGCCTTCATTTCACTCGATGTCCGGCAATTACTTCCCGACTCTGGTGGATCTGCCGGCGGAGTCCACTCTCAATGCCCTCAGGCGCCTGGGTTGCAAGATGGCGACTGGCTCAGGGAAGACTGTCGTTATGGCGATGTTGATTTCCTGGGCGTTCTGCAATCGCGCGCAGAATCCTCAAAGCAAAGAGTTTCCCAACGGAGTTTTCGTCTGCTGTCCAAACCTGACCGTTAAGGAACGTTTGCAAGTTCTCCGACCTGAAAACCCTAGGAATTATTACACCGAATTCAATATTGTCCCCGAGAAGTATCGTAAGTTCATCCATTCAGGAAAAGTGTTTATCGAGAACTGGCATCGACTGGCCGAAGAGTCGGAGCATAAGGAAGGCGACACTACTTACGCAGTCGTCAACAAAGGACCAGAGACACCTGAAACACTCGCGCGTCGCGTCCTAGGTGAGTTATACGAGCGAATGCCGATCATGGTGCTCAATGACGAAGGACACCATTGTTGGCGTCCGCCATTGACGACTGAGGTTGAAGTGCTGAGTGGAGAAGAGAAGAAAACGTTGGAAGAGGAAGCCGACGAGGCAAAAGTCTGGATGCAGGGATTGGACGCATTGAACAATGCGTCTGGTTCTAGCGAGCGCGGAGTTTCGTTCTGCGTGGACCTTTCAGCCACACCCTTTTATCTCAAAGGCAGTGGCCATCCTGAAGGACGCCCCTTTCCCTGGTTGGTGAGTGACTTTGGACTTGTTGACGCAATCGAATCAGGAATCGTCAAAATTCCGCGTCTTCCGGTTTCTGACACGACGGGCCGACCCGATCCGAAGTATTTCAAGCTATGGGAGTGGATCAAGGATGGACTTCAACCTGCTGAGTTGATGTCGGGAAAATCTAAGAAGCCGAGGCCAGACATCGTCTATCGGGAAGCCCAGGGAGCACTCATTCAAATTGCCGAGCAATGGTTAGAGCGATTCAAGTACAACGAGGACGCCTCGCCCGGGCAACTACGCGTTCCGCCTGTATTAATCATTGTTTGCGACAATACGGATGTTGCAGAAATCTTTTATCAACACATCAGCGGCGAGAGAGAGGAAGAGATAGCTACTGAAGCCGACGTAGAAGCGGTACTCGCTGAAGATGGTGAGACAGCAAAGAAACGAAAGGCGCCCAAAAAGAAAAAGACAGCCACTGTTTACGAAGGCAGCAAGATCCTGCCGGAGTTTTCGAATACCTCTACCGAGAAACGGACCATTCGAATTGATTCTAAACTCCTGGCGGAAGCAGAGAGTGACGATCTAAATAAGAAGAAGACGGACATTGCGGAGGAATTGCGGCGCGTGGTTGCCACAGTCGGCAAAGAGGGCGAGCCGGGTGAACACGTTCGTTGCGTTGTTTCAGTGTCGATGTTGACCGAAGGGTGGGACGCGAACAATGTGACTCATATTCTCGGCGTTCGTGCTTTTGGCAGTCAGCTCCTATGCGAGCAAGTCGTCGGACGCGGTCTCCGTCGCGTTAATTACAAACCGGACAAGGAAACAGGTTTGTTGCCAGAAGAGTACGTGGATGTATACGGGATTCCATTCTCCCTAATTCCATTCAAAGGGCGCCCAGCAAAGAAACCTGAGCCTGACGACAAGCCACTCAACAGCGTTCGGGCGCTTGAAAACAGGGTTGCGATGGAAATTAAGTTTCCGATTGTTGAGGGGTACACCTTCGCCCTTCGGAAAAACTTGATTCGCTGTGACATTGATCAGATGGAAGGTCTGTTGATCGAGCCGAATCGCGAACCGACAGCCACTTATCTCGCTCCGCAAGTCGGCATAAAAACTGGGAGTCAGTCGCGGTTTGCGACTGAATTCTCCGGCGTCGAACAGAATCGGGAGAACTACTACGAACAAAATCACCTTCAGACGATTGAATTTGAAATCTCCCGCTACGTTCTTGAGAAACTCATTGCCGAGGACGGAGGTGTCCCCGAAGACAAACGTCGAGTTCTGAAATTGCAGTCCAGACATCAACTATTCCCGCAAGTCTACCGTTTCGTCCAGGCCTATGTGGAAAGGAAAGTAAATTTCCAGGGCAGCCATCCTTGCGAGTTGGGCTTATTGAAGTATGTTGAGCGCATTGTCGAGAGGCTGCGAGATCGGATCGAACCTGATGAATCAGAAGGCGAGCCTCCTCTCTTGCCAGTACTCTATAAGTATGAGCCAGTATCTAGTACCTCAAATGTGCAGTTCTTAACGAAGCGGTCTGTCTTCGCTACTCAACGCAGTCACATTAACTTTGTTGTGGCGGATACAGCTACTTGGGAGTCGAGTGCGGCATTTCGATTGGAGCAGGGCAGAGCGGTGAAGTTCTACGCTCGAAATGACCGAATGAGCTTCAGAATTCCATACGAGTACCAGGGCATCGATCACAATTATGAACCTGATTACCTGGTTCGTCTAAAAGACGACACAACCTTAATTCTCGAAATAAAAGGATACGAAGACGATCAGGACAAAGCTAAACACAACGCAGCGAAGCGTTGGGTGTCTGCGGTCAATAATTGGAAGCAACTTGGTCACTGGCATTTTCACGTTTGCCGGAATCCGCAACTGCTGGATAAAGAGTTGAGATACCTCGTTGAGAAAGCTGGGTGAGATTTGGTTTCGTTCTAGTTACATATGCCAGTCGTTTCAATCCCTCAAGAAACCATTCGCATCGAAGTTGCGGCCACCTAGTGACTGAAGGATAAGTACAACTTCATGATCCAAGAAATTTTGGCACGCTATAGTCTCGTGACTCGATGAAAACTATATCAAAGCCATCTCAATCGATTCAATTTGGGGTGGTCCAGTTGAACGCCGATCGATACCACGCAATTAAGATCGTAAGAGCGCTACCTGATCTGAATCGCACTCAATGTAGCGAATCCTTTCGGCGATTTGGTCAGAGAGTTCAGCAGATGGCAAGTTGTCTTTAGACAATTCTACGTTTGGGGTAACAACATGAGAACAGTCCCAACCCGCTTATTAGAACTGATGGCTGATAGAAAAATTGTTCCCTTTATTGGATCGGGTTTTTCAATACCCTCTGGAATACCTTCATGGCTTTCTGTTGTTACAGGGCTGGTTAACAATTTTGCACCCGAAGGGAAACAACACCTGATTGCAGAGCTCTCGACTCTTGTCGATAAACCTGATGTTGCCGAGATTCTTGACTCCATAACTCCAACTGAATTTGCAACTAAAGAGTATTTGATGGAGCAAATCGATAGCCCGAAGTATAGACCCTCCGAGTATCATGACTACCTTATGGATCTGCATTGCGACACCATTGTTACTACTAACTGGGATACGCTGATAGAGACAGCAGCTCGGGACCATCATCATTCTTGCCATGTAATATACAGAGACTCAGATGTGGCTCAATATGATCCTGACCGAGAAATGCAATTAATGAAAATCCATGGGACCATTCTTGATCATGATTCACTAATCTACAGGAAGTCACAGTACGACAAAATGTGGGACAAGCGCCCGCTGTTATTCGATTTACTATCAACTCTAATGGCGACTAAAAGTCTTCTTTTTTTGGGATATGGTTTCGGAGATCCAAATATTATGGAGATTATTTACAAACTGAAGGACCGACTCGGAAAGCCGCGTCGTGAACATTATGCATTAGTCTTTAATCGAAACAGTCTAACTCGTGCTTGGCAGGACTTAGGAGTAAGCGTTATTGAAGCTCCCAGCTTTGACCCCAGTAACGTCGACGGAGGAGTGGGTGTATTGGAGTTCTTACATGAGCTTAGTGGGAGGTCCCGTGGTATAGCAGTTACTAATTTAGAACGCGCAAAATTAATAAATCAAGAACTCAGACGCTTGATAAAGCGCATTCCCCCCAAACCCGTATTATGCATGCGCGGGTCCTTGGGCTGGCTTTCAAATCCTATCCCAGTTTCTGGCGATCCTGTGTATGGAGACGAGTCCCAGGACGCTGAAGAGCGTAAGATGACAGAACTTGTGTGCGAATTCTTTGATTCCACCCCTCAGGCAAGAATGAAGTGCATTCTTCACTTGAATACTCAACCTTTACTTAACAGGGGTTATAAACAGCAGCACTTACTACGTAGGCTGCAGACTTTTAGAGAGATGCTTGCAAAGTATGGCTCGGCGATAGAAATAGCAAACGACACAGTTCCAAGTAATCTGAATCACATGTTCTTTGATTCTCAGTGTTCTTTGCTAGGGTTCAAGAAATCTGAAGGTGTCGGGATTGATCGCACAGTTCTTGTTAGAAACCGCGCAGTCGTGCGTGCCGAGTGCCAGATTTTCGATGAAGATTTCGATGCAATCAAGGCCAGTAATAAGATACTAGCGTCAGAGAAAGGTATTGATGTTCACCAAGCGAACTGGCTTAGTTTGTACATTCAGACTGTACTAGAGGAACAGATCTCAAAACTCACCGAAATAGCTGGTTTGACGGAACCTCGCAGGACCAACGTTAAGAAAGCTGGAAAGCGTCGCGGAACTACATTGCCAGGTGGTGCCTTACTCTTATCCTTCGCACTTGAATTTGCCAGTAGAAAACATGCGGAGTTCGGACAAACACGAGAAGATGGGGTGACTCCTTATAACATCCACATTTTCCGCATAGTTGAGAGACTGCGATCAGTGGGCCAAGTAGAAGATTACGAAACGCTGGCCGCTGCTGCGTTGCATGATGTCGTGGAAGATTGTAACGTTCCACTGGAATCAATTTCGGAAACATTCGGTCAGACCATTGCAAGTATTGTAGCTGAACTGAGTAAAACGCCGGAACAGACGTCAGAAGAATACCTCGCTCAAATCAAAGCGGCAGGCACAAAGGCAAAGGTGATTAAGCTCGCCGACCGTTGGGACAACGTTGTTGATTTGAGAACGTTTCACCACGAACGATTCGGAGAATTCTCATCCATTGAATATTTAGGCTGGTCGAAGTTGGTCCTTGAAGCTTGCGAAGAAGTGAACCCTATGCTCGCAGTTTGCTTGAAGAATGAGATAGACCAGGGACTGCGCGATTATGGAATGATGTAAAGCCAGGAGACATACGAATCGTTGAATGCTTGGTCTAATGAATAAAGAAAAGGAGAAGACATAGCCAGCCAAGTACCACCAAATGTTCACCTGTTATTTCTTTCTTCCCATAGCTTTCAACCAAGTCATTACTAGGAAGGCTAAATTGTTTCGTGTACTCCTTGACCTCTCCGCTAATATCAAATCTGCACTACCTTTGATTTCGGATTTCAAAATACATATTCACCTAAATGGTCTACCTCCCGATGATTTCGACTATATCCGCTATGTTGTTTCATTGAATAGAATTGTTTCCGTAGACATCACTACTTCAACTGCTGCAGTTTCAGACAAAATACTTGCTGTCAATTTGGGATTGGAGAAAGCCAGAGCTGGTAATTATGATCTATTTTTTTGCGTCGATAATGATCTTCGAATTCCAACCGTAACGGTAAGGCTAATGTTGGAGACGTTTGCGTCGAACAAGTGCGAAGGCGTTGTCTGCGAGAAGGCCCCTCTAGTAACGCACGCCTCGACAGAGTTTCAACAATCATATTCTTATTTCATAGGTCTCGCACTGAACTATCAAATCTTCCCTAATAGGCGACCGACCGGATCCTTCTACTGCGTTGACCCGTTAAGGTTGAGCGCATTTCCCCTGGTCTCAAATGAGGGGGATTATTTAACGCGGTTCAAGATTATTCACACCAACACTTTCGTATACTCGGAGTATCCTCATTGCGAAACAGATGAGGTGTCGCGTCGCAGAAGGATATCCTTAGCGTCAGACTCCTTAAATTACGTCAGGGATATCCAGAATTTCGAGTTCGTAAATCATATTGAACGAAAGTTTCCCTTTCCAAGTGAATTACAGAGTGACCTATTTTGGAGAGCGTTCTTTACTTACAAGAGTGTAATTGAAAGGATTGACCAATGAACAGATGGTATCACTGGTTGTATTGATTTACTTCGAATCGTGCAGCCTTCGGTTACTTTACCGGAAGAAGGCGCAGGGTAGTTTTCAAAACAATGCTGTAGGCGAAAGTTACTTCTCAGAGAAAACGCTATGGTCCACTTGTCGGTTGCTGATCGACAGAGGTTGGTAAAATGGTTGTCTAAAATGCCGCTCTTTGGTACTCAGCGTGGCCGCTACCAGCTCTTCGAGTTCGGGGGAATTAACAACTTGGCCCCACTCATTAATCTGGAAGGGGAACCCTTTGTAGTAGCCAGTCAAGTTATCCAGACTCTTGAATCGTATGGGAAAGTTTCTTACGAGCACGAAGCCCTTGGGGTTTTCTTGAGCACTGTCAAAGAGTTTACAAGCACTGCTGGTGACGATAGGGGCTTTCTGGAGTATTTGTTAAGGCAATACGGGTTAATGACTTCCCCTAAAGCGCCGGACGAGATTAGTGATTGGAAGGGTTACTCGCAGCCAGCAGAAGTTCTCGAAAAGATCATTGGCGAAAACACATTGCGAAACATTTCCTTCTTAGAAAGAGCTCTTGAGGTTTCTGGTGCGGTCGCTCTAGTTGACGTGGGAGAATGGGTTGGCACAGGCTTCATGATCAGTCCAACAATATTGATGACCAACAATCACGTTCTCCCAAATGAAGTAGAGTCTGCGCGAACAGTTTTCCGCTTTAACTATCAATTGACGTTCGATGGTGTGGAAGAACAAGCAAAGACCTATAGAGCGTTGGCGGGAGGTTTCTTTAAGACGAATCCAAGGTTAGATTACAGCATTGTCGAAATTGAAGGCGTTCCCGGCAACGACTGGGCAGTCGCGCCGCTTTCAACGGTTATTCCATCAAAGAATACCAGGGTAAATATTATTCAACACCCGGCAGGTTTGCCTAAACAGATTTCTTTCCAAAACAATTTTGTTGAGTATTCTGATCACAACGTCGTGCAATACGTTACATCAACCCTGAATGGTTCTTCGGGTTCACCGGTGTTCGACGATCAATGGAGAGTGGTAGCGCTTCATCACGCGGGAGGCATGCTCGTAGAGCCAAAAACCAATATGGCTTATTTTCGTAACGAAGGAATCGCGATGTCTGCGATTGTCAAAGATTTTCCGGCAAGCCTTCGAGCCGAAATTAAGAATTAGGGAATTCGCAACGAACGTTTGCATCTGGTGTTCATTCAAAACTAGATCCGTCGCGTTCGCGACCCAACGCGACTCGTTCTTTATTAACTAACGCAGAATCACCCGGTCGCTCCGTGAGAGCAAAGACACCATCATTTTCAACGGCCCAGTATTTTTCTTCTAGCCAACACAGCATTTTGTATTTGCGGGTGGCTTGGGCCTGGGTCCCGAAATCCCAGCCTACCGCCGATATGGGTTTATCTTTATAAACTGTCCTCGCATGATCAAGATATTTCTTGTTCGTAATCGTTTCCGGGTGAAGAAAAGACAAGTCGAAGCCATTTACACCCAAACCAAAAGCTGCAAGGCCGTACGCCAGGGTCAAGTCAATTTCATTTGACCTGCAGAACTTGGCAATTGCTTGTCCTCCTACAACACTACCAGCAATGGAGAACACAAAGATTCTCTTCAAACCCGAACGCTGTAAATACATCGAGAGAGCTGCACATATCGTAGCGCCGGAAGCGATTGTATCTCCAATGATCAGATTTTCCGCCGGTGAGTCGAAGTTGAAATACGGAATCTCGATTCGTACCGCATCATTCGAGACCTCGGCCCTTTGCGCTGCAGCCAAATTGATCTCAAGGTTCTGATGAAAAACCCGTGCAAAAGCATTATGCATCCAGTAATACAATCCCTTGCTTAATAACATTAATTCAGCGATACCGTCCGCGATAAATGGTTCAATTTCGGGACGAAAATGTTCCAAGAATGCTGCCGAAGCCTCTTCACAGGCTTGACTAAACTCAAGGCCCATCAAGTTCCGATTAAACAGGATGGATTCAAGGTGGGAATTGCTAATAATGAAAGCCTTATCAATTCCGGGGAGAGTAATTCTTTCCAGAGAACTTTCAGTAAGGTTCGTATGAGGCATCTTAATCGAATCAAGGAAGGGCGAAAGTTGTAGTTAAAAACTGACTACAGGGTCCACTTTACGCAGTTTTTCGAGTTCTCGGTGAATGTGCAACATTGGATCATCGATTGGGAGCAAATTCAACCTATAGGCCTCGATAGCATCATGCAGTACATTGCTATTCTTGACTCCGGTTGGTGAGTCCAGATATTCCTTAATCCAACTCCCAGCACAATCGAAACTGTCAACTACAGCATCGGCCAAATTATGGAGATGAGGGTGTATGTAGTTGTTGACTGTGGCGCCCCGATACGTGAGCTCATCTTTTCTATAGTGTGTGTTTGCAGGAGCAACGACGATCAGTGGAGTACCGAGCATTCGTGAAGCTAACATCTCAATGCCTATACCTATGCCCCTGCGTTCTCTTGCATCGACAACAACGAAATCAGCAATCTGAACTTGGTAAAGATCCCTACCAAACAAAGCCCTCGTATCGCTAGCGGACATCAACGGATCGTCCGGGTTCAAGAATCGGGTTTCGATTGGGCATAGGGCGTCTGTGAGGATTTTCTTCTCCGTTTCCGACCAACACAGCTTCGAGTTGTCCGTTGGCCCCTTCTGAATGCTACCTGAGCAGTAAATCGAGATAATCATTGGTAGGCCCTTTCGATATTTTTGGTGAAATTCTCAAGTACCCAAACTTTCGGGTTAATTTGGTCTCTTGCGCTACATCTTGATACACAACAAGAGCTACATACAATTACTAGCCTATCTATCAAAATTCCCATTCGCTTTCAAGAAGTATTTTATCAGAGCGTGGTGGTAAACAACCAAACCCAAACCAAGGTCTGTTTCGGCTATGTTGTAACCAGATTGAGTGCCATTTGCAGATCGTTGAATACTGATTCTATCGGTTTTTGCCCATCCAATGAGATTAGTCTGCCTCCGAGTTCGTAATAACTCAAAAGGGGAATTGTCTCGGATTCAAATGTTTGATATCGGAGTTCGACAATCTCTGCAACGTCGTCAATACGCTGCTCTAATTGATTTTCGCAAGAATCACAAGACTGCCTGATCTTTGGTGGATGGGTATCTATGTTGAATGCGGAACCACACGCTCTACAGTTCCATCTTCCTAAGGTTCTTGTAAAGACGAGTTCCTTGGGAATCGAGAGGTGAACCGCAACAACTTTGTTTTGCTGATGGGCTGCCCAGCCGTCCAGCCATTCTGCCTGATCAAGATTACGAGGGTAACCGTCAATCAAATATCCAGACCCACAATCAGGACTCATCGTGCGAGTCCGAACGACCTTGCCGATGATTTCATTATCCATGAGTTCGCCAGAGGCAAGAGCTCTTCGCACTTTTCGACCGACGGATGTGCGCTGCTGACTGATTTCACGAAGCGTATCTCCAATCGAAATCAAAGGCCGAGAGTACTCTCGCGAGAGTAGTCTTGCCTGCGACCCTTTCCCCGCTCCAGGCGAGCCGAGAAAAATGACAATCGTATTCGGTCTCAACACGGAATCTCGTCAACTTTCGATCTCAAAAGCATTTACGGATTAACTCGAAAGGGAGCCGTGAATCGAAGCCTACTTCTCTTCGAAACTTGTGATTTGTTCGTCGTTTCAATGCGTGAGATAATTTCCCGACACTCATAGACCATCCGTTCACTGGGACAGGCATAAGTCAATTCTCTCGCAGCCGACTTTGATAGTTTCCATTAGCTGCGCTGCATTTCCGGGAGTTAAGCCGCTGCGGGTTGTCGCTAAAGCCAGTCCAGTCGCACGTCAAGGCTAGCCCCCAGACGGGTTCCGGTATTAACGATAGGAGTCATGCCCCACTTGAACACCGCCTCCTCCAGACGACGATTGTTTATTCAGTATATGAACCCCGAGATTCTATCGCTCTACGGATGGGATCTTCGCTCTGCTTACGAAGCCTTCTATCGGCACGTCTTGAGACTAACCGTTTACGGATTACTCTTTTCAAATGACAGCGTAATAATACCGGAATCTTATCTTCATGAGGTGAAGTTCATAGATCGATTTCTAAGTGCAGTTGATCCACTAGTCGCAGCTGGCATTCTACAGTATGCCGGGCCAACCGCGGACCCTCATCTGTATGCTCTTAAGAAGAAACAAGAGTATCGCGATGAGTTGTTTCTATTTCGGGGCTACGAGGAAGCGGACAAACAATCTCAGTATGAGCGAACCGGCATGGTGTGGTTTCCTAGGATCCACCGTTCGTCTTCCGCAGACATTAGCGACGCATGGCGTGGAGAGTTATACAAGCCGGACGGTATATGGAGGCAGATCATCGAACGACGAAAGCCTCAACTGACGCTACTGCCGAGTGTATTAGAAACTGAAATTGAATCGATTCCGACTAGGTTAGAGGCTCGCGCATTCATCCATCGCTATGTAAAACCACTACTTCCTTTAACTCTTGAATTGGGCGAACAGACACAATTAGGGATGCTTATTTCTCGAGCTTATCTACAAAGCTATTTAGAAGAACTGGATGCAACTATTCTAATCGACACACCTATAGGCGGCCTAGACTGTGGCTTGCCAAGAGTTATCAAAGGATCCTTGCGAACGTTCTCCTTTCACCGCTTTCAATCTTTTTTCCGAAGCGTGAATCTGAGTGAATATATTGAGCATCGACTGCGCTGGCTAGACCTGATTCGGTTGCGAGATAACCTTGTATTCCAGTGGCTAGTGAATCTACTAATACTGGACGAGGTCGATGCTAATCAACCCTTTGCGAATGCCATCTTACATTCCAGATGCTTGGTAAACGAACTGCCTTATGTAGGCAGGAAACCGCTTGAAGCGGTTCTAGATCGACTCAATCGATTATTTGACTCTGTGGAGCCGATCTTGAGAACTTACTCAACAGGCGGACAGGCCATCATGGATATCACAAGGCCAGAAAAGGAAAAGTCGGTAATAAGACGCCGACGTTTGCGAGATAAACGTTCTGCTGGACTTATCAAGGACATTGAACCCGACATTTCGAAGCTGTACAAAGAGATTTGTGATTTTCTGACAGAACTCGCAATCTTCCACGCTGAGGATAGTCGTAGGTCCGTTGCTTACTTTGCGGGTCTCGATAGCAGATTGCTCGCTCAGATTGATTTTGGCGGTAACACCAACGTGTTCATCAGGTCAATCATCAAACTTCTGATGGACTATGGCAAGTTAACGAATGGTGAAGAATCCCTGGCAGTATTTCTTGTCGCCGTAAAGCATGACGTCGGTGAGGGGTCGAAAGGTTCGATCGATAAGTTCATCAACCAATGGACCAGTTTGCTAAGAGTAGACTCTTGACTAGTTGGGCAAGCAATCCAAGAATCTTGTCACGTTATAGTAACGTGACTCGATGAAAATTGATGTCAAAGCATGCAAATCACTGCAATTTTAAGTGGTCCAGTAACGGCGGCAAGTTGTAATGAATGTTAAAGTTATGGGAACGGATGTCAAAATTTGCGCAACCCCAAGGGCGCTTTCATAAAGCCATCCACAGATTACACAGAGTCGGCGTAATCTGTGGATGGTTTTGTGTTTGGTTTACTTTCGGAGGCGTAGTCGCGCATGCGCGCCTCCATTTCTTGTTTGACGTCCTGGCGTTCTTCCTCAGTTTCATCCTGTTCGAACGTTTCAAACAGCGCGTAGGAAGTTTGTGCCAGCAGGCGCAGTTCCCACGCTTCGCGTTTGTTGTGTGAAGGTCTTGAAAACCAGAGCGCATCGAACGTCGCGTCACGAACGGGAACGTTTGTGAGTAGTTCCGCCTCTTCAGCATGGAACTCGGAAAACGTCGCAGGTTGCAGCAGCGCGCTTCGCAGTTCCCACCCGTGCTTGCGGTACGTGCCGACCACTTCCATAAATAAACCTGCCTTTTTCATAAAATTTCCTGAACTGAGGTTAGCACATATCAGGATATCCCTGGGTTGACCGCGCGAAATGCCGACACTTATCATCTCCTTCGCTTTTGGGAGCGGTCATTTGAGAAATCGCTTGTATGTTCGCGGCGCAAAATTAATAAGTCTCGTTTTAATTCTGACCTGTCGGAGTGTTGCAGGCGCGGCAACACCGGCACTGGAGAACATGGCAACACAGCAGATACCTGTAAACACGATTAGGGAATTAAAAGAGTTAAGCGAGCCTGTTCCCTTTTACGACGCACTCAGGAAGGCACTCAAAAAGCGCAAGGCAAATCTCGACCTCATTTGTCCTCCGGCAGACCCAGTCGCCCGGCGCATTCTCGAAGAATACGGCGCCGTTTATCTTGCGACTAAGAAGGTAAAACCACCACCGGTTTGTCTGTTCACTAATGAGGAACAGGTAACAAAGTTTCAGGACGAAGCTGGAGTCAAAGCAGAATACATCGCCTACGACACCGTCGAACTTCAACCCGAAGCGATGAAACATCTCCTCAAAGCTCGAGAAGAAGCACAGAAAGAGGGCTTGGACATCACGCCGCGCGACGGCGCCGAAGCCGCACGCCGCAATTACGAAGACAGTGTTCGCCTCTGGAATTCCCGTTTTGATCCCGCGCTCGACTACTGGCTCCAACAAGGCCGTCTTACATCCGAAGATGTAAATCGCTTGCGCGCGTTGCCGCTGGCGCAACAAATCGCTGAAGTGCTGGAGCTCGAAAAGACGGGAATTTACTTCAGCAAGGACTTGTCAAAATCCATTCTCTATTCAATCGCCGCCCCTGGCACTTCCCAGCACATCGCGATGCTCGCGTTTGACGTAAACGAGTTTGAAAACCCGCGTGTGCGCGAGATCATGGGGAAGCATGGCTGGTTTCAAACCGTGCTGAGCGACTTGCCGCATTTCACCTTTCTCGGACTGAAGGAAAAAGATCTGCCCAAGCACGGCCTCCGCAGCGTGGAAGTAAACGGACAGGTATTTTGGATCCCCAATGTATCCTCTGTACATCCGGGGCTTGATAAATAGCTGGACAAAGGTGCTAAACTAGGCGCCACCGGCAGCGCGGTCGGTCTCTTCCCCCAGCCCATTCAAAAAGTTAGTAGCTTGTTTAGCCCTGACGGCCTCTAACCCGAAAGAAGGTCAGATATGGATGTCCCCCAATTTATCGCGGGCAGGTTCCGGATCGAACGCGAGATCGGGACCGGCGGCATGGGCACTGTCTATCTCGCCACTCACCTGGGTCTCGATCGTCCGGTAGCAGTGAAAATCATCAGGCGCGAATTCGCCGGCGATGCCGACGTCGCGGAAAGATTTCTCCGTGAAGCGCGCACGATGGCGAAGCTTCGTCATCAACACGCCGCGATGATCTTCGACGCCGGTAATCTTCCGGACGGCCGTCATTTCATCGTGATGGAGTTCGTCGAAGGCGACACTCTGTCGCAAGTGCTTGCGCGCGAAGGAAGATTCACACCCAGCCGCGCGATCGGTATCGCCACGCAGATCTGCGACGTGCTCGAAGAGGCGCACCGGCTCGGTATCATTCATCGCGATCTGAAACCTTCAAACATTTTGCTTGGTCCACGCGGCGTTTGTGTGCTCGATTTCGGCGTTGCGAAAGTGCTTGCGTCGTCAGCAGAGTCAACCGCAACGTGCGCCAGCACCGGTTCGGGCCAGTTGATCGGCACGCCGCGCTACATGTCGCCGGAACAATGTTTGGGCCAACGTGTCGGCGCGCGCAGCGATCTCTACAGTCTCGGTGTGTTGTTGTACGAAATGCTCGCGGGCCGTCCGCCGTTTGTCGATCCGTTGCAGTCAGCGCTGCTGATCAAACAAGCAACCGCGCCGGCGCCGCCGTTGCCGAAGTTGCGGCCCGACATCGGCCGTCCACTCGCGTTGGCGGTTCACACGTTGATCGCGAAACGTCCTGACGATCGTCCACGCACCGCAGCCACCGCAAAAGCATTGCTTGAGCGCAGCATCACGCAACCCGAACGTACGTTGCCCGACATGGAACCACTCTCCGCGATGGTTGCTGCCGCCGACAAAGGACGCAGCATTCTGTTTCGCGTCGGCGCGCCTGCTTTTCTCGTAACGACATTCGGAGCGTTGTTGGCGTGGGGCTACACGGGCACGGGCCAAAGTGCGCCCGAAGTTCGTTTGCCCAAAACAGCATTGCCCGTTGCTGCGTCGCAAGTGCAGATGACACCGGCCACGTTCCGCAAAACTGAAACTGCTCCGTTACCTCGCGTGGCAGAACCGGCCCTCGAGCCCGAACCGGTGAGCGAGTTGTCACTCGAACAAGCGCGCAAGATCGCTGCGAAGTTTGTTCGCGGTTCACTCGGCGCAATGGAGATCGTTGACACTGATGCCGGTCCCGCAATCGTGGCGGTCAACAATCAACGCCGAGCCGGCACGAGCAGTTTTGTGCTGCTCGAAAAACGTAGCGGGAAGTATGCGCTCAGCGCGCAGGGACGACTCGACAACCAGGGATTTACTCATGCGAACTGGAGCGCTGATCTGGTCGACGCAGATGAAGACGGGTATCAAGAGTTATTGTTCAGCGGCAAAGACCCGAGCGAGAGCCGAAATCTGAAACGTTTGATCCTGTTCGTCCCCAACGAAAAACGCACTTACTCAATGCAGATGACCGGCGAAACGACTGCGTCAGGTACGCCGCGAATTCAGTGGTTATCAAACGCAACCGGCACCGACGCCGCTCCTTACCGGACCGCCTTGCGACAAAAAGCCCGAGCAATAGTTACCCGGAAGCGTTAACACAGATAAAAGACAAAATCTGTGTATTCCGTGTAATCTGTGGCTAGCTTAGCTGCATCTATTGGTTTACCTTGTCGCAATGGAGCTATACGTGAAACGAACCTTCCTGGTCTCGCTACTACTTTTTTCACTTTTAACGCCTACAACTTTTCTCGCCGCAGCGGTCCCGCAACGAAAAACGGAGAGACCGGCCGCGCCCGCCGCGGCGGCAACCGCACCAGCGCGACTGCCCGAAGCCAAACTGATCAGCCAGGTGCTGCCGAACGGTTTGGAAGTCATCATTCTCGAAGATCACTCCATTCCGCTCGTCACGATCGAGTTGGCGGTAAAAAATGGCTCATACACCGAGCCGCCTGAGTTGAACGGCTTGTCGCATCTTTACGAGCACATGTTTTTCAAACAGAACCGCGCGATCGCAAATGCTGAAGACTATCTACGACGTATCGGACAGATGGGTATTGCCTACAACGGCACCACGCGCGAGGAAGTAGTCGATTACTACTTCACCACCACCAGCCCAAACATCCGCACCGCCATGCAATTCATGAAAGATGCAACGCGATATCCGTTGTTTGACGAGCGCGAGTTCGGGCGCGAGAAGGAAGTCGTAATTGGCGAGATCGATCGCAACGAGTCGAATCCGTTTTTCTATCTCACCCAGGAAATGAACAGCCGGTTGTTCTTCAAGTATCCGAGCCGGAAAAACCCGTTGGGAAATCGGCAGACTGTCGGCGGCGCGACCACCGCCATGATGCGGCTGATTCAGCAGCGTTACTACGTACCAAACAATTCAGCGCTGGTGATCACCGGCGACGTCAATCCGACGGACGTGTTGAAGATGGCGCAGGAGTTCTACGGCGACTGGCCGAAGCGTGAAAAGGATCCGTTTGTTGAGTTTCCGCTCGTCGAACATCCGCCGCTGCCGAAGAGCGAAGGCGTGGTGGTGTTGCAGCCGATTCAAAACGTGATCGTCGCCGTCGGCTGGCATGGACCGTCGATCGGCAAAGACAATCCGGCCACCTACGCTGCTGACGTTTTTTCATTCATTCTGCGGCAGCCCAATTCGCGGTTTCAGCGAAACCTGGTTGACAGCGGACTCGTGACCGGAGTTGACTTGAGTTATTACACGCAGCGCAACGTTGGGCCAATCATGTTGATTGCGCAGACCACTCCCGACAAAGCGCAGGCAGCGATCAAGGCGCTGTACAACGAAGTCGCGCATTTCAACGACAAGGACTACTACACCGACGAAGAGCTTGAAAGCGCGAAGGGTTTGCTCGAAGCCGACGATCTTTATTCACGTGAAAAACTGAGCGACTACACGCACACCTTGAGTTTCTGGTGGGCGTCGACCGGGCTCGAGTATTTTCGCGGTTATCTGCCGCGCTTGCGCGCAACGTCGCGGGCTGACATCAGCCGTTACATCACAACTTATATCCAGGGCAAACCGCACGTCGGACTCGCACTGATGTCGAATGAGGCGCAAAGCAAGATCAAAATTCAACCGGAAGAGCTAATAGGTCAATGAAAGAACAGATCAAGAGAATATTCAGCGCGTGGGTTTTAATAACCGTTCTTGTGTTTGGTGCGAGCGATGTTTCGCGCGCTACTCAACAAGGTAAAGGGCAGGCGCAGGAAACTGTGCGCAGCGTCGTTGCGAAGCAGGCGTCGCTGGTTAGCGAGTTTGATGTTAACGGTCTGAAGGTTTTGCTGAAACGCCGCGAAGGCAGTTTGACAGTCGCGGCGGGACTCTTTATCCGCGGCGGCTCGTCCAACATCAACGCGCAAAACGCGGGCATCGAATCGCTGATGCTCAGCGTGGCGACCGAAGCGAGCGCGAACTTTCCGCGTGCGAAGATGCGCACCGAACTGGCGCGCATGGGCACCGTCATTGGCAGCAGCTCCAACAACGATTATTCGGTGCTGTCGCTCGGCACCACGCGCATGCACTTCGATCAGTCGTGGAAGATTTTTACTGACGTCGCGCTTCGCCCGTCGTTTACAAATGAAGACGTGTCGCTCGTGCAAAAGCGCATGGTTGTTTCGCTCAGCGACGACACTGATAGCCCCGATGTTTACTTGCAGCGGTTACAGGATCGTGTTGCCTACGCCGGGCATCCATATCTGAACAGCACTAATGGCACGCCGGAATCAGTTGCGAAACTCACGCCCGACGATCTGCGCCGTTATCACGCAAAGCTGATGGAAACGTCGCGCTTGTTGCTCGTGATTGTGGGCGATTTGAATCCGGCCGACGTGCAAAAACTGGTCGCGGATAGTTTAGGCAAACTGCCGCGCGGCACTTACAAAGTTGAAGAAATGCCGGCACTGGCGTTCAACAAATCGACCGTGGAGATTACGCCGCGCGAGCTTCCGACAAACTACATTCAGGGTTTGTTTGCGGCGCCGTCGTTGACCTCGCCGGACATATACGCGATGCGCGTGGCGAGCTCGATGTTGCGCGATCGTGTGTTTGAGGAAGTTCGTGTGAAGCGAAACTTGTCGTATGCGCCGGACGCGTTTTTGCGAACTCAGGCGGCGAACGTCGGTGGGCTTTACGTGACTGCGGTGGATGCGAATCAATCGATTCGCGTGATGCTGAATGAGATCTCGCGTTTGCAATCCGAACCGGTAAGCAACGACGACATTCACGCGGTGATCGCGCAGTATTTAACCTCGTACTACTTGGGTCAGGAAACAAACGCGGCGCAGGCGGGTGAGTTGGCGCAGTATGAATTGATTGGCGGCGGCTGGCGTAACTCGGTGAATTTTCTCGAGAAGCTGAGCGCGGTTACTCCGGCTGACATTCAGCGCGTGGCGCAGAAATACATGCGCAACATTCGCTTCGTCGTGCTGGGAAATCCGCAGAGCGTGGACCCGACAGTCTTCACCGGCCAGGCTGGTTAAGCCACAGATCCGTGGCCTACATCGTCTCGCGCAGGTACTTCTCGTAGAGCTTCGGATCGAGACGTTGCAACATGCGTGCTTCGGCAGTGGCCATTGAGATGTTGCCGCTTTCGTAATAAGCAAGCGCGAGGTTGTAGAACGTCTCGGGGTTGTCGGGGCGCAATTCTTTGGCTGTGGTGTACGACTCGATCGCCTCACGCAAACGACCGGCGTAGTAGTAAGCATCACCGAGCTTGTTGTGAATGTTCGCGTCTTCGGGCTTGAGCTGCAACGCTTGCTGATAGGCGCGAATCGCTTCCTGACTCTTTCCCTGTTTCACTTTGCAATAGCCGACCTGAACCCACGCATCAGCGCGCTTCGGATTCTTATTGACGGCGTTTTCGAAATAGCCGACGGCGCTGTCGTAGTTGCCCAGCCACAGTGAATCCAGACCGTTGCGATACGAAGATTCGGCAACGTCGCTTTTGCCTTTCGGTGCGATGTCCGATAGCGGTTGCAGTTTCCCGGCGCGCAACTGGCCTACACGAGCGGCGGCGATTGCGAGATTGATGTTTTGACCGTTCGTGACTTTGACCGTGACGACGCCGAGCACCTGTCCCTTCAAATTGAAAACCGGACTGCCGCTGTTGCCGTGTGAAATCGGAGCAGTGATCTGAATGATGCGGTAGCTGTTTGGCACTTCACGAACTGCCGACACGATGCCGTCGCTGACGGAGCCCTCGAGTTTCAGCGGATTGCCGATGACGAAGATCGGTTCGCCTTCGTCGGGCAGTTCGCGCGCAAGTTCGGTCCCACGCGCCGGTTGGAGCGGCATATCGACACTGAGCAACGCGAGATCGCCCTCTTCGTCGACCGCAAGCGCGCCGGTCACCTGATAGATCTTGCCTTTACCTTCGAGAGTCTTGATCTCGGCGCGCGCGGCGCCGCGAACGACGTGCAGGTTGGTGACGACCTGGCCCGAAGTGAGAAAGAAACCACTGCCGGTCATCAGCGCTTCACCACTTGAATCGTAAGTCGCGATCGCGACGACGGCGGGCTTCACTCGTTTTACGAGCGCCGGCAGGCCTTCCTGCGCCTGAACAAAGGACGCAGCCAGGAGGATCAGTGCCAGGGGAACCAAACGGGGGAATATTCTCTTCGTCATGTCGTCAACATTCTAAAAAGGGAGATTTCGGTCCGTGATGGGGAATCGACGGCCAGGGGCATCTCGCTGTTAGTGAAAAGAGTCGAGGCTCGGTTGAGCCTGCCGGGAGACCTGAAGCTGCCCGTGCGCAGCTTCAGCAGCGGGTATATTAACGCAAAATAACATTCTTGTGGAAGTTGTTTGTGAGATTTATGACATAAGAAAAGGGCCGCGCCTTGCGGCACGGCCCCAAACCATCGATCCTTCGCGGAAATTACGGAACGATGTGAATCGTTGCGACTGCCGGTCCTGCCGGCGAGGCGCCAAGAGCTGACTCCAGCGTCAACAACAAGCCAAAGTCCGCCAACGCCGTTTCAGTCTTGATTTCGGCTTCGTTGCGGCCTCCGGTGTTTATGATCTCACCGAGTTTCTGATACGTCCCATCCGATCCGACGGCCCACGCGATAAATTTCTGGCCCGCAGGCGCTTCCTTCAGATCGTGGAACTTCAATCTTACTTCGGTTGGTTTCTCTTTGTGTGGGGTGATGAATACATTCGCCCGCGCTCCGGTCAAAGCACCAGTGAAATCGACCTTGATTTTGGTGTCGTCACCGGTCTTGAGACTGGGTATGCCCAGCAGTGGAGCAGTGTAGGTTCCGGCTACCGTTGTAGTCGGAGTTGCGACAGCCGCGACCTTCTCACCTGACGGGCTCTGTCTGACTGGCACCACCGCATAGCCTTCAGGCACTGCACTGCGGAAGAAGATCTTCGTGTTCGGATCGTACGCACTCAGCGTAGTTTCCGGTGAAGCAATCAACATGAATTTGCTCAACGGCGTCGTCGTCGCTAACGTGCCCACGCCGTTGCTGATCGCTACTGGACCGAGCGCGGTTACCGCACCAGTGTCGTCGATCGCATACAGCGTCAACGCGGAAACATCTGCTGGTACGTTGGTCAGGTTGAGTTTGATCCTAGTTCCGTCATCATCACGCAGAATCGTCGCCACACCCTTAGCGCCTTGGATGGTGACGGGATTGAGCATCAGCGTTACTTCTTTCTTCGCTGGATATTCGATTATCGTGTACGTTCCGTCAGGATTTTGGACTGTCTTCGTAACGGTTGTAGTAGTTTCCTGTGCGAAGGCGAGTGTGGACAGCGTTAAAGTGAGAATCACGGCGGCCAAAACACTCGAGACGTGCTTGTTCATCAGTTGTACCTCCCTTGTGTCAAACTAATCGCGATTAATTGTCGGGGGAACGATGCCGGGGAGACGCACACAGGCGTATCTCTAAATGGTTCGGCAACCTTCATGCCCAACGGAGAGGCGAGCGAATTTGGCGGAAAGAGGTAGACGGAAATGATAGCGCGATATAGAACAGTACATCGCTGTACTGCTATAAGCACGCAAGATTGCTCACGGATCTGTTGCTAAAGTTTAGTAAGCCTTTACTTCGGCTATTGCATTCGCAACATCGGAAGGTTGCGGAAGGATTGCGTCCTCGAGTTGGGGGGCGTAGGCCACGAAGGTGTCGAGGGCGCAGACGCGCTTGACGGGAGCGTCGAGGTATTCGAAGAGCTCGTCCGCTATGCGCGCGGCGATCTCGGCGCCGTAGCCGAAGGAGAGTGAATCTTCGTGAGCGACGATCACGCGGTTCGTGCGTTTGACGGATTCGACGATGGCGTTCCAGTCGTACGGAACGAGACTGCGCAGATCGATCACTTCAACGCTGGTTCCTTCCTGTTCCGCCTGCTTCGCAGCCACGAGCGAACGCTGAACCAAAGCGCCATAGGTAATAATTGTTAGGTCTTTGCCTTCGCGAACTTTCTTCGCCTTGCCAAACGGGATCATGAAGTCGTTGCCGGGATAGGCCGACTTGTTGTACGCCTGACGATAGAGATGCTTGTGTTCGAGAAAAAGGACCGGGTCGTCGCAACGAATTGCCGTGCGCAGCAGTCCATTCGCGTCGAGCGCGTTTGACGGATAGATCACACGCAGCCCGGGAATCTGTGTAAACGTCGAGACGCCTGACTGCGAGTGGTAGACCGCGCCGCCTTTAAGATAACCACCAACCGGCACGCGCATCACGACAGGCGATTTCCAATCACCTCCCGAACGCCAGCGCATCAACGCCAGCTCGTTGCGAATCTGGTGCATCGCGGGCCAGATGTAGTCGAAAAACTGAATCTCAACGACCGGCTTAAAGCCGCGCGTGGCCAGGCCTATCGCGCGGCCGACGATGTTTGCTTCCGCAAGCGGTGAATTAAACACGCGCGCGCCGCCGAAGTTTCGTTGCAGGTTGGCAGTGACTTTGAAAACACCGCCCTTGCCTTTCACGGTTTCCAGATACTGCTCGCGCGAACAATCAGCCACGTCTTCGCCAAATACGAGGATCCGCGGATCGCGCGCCATCTCGGTGTGCAAAGTGCGATTGATCAGATCGACCATCGTGCCGGGATTGCCCGAGAGTTGCACCTGGTCTTCCGTGTCAAATTCTTTCGAAGTGGGATCGACGTCAGGTGAAAAGATAAACTGCATCACGGTGTCCTGCGCAGGCTGCGCACTCGCGAGCGCGATGTCGGCCGCTTCGTTCACTGCCACGTCGGCCTCGTCCTTGATCTGCTGCAATCCTTCCTGATCGATCACGCCCGAGTCGATCAGCAAAGCGCCAAAACGTTTCACCGGATCGCGTTCGGCCTCCGTGGCTCGTTCTTCATCGGGCCGGTAAAGCTTTTCGTCATCAGAAAGCGAGTGTGAATACGGGCGAATGACTTTCGCGTGGACCAACGACGGACCTTTGCGTTGACGGCAATAATCAACCGCGCGGCGCATCGTCTCCAACGATTCGATCGCGTCAGTGCCATCGCAACGCTGAATGTAGAGCGAAGGAAAACCTTCAACCAAACGCGACACGTCGCCGCCCGCAGTCTGCACTTCCACCGGAACGCTGATCGCATAACCGTTGTCTTCAATCAGAAACACCACCGGCAACTTCAGATTGCACGCCGTGTTCAGCGCTTCCCAAAACTCACCTTCACTGGTGGTGCCTTCGCCGACGGAGACGTAAGTCACTTCATCGTTATGAAAGCCCTCGATTCGCTTTTGCAACTCAGGAATCAACCGGAAACGATAAGCGGCTTCAGCACAACCGACCGCTTGCAGCAGTTGCGTGCCCGTGGGCGATGACTGCGAAACGATGTTGAGCTCTTTGTGGCCCCAGTGCGAAGGCATCTGACGCCCATGCGAATTCGGATCTGCTTCCGCGCCAACACCGGAGAGCAACTGCTCGAGCGGCGTCATGCCAAGCTGCAAACAGAGCGCGCGATCGCGATAGTACGGATAAAACCAATCGTAAGCCGGCTTCAACACCACACCCGCCGCTGCCAGCACCGCTTCATGACCGGCGCCGCTGATCTGAAAGAAGATTCGATTCTGACCCTTGAGCTGGATTTCTTTGTCGTCGAGCCGCCGCGAGAGATACATCGTGCGATACATCTCGAGCAGCAGTTTGTGATCCGGTAATTGTTCTTCTTTCGAAACTGAACTGGGAATTGGCCTGGGCGCCAGTTCTGTAACGTTATCCTCCACGGATTCTGCGGATGAATCTGCTTTTCGAACCAGCTTCAAAACTTTGGTGTCAGTGTTCATAAGATTCCGCCAGCGTCATGCGGTATTCTTCAGCCATGCCGGGATGTCCGTGGCGTTGCGCGGTTTCGATGCCGCGTTCATACGCCTCACGCGCCTGGTCGCGTTTGCCGAGCCGCTCATACGCGCCCGCCAACATGCCGAATGCATTTCCCTCGTCGTCAACCTTTTCGAGATAACGGTTCAGCGTGTCGATCAACTCTTCGTCGCGACCCGCTTTCTCAAATTCTTTAGCCAGACCAAAAAGCACACTCGTATTGCCTGGGTCGGTGGCTAGCATCTGTTTGAAAAGCTCGATTCGATTTGTCATTTTCCGATAATCAGTTTCGCGATCGTCTGCAACTGCATGTTTGAAGTTCCTTCGTAGATCGCGCCAATCTTCGAGTCGCGCCAGTATTTCTCAACCGGATAATCCTTAACGTAACCGTAGCCGCCGTAAAGCTCGATCGCCTTCGAACTGACGCGCTCGGCGACGCGCGACGAGTAAAGCTTCGCCATCGCCGCTTCCTTCACGAAGTTGATGCCGGCGTCTTTCATGCGCGCGGCGTTGTAAACCATCAAACGCGCGGCTTCGAGCTCGGTCGCCATCTCGGCGAGTTGAAACTGAACGCCCTGAAACTGGTTGATCGACTTGCCAAACTGCTGCCGCTCGGTGGTGTAAGCCAAAGCGCTTTCCAACGCGCCGGTAGCGATGCCGATCATCTGCGCGCCGATGCCGATGCGCCCTTCGTTCAACGTTTCGATCGAGATCTTGTAACCCTTGCCCGCTTCGCCGAGCACGTTTTCTTTCGGCACCTGGCAGTCTTCGAGGATCAACTCGACGGTTGATGACGCGCGAATGCCGAGTTTGTTCTCCTTTTTGCCGATTGAGAAACCGGGAAAACCTTTTTCGACGATGAAAGCCGTGATGCCTTTGTAACCGGCCTCGGGATTCGCATTCGCGAAGAGCACGAAGATCTCGGCTTCGATACCGTTTGTGATCCAGAGCTTGCGGCCGTTGAGCAGGTAGTGATCGCCTTTATCGACGGCGCGCGTTTGCATCGCGAAGGCGTCTGAACCCGAACCGGGTTCGCTCAGCGCGTACGCGCCGACGTGCTCGCTTGCGAGACGCGTCAGATATTTCTCTTTCTGCTCTTGTGTGCCCCAGCGAATAAAGGCGTTGTTGACGAGCGTGTTCTGCACGTCGACAAACACGCCGATCGACGCGTCAACGCGCGAAAGTTCCTCCACCGCGAGAATGGCGGTGAAAAAATTAGCGCCAGCTCCGCCGAACTCTTCGGGCGTTTCGATACCCATCAAACCGAGTTGAAAACACTGCTTGATAACGGCCGGATCGAGTTTCGCAGCCTCGTCCATCTGTTCGACGCGCGGGCGAATCTCGCCCTCGGCAAACTCGCGGACGCTCGCACGAAACATCGACTCGTCTTCGGAGAGAGTAGTAAGTGGAATAGCTGATGCGTGCATTAGAGCTGTTTGTGATTGACTCATGTGTGAAATGTTAGTTATGCCGGACTCAAAATGAACGTAGCATCATAATCGAGCGGCGAAGATTCCCGCAAAGGCGGATGTGTTAACGTTACCTGATGGCCGTTGAAAGCCCGAAAGTTGATTCCGCTCGTCGCAGTAGATTTGCGCCACTTGGAATCATATTTGGCCTGCTGGGACTGCTCCTGTTCGCCTATTTTGTGCGGCGCGCGGGCATCGGCGAGATCTTTTCCAACATTCAACGTCTCGGCGCCGGCTTCCTGCTCATCCTCGCGATCTCCAGCATTCGCTACGTTGTTCGCGCGCTTGCCTGGACGCGCTGTGTCGAACGGCCGCATCGGTTGCCATTTCGTGACGCAGTACAGGCGCGTTTGATGGGCGACGCCCTCGGCAACATCATTCCGTTTGCGAGTGTCGCGGTGAGCGAGCCGTCGAAAGCAGTGTTTGTAAAAGATCGTGTGCCCTTGCTCGTCGGACTATCAGCGCTAGCAATCGAAAACATCTTCTACGCGCTTTCGGTCGCCCTTTTTATTTGCGCGGGCACGGCGACGCTGTTGCTCAGCTTTTCATTGCCGAAAGGTTTGCGTTACGCGAGCATCGGCGCGCTCGTCACGACGCTGATCATCATTCCCACCGGCTATTTCCTGCTGCGCAGCCAGAAGAAGTTTCTGAGCGGAGCGCTGGGGTTCTTCGGCCGGCTCGGAGTCGCTCCGAATCTGGTCGCGAAAATCCTGCCACGCGCGCAAACACTCGAAGAGCGCGTCTACGGTTTCTACGATCGCAATCGCGGCAGCTTTCTTTCAATCTTCGCCCTCGACATGTGCTTTCACCTGGCCGGGATCGTGGAGGTTTACACGACGTTGTTGTTCATCAGTCCGGTCGCGCCAACGTTGCGGCAGGCGTTCATACTCGAATCGGTGAATAGGATCATCAATGTCGCCTTTAAATTTATTCCACTGCGTGCGGGCGTTGACGAAGGCGGGACGGGTCAGGTGTCGAAGGTGTTGGGATTTGCGCGCGGGATTGGCGAAACACTCGCGATCATTCGCAAAGGCCGCGATATTTTCTGGAGCGCGGTCGGTCTTTTATTGATCTGGAGAAAAGGTTTTTCGCTCAGCGGGCTTGCAGACGACGAACCTACTCGTACGCCAGTGCACTAACCGCATCGAGATTCGACGCGCGCCACGCCGGATACAACGCACCGAGAACGCCGCCAATCAATCCAATCGCCGCCGCCACACTCGCCCACGCCCAGCTAAATTCAAAAACCAGTCCGTAAGCGCGGTGAATCAGATATCCGGCTGCGAGTGAAACCGCAAAACCGGCGATCAGTCCGATGATGCTAATCAGTATTGCTTCCTTCTCGATGATTCCCACGATGTAACCACGCGAAGCGCCCATCGCTTTCAGAATGCCGATCTCGCGCGTACGTTCCGTGATCGTCGTGTACATCGCCAGCATCACCACGAGCGCACTGACCACCGCAGCGAGCCCGACCAGCACACGCAGGAAAACACCGAGGTACGGAATACTCTTTTCAAAACTCGGGAAAACTTCTCTCGTCGGTTGAATCGTGTTGCCCGGCAATTCCTGATCGATCCGTTTCGCCGTCGCGTCAACCTGATCCGAATTCCGGAGCTTCACAAAGATAAACGTACACTTGCCGGGAGCTTCAAGCGCTTCCTGCATCGCGGTGAGCGACATTTTCACACGCGGGCCTGATTCCGGTGAGTAAATTCCCGCGATGCGATATTCCCTTTTGCCGAGCTGTTTGATCTTGTCGCCGACACGCAAGTTGTTATTGCGAGCCTTGGTTTCGTCGATCACGACTTCGGTTGAGTCTTGCGGTCCTCGGCCCTCAACCATCGTGAGCCCGTTCATGCTGGAATAAGCATCCCAATCGACGCCATCGACCTGCTCGATACCGATGCCTCCCGCACCCGGTACGATATTGCGAATCAACGGTAGGGCTGCTTCAACGCCTTCGATCGCTTTCAACCGTTCGACGTAACGCGTGTCGAGGTTGGTGGCCATTGAAGTTAGCTGCACCGCGCCCGGACGCATGAAGATCAGCTCAGCGCGAACATTGCTCGCACGGCGCTGGAGGTCGTTTGACATGCCGCGGGCGAGACCCGTAAACAGCATCACCAGACTGACACCCAGCGCGATTCCGGCGACGCTCACCAGCGTGCGAATCGGTCGTTGACGAATATTTGAGGTAACTAGATTATCCAAGTGTAATCAACTTCCGGCACGATCTTTTCCGCGGATTACACGGATTTTAATACACCGTCTGTGTAATCTGTGGATAGATACCATAAGGCATTTTGGTCTAAGCTAACAAACGTCAGGTACGGTTCTTGATTTGAGATTTACCCGTGGCTGAGAATTTAAAGCTCATACTCACACTCCTCGTCATTCTCGGTTTCGGTTTGCGCGTCACCCAGCTCGGCGCGATCGGCTTCGCCGAAGACAAGATGAACAAACTTGATGCCATTCACGCCTACGAGCTCGGCGACTTCTCCGTAAACTCCGAACATCCGATGGTGATGAAGCTGTTGATGTGCGATACACGTTGTCCGTGATGCCGTTTGTTTTCATGTTCGCGGCGGATAAAGCAGGTTACTTCTTCCCGCACGACGAGTTTTACGACGACGGACTGCGCGAGGCGATCAAGTTCGTTTCCGAAAACGCGCCGCAGGGAGCGACGATTGCTCACGAAACACCGGGCGTTGTGCGTCACTACATTTCGGACTTTGGACGCACCGATCTAAACTCTCAAGTAATCTCCTCGTCCCACTTTGATGTAACATCAGCGACCGGTCCAGTTTTCGTTATCTTCCAAACCGGCCGCACCTATTTCGAAAACCGCGACGAGCTTGCGGTCGTGCGGGCGAAGTTTTCGTAAAGTGCATACAGTTACCATCGAAGGTGTCACGGCCGCTGAGGTCTTCGTGAATCAATGAAGAAACGTTCACCGTTTGTCCACTCGCTCCTGACTTTGGTGTTGATGCTGACGCTCGTGCTTGTGGCGCGTAGCTTCGTGCCCGATCGCGTTCAGATCACGATTCTCGGTACCACCGATCTGCACGGCAACATATTCCCGATCGATTACTACACGAACAAACCCGACAACCGCGGGCTCGCAAAAGTCGCCACACTCATCAAGCGCATTCGCAAAGAACAGCCCAACGTTCTGCTCATCGATTCGGGCGACACGATCCAGGGCTCGCCGCTCGAATCGTTTCATGGCCGCAAAAACAACCAGCCGCCCGATCCGATGATGCTCGTGATGAACTCTTTGAACTACGACGCGATGGCCGTCGGTAATCATGAGTACAACTTCGGTCTCAAGGTGCTGGAGAAGGCGCGGGCGGAAGCAAACTTTCCCTGGCTCTCCGCAAACACGTACGACATCGCGAAACAGCAACCACATTACAAACCCTACATCGTGAAGCAAGTCGCCGGCGTGCGTATCGGCATTCTTGGTTTGACGACACCGGGCGTGCCGAACTGGGACAACCCGCCAAACTACGCCGGGCTTGAATTTCACGACCCTGTCCCCGAAGCGCGCAAGTGGGTATCTATTTTGCGCGATAAAGAAAAGGCCGACATCGTCGTTGTCGCGATGCACATGGGACTCGGCGAAGACCTGCGCACTGGTGAAGCAAGTCCCGGGCAGGTGGCCCACGAGAACGAAGCGATCTCGATTGCGAAAGAAGTTCCCGGCGTCGACGTCATCTTCATGGGCCACACGCATCGCGACGTGCCTTCGCTTTACATCAACGGCGTTCTCCTCACGCAGGCAAACCACTGGGGCAGGAATCTCGCCCGCGCGGATATTTACTTACAGAAAACTGAAAGCGGCTGGCGCGTCTACGCGAAATCCGCGCGCACCTTGCCGACTGACGATCGTGTAGAACCCGATCCGGAAGTCGCCAAACTCGCCGCGCCCTACGACAACGAAACGCAAGGCTGGCTCGCGAAAGTTATCGGCCAATCCGCGGAAGAATTGACCGCGAAAGAAGCGCGCTTCCGCGACACGGCGATTCTCGATCTGATCCAGAAAGTGCAACTCGAAGCGGGCAAGGCGGACGTGTCGATGGTCGCGAGTTTCAATTCCGAGGCGAGGATCGCAAAAGGTCCGGTGAGCGTGCGCGACATCGCCGGGCTTTACGTTTACGAGAACACGCTCGTCGTGCTCGAAGTCACCGGTCAGCAATTAAAGGACGCGCTCGAACACTCCGCGAAGTATTTCAAAACCTACGTGCCCGCTAAGCCCGCGTCGGATTTAGTCGACGAGAAGATTCCCGCCTACAACTTCGACATCGCCGAAGGTGTCACCTACGATCTCGATATTTCCAAACCCATAGGCCAGCGAATCCAGAACCTTCGTTTTCGCGGCCAGCCGCTTTCGCCGACTCGAAAGCTGCGGCTGGCAACGAATAACTATCGCGTTAATGGCGGTGGTGGGTATACCATGTACAAGAACGCGCCAGTCGTCTATCGTTCCAGCGAAGAGATTCGTGAGCTGATCATCGACTGGCTCGAGAAAAACAAAACGGTTCCCGTCAAACCAAACAACAACTGGCGCCTCGTGCCGTAAGCCAGTCTTTGTTTTTACGGCTTTCCCCAGATGCCTCGACTTGCAGCCATTTCAGGCAAACTGAAGGGAGCGATCTTCACTCTTACCGAAGAGGCGCTCGTCATTGGTCGTGAGACCGCTGCGAATCTCTGCCTTGCGGATGCTTCCGTTTCCCGCCGTCATTCGAAGATCGAAAAGAAAGACGAACAGTACGTCATCACTGATCTCGAGAGCCTCAACGGCACGTTCATCAACGATGTGCCGATTCGCAGCCGCCCGCTCGAACACGGCGACCGCGTGCGCATCGGGGATTCGCAGTTCGTTTTTCTGACGCACGAAGGCGAAGGAGCTTCGAAATCGAGCGAAGTCACGATCGATGAAGTGCAGATCGTGACCGGTCCGACGGTCCAGGTGCGGCTCGACGAAGCCGTCTACCAGATGGAGCGTAACCTGGGCGCATTGATGAAAGTGTCGACGGCGATCAACGCGATTCGCGGTCTCGATTCATTGCTCGAACGGCTGCTCGAACAGTTGTTTGAGGTGGTGCCCGCGCAACACGGCGCGATCCTGCTCACAAACGGCGAATCGTTTGATAGCGGTTTTGTTTTCGGCCTCGATCGCAAAGATGGAAAGAACAAGGCGGTTAACGTGAGCCGCACGATCGTGCAGCAGGTCATACGAGACGGTGTCGCAGTGCTCGCGTCTGACGCGGCGGCCACGGAGCCAACGCTCGCCACGGAAAGTTTTATCGAAACACGCGCGCATTCTGTGATGTGCGTGCCGCTGGTGATGGTCGGTCGAAAACTCGGTGTGCTTTATCTTGACACGACAGTTTCGCGCGATCAGTTCAACAAAGACCACCTGCAACTCGTAACCGCGATCGCCGGCATCGCGGCCGTCGCGATCGAAAACGCGCGTCATTTCGAGTGGCTCGAAAAAGAGAACGAACGCCTGCTGGCCGACGTCAACATCGAACACAACATGGTCGGCGAAAGCGGCGCGATGCAGCGTGTTTATCATTTCATTTCGAAGGTCGCGCCGACGGATGCGACAGTGCTGATCAACGGCGAGAGCGGCACCGGAAAAGAGCTGGCCGCGCGCGCGATTCATCGCAACAGCAAACGTGCGCAGAAGCCGTTCATGGCGGTAAACTGCGCGGCCTTGTCCGAGTCGCTTTTGGAAACGGAACTGTTTGGTCACGAACGCGGTGCGTTCACCGGCGCGATCGCGCAGAAGAAAGGACGGCTGGAGATTGCCAGCGGTGGGACCGTTTTCCTCGACGAGATCGGTGAGCTCACGCCGTCGTTGCAAGTGAAACTGTTGCGCGTGCTACAGGAGCGTGAGTTTGAGCGCGTCGGTGGAACGTTGACGATCAAAGTCGATGTCCGCGTAATTGCGGCGACGAACAAGAACCTTGACGACGCGATGGCCGCGGGCCAGTTTCGTCATGACCTTTTTTATCGTCTGAACGTCGTTTCGCTCGAAATGCCCGGACTGCGGGAGCGGCGCGAGGACATCATGCTGCTCGCGAGTTATTTCGCGGAGAAATACGGTGCGATGTGTAATCGGAAGTTGAAAGGTATTTCGCGAGACGCGCGCGCATCGCTCGTGGCTTACGATTGGCCCGGCAACGTGCGCGAGCTGGAAAACACGATCGAACGCGCCATAGTGTTGGGGACTACTGAGTGGATTCTGCCCGAAGACCTGCCGGAGGCTTTGCTCGAAACAGTGGACGTTGTTGCTACTCGCACCACGTATCATGAGGCAGTGGCGCAGAGTAAAAAACAGATCATCGCGACCGCAATGGACCAGGCGAAGGGCAATCTCAACGACGCCGCACGGATCCTGGGAGTGCATCCGAATTATCTGCATCGGTTGTTAAGAAATACCAACCTCGAAGATCAAATGAACACCCGGGAGATGTAAACCTGCAAAACGAAAACGAGAATCTCTCGCTGCGCGATGCGACGCCTGACGACGAGGCTTTTCTGCTGGAAGTTTACGCGAGCACCCGGCTTGAAGAGTTGGAAGGATTCGGGTGGGACGACAATCAGAAGCAAGCCTTTATCAGGATGCAGTTTCTTGCTCGTGAAAGATCCCAGCCTCGAGTAGACAACAAGATCATTCTTCTGAATGGGCGCCCGGTTGGGCGAATGCTGGTCGATACAACTGAGACGCCGATGGTGCTCAGGGATATTGCTCTCTTGACGGAGTATCGCAACGCCGGCATTGGGAGCCGTTTGATTCAAGAGTTAATGACGGAAGCTGCGTCCGCCGGAAAACCGATTCGACTGCACGTCGTGGCCTCATCTCCCGCGGTGCGGTTGTACGAGCGTTTGGGATTTCGCAGCCTCGGCGATGAAGCAGGAGCAGCCTATTTGGAAATGAAATGGGTTCCTGCTACAAGTTGAGTTGATGCCTACCTACAGGATCAATCCATACATCAGTTTCATCGAGAATCGTTTGTTTCCGGGCGTGATTCAGCGCGCGGTTTTTCATCGGCTGACCGGGGAAATAATCGAACACGACTTTACGAAGAGTTTGACCGCGGACGACGTTCAACTGCGGCAACTGATTCAACGCGGATTTCTTATCACGGAGGATTTCGATCCGTTAACGCCGTTACTGGATTGGTATGTTGCGCGTCCGATTCAAAACCCGGCTCTCGTTTATCGTTCGCAAACCGGAGAATGGATGCTGGTGCGGACGTCGATGAAACAAACCGTCTACTCGCCAAAACTCGACGAACTGCCAGTGGTGGTTGAAGAGATGTTGTCGCCGTTAGCTGCTGAGATCTTGTTGATGGCCGATGGAACCAGAACGCTCCGACAGATCTTTAGTGAGTTAACAGAAGCACGCGAGGCGATAGATTTCCTGACGAGTCAGGAACGGCAGTTGATCAAGTTAACGTTGCGGCAAGAAGATCTGGATGATCCTTTCAGTAGCGTCAACATAGTGCCGCGTAATCTTTATCACTCCGAGAAAAAAAACGAACCCATCGTCGATTTTCACCTACACGGCATCGAGGAAGCCGAGTGGGAATTTGATTTTATCGAGCCGACTGTAAACCACTCGTTCCGCTTTCCTCATGAAGCGCTGAACGGTCTCGATTACGGCTCGCGGTTTTGTGTTTCGACGCTGAGGACCGAAGTAGTTCCGTTGCTGGACCACGCGGACCATCTCGAAGTGCTGGAAGTCGGCGGCGGCACGGGTAGCTTTGCGCGGTCGTTCATCAACCAGTCGAAGTTGAATAAGACACCCGTCAATTATCACATCCTCGATTTATCGCCGGCTTTGATGGAGAACCAAAGAAAGCTCTTGTCTGAACTGCTCCCTGTGAGCAGTCATTTCCATCAGGATGCGACCGAGTTTGATCTTCCGGACCATACATTTGATCTGATTGTGTCGAACGAAGTGATAGCAGATTTTCCAGTCGCCCCTGGTAAAGGAGATGGCGCTTACTATGTCGAAAAATATGATCTCTCGGTGAAAGATGCGCCCGATTCTTTCGTGGTTAACGCCGGCGTTTTTCGCTTCATCGAACGCGCGTGGGAACATCTAAAGCCGGGTGGCACGCTCATCGTCTCGGAGTATGGGTCGGAGCATATCTATCCGGCCGCGTCTTTCAACCTGAATCACGACGAATACACGATTCACTTTGGTCACCTTGCCGCGTGTGCCGCCAAAGTTGGTTTTGAATGCCGGCTGCTAACGTTGAAAGAGTTTCTCGGTCTTGACGATGACGTGCCGGTCCTCAGTGGACGCGAAGAACATTTGCTCTGCCTGAATCACATTTTCAAGAATTACGGAGAGGTGCTTCCTTACGCGGTGATCTCCAAGTCAGACTTCGAAAATCGCTGCCGCGCGATAGTAGAACAGACCGGACTGATCGGGTATTCTTTCTCGCCGCTGCGCACGGGATATCACTACGGTCCCAATATTAGAGACTTTTACGTTCTAATCATGATAAAGCCCAAGGAGAGTTGAATGGAGACTGCTTTAACGCACGACGCATTTGCCCAGCAGGCTAATAGCAAGTTTCAGGTTGAAGTTGACGAAAACACCGGCGTGGAACTGGAGCTGGCCGAGGTGTCGGAACTCAAAGTGTATCCTCAGCAGGAGGAGTTTGTGCTTTTGTTTCGTGGTCCCGTCGATGTGTTTCTCGGTCAGGGTGCGCGTAACTTTAGCCACGATCAAATGGGCCAGTTTGAGTTGTTCATTGTTCCCGTTCGGCAAGATGCGCAGGGCTTTTACTACGAAGCAGTCTTCAATCGCATTCGCGAATAGTCAGTCAAAAGATGAGCAGCCAGTCGCCACAACCCGCAAACATTACACTTCGTCCCGTTAATTCAGACGACTACGATTTTCTAGTTGAAGTTTACGGCAGCACTCGAGCCGAAGAGATGGCTCTGACGCCATGGACCACCGAACAGCAGTTGGCATTTGTGCGTTCGCAGTTCGCCGCGCAACAAGACCATTACGTGAAAAAATATCCCACGGCCAATCACGACATAATCATGTCTGACGATCGGCCAGTGGGACGTCTCTACGTTGCTCGATTAGATCAGGAGATCAGAATTATCGATATTACTCTGCTGCCCGGTGAGCGGAATGCCGGGATCGGAAGCTTTCTGATCAAGCAATTACTCGACGAAGCTAACCGCTCTAATAAGATGACACGAATTTACGTGGAGGAATTCAATCCTTCACTTCGTCTCTTTGAACGTTTGGGTTTCTCACCTAGCGAGCAGCACGGAATTCATCTGCTCCTGCAGTGCTCGGGAAGTTAAGAATGTAGGCGATTGATCACTACCTCGTAGTGTGGAGCGCGTTTATCTTTGGTTCCAACCGGAACGACCAGGAAAGAGAACATACCCAACTGTTCGTGCTCCATCAGATATGTATCCTGCTTAAGAGTCATCTCTTCTGAACCACGAAAGATAAGTGAAAAGCCTTCTTTGCCTGCCGCGGCTTGTTTGCGGGAAGCAAAACTATTTACATCAACCAACTTGATCTTCACTTTTGCGGCCTGGTGATTGATCAGAAAACTCGTGCCGAGCTGGGATTTGAAAGACGCCAAATTTAGACCAGCCGGTGTAGTGCTCATGCCAAATGCATTCTCGGTGAGGGCCAGCGGAACCCCCGCTGCAAGTGCTACGAACATACCTCGCTTCAAGAACTCACGGCGCGACCTACTCATTTGTTTCCTCCTGAAATGCTTGATCTGGGCTTGCGGTAGAAATGGGGGTGCAGTCTATTTCTTCTTTCCCAAACTTGCAATAGAAAAAACATAGAAAAAGATTTTAGAGAATCTTCTATTACACTCTTGTAATATCTCAACAATCGATCTATAGTGCGCCCTCAAGTCGCTCTGCAAAGAACATTGCGAAGTCGAACCACTGTTTGGACCAAGTCCAGAGGTCCTATAACAGTCGGCCGGATAATCATTGATTCCCTAACGGCTTACCTACAGGAATAAGGAGACGATTCGATGGCCCAACCTTATGTCGGCGAAATAAGAATGTTCGCCGGAAATTTTGCACCAAACGGCTGGATGTTTTGTGACGGCCAGACCCTGCCGATTAGTGAGAACGAGACCTTGTTTCAGTTGATCGGTACGATGTATGGCGGAGACGGGGAAAGCACATTTAATTTACCCAATCTTCAGAGCAGGATACCTCTGCACTTTGGCACCGGACCGGATGGCGTAACGTACCAACAGGCTGAGACGGGAGGCGTTGAATCGGTGACGCTCACCACACAGCAGATCCCGATTCACACCCATCCCATGTTCTGTAGTTCCGGCGGTGGTACAAATTCGAGTAATCCGGCTGCTGGTGTTGCGACCGTAGCAGATATAAGCCAGTACAACGATTTGACGGTCGCGCCTAACACCGCACCGAATGCCCAATTGGGTGCTGCTCCTGGTTTTAACAGCGATATTACAGGAGGCTCCCAACCGCATGAGAACCTCATGCCATTCCTTTGCATTAATTACATTATCTCTCTCTTCGGGATCTTCCCGTCGCCAACCTGAGGCGCGGCTGTTTGAAGAAAGCGAGACTGTGGTACAGCGAGGTTGAACATTCAACAATTTAAGGAGTCATACCATGGCTGAACCGTTTTTGTCAGAGATCAGGATCTTTTCTTTTAACTTTCCTCCGAAGGGTTGGGCATTTTGTAACGGTCAATTGCTGCCCATTAACCAAAACCAGGCTTTGTTTTCCTTGCTAGGCACTGTCTATGGAGGCAACGGGCAAACCAACTTTGCTCTGCCTAACTTGCGGGGCCGGTCTTCGATCCATCAAGGAAGCGGCCACACCTTAGGCGAGGCCGCCGGTTCATCTGCTGTTACGATCAACATCCAGCAGTTGCCCACGCATACGCATTTTCTCAACAACAACATGGCAGTGGTCGATGCCAACCAGAACGCAGCTCAGGGTGCTCCTGGTGGCAACAACTGGGCCAATACCGGAAAGCAGATTTGGTGTACTAGTCAGCCAAACGCCGTGATGAACCCGCAGGCCGTGGGAAACGTTGGTGGCAGCCAGGCGCATACGAATATGCAACCTTACCTGGTGCTCAATTTCTGTATCGCACTGCAGGGGATTTTCCCGTCGCAAAACTAGAGAGGGAGAGAAATCATGGCTGATCCATTTGTCGCTGAAATCAGAATTTTTCCATTCAACTTTGCTCCCACGGGTTGGGCGTTCTGCGATGGCCAGCTTCTGCCGCTAAGCCAGAATACAGCGCTCTTCTCCCTCCTGGGAACAACTTATGGCGGTGACGGCAAGTCGACCTTTGCGCTTCCGGATCTGCAGGGCAGCGCAGCAATGCATCCGGGCCAGGGGCAAGGGTTGTCGCTCTACGATCTCGGCCAGATTGGCGGATCTGAATCAATTACCTTGTTGGTCAGTGAGATCCCGGCACACACACACGCCGTTGGCCGGGCGCTCAACGATGCCGGCAATACAATTACGCCTGTTAACTCCGTGTGGTCACAGTCAGCCGCAGGCCGCGGAGGAGCTGCTCTTTATAAAGACGGGTCACCGACCGGAAAAGTGAACATCCAATCACTGAATGTTTCCGGTGGTGGTCTGCCGCATAACAACATGCAGCCTTACTTGACGCTTAATTTCTGCATCGCCTTGCAGGGAGTCTTCCCGCAGCGGCCCTAACGGACCGCGCTTTTTTATTTAAGCGTCACGCACACCCACAATTGCGTCTACCTTTCCCGCTCCAGGGATGGGGCCTGGCACAGCTCTGGAGCTTAGGAGTTGAACAATGGTCTACGCTCAGAATAGGAAATCCACACGTAAGTTTAACCCCCGGACGGTTACTGGAATCTTGGCTACCCTCTCCCTGGCAGTCGTAAGCATTCTGGCCCTCTCGATAGCGCCTCGCTCGGTCGTTGCCGACTCGAGTAATTTGCCAAGCGCGGGCGCGAGTCGGGCTGAGCGACGCAACCATCGCATCAGTGTGCGTCCCGATATTGCTGCCGCCAAGCCAGCCGTACGAAACTTGGCATTGCCATTCTTTGTTTCAATTACTGTCGACAGAACGGATGATGCTGCTGCCGCGTCGGCTTGTACCGCGGCGGCAAACGACTGCAGTTTGCGAGGCGCAGTCACGTTCGCGAACGTGAACCCGGGCACCACGATCGTTATCCCGGCCGGAACCTACCAGTTGAATATCGCAGGCGGAGCCGGAGAAGGTTTTTCCGGTAACAACTCGATCGGTGATCTCGACGTCCTTGGCAACAACACGATCATCACCGGAGCAGGTTCAGCGACCACAATCATTCAGCAGACTCAGCCGAACGATCGTGTTCTCGAAGTAAATCCATTTCTCGCTGCAAACTTCAATTTCACGATTTCCGACGTGACGATCAACGGCGGAAAGGAAACGACCGCGGTCGGCGGCGGCGGCATTATTGCCGGCTCCATCGGCAACACCATGTCAGTTAGCAACTGTGTGATTTCAGGAAACAGTGCGACCGGCCTGGGCACGTTGGGCGGCGGCGGCATCTTGTACACCGGCGGAAGTCTCACGATAACGGGAACAACTTTCGCTAGCAATTCAACCAGCACCAGCGGCGGCGGTTTGGGTTACACGGCCGGCGATCCGCTGATTAGATTGCCATCTACCGGCACGCTTTCGGTAAGCGGTTCATCGTTCTCTGGTAACACTGCTAATTCCGCTGCCGCAGGTGGTGGCGGAGCAGATCTTTACAACTTTAACGGTGGTTTAGGAACTTACAGCATCAACAGTTCGAGCTTCTCGAATAACTCGGCGCCGAACGGACACGGCGGCGGAATCGTCGTTGAGAGTGGTCCATTGACTCTCACCACCAGTTCTCTGACGGGTAACTCGGCAGGTGTCACTGGTGGCGCGATCTCGTCCAACAGTAGCGCATCGGTCACGTTCTCGAGGTTGGTCGGTAACACCGTTCCCAATCCTTTGAACGGACTGTCCCTGTTCGCCTCCGGCGGTACTCTTACAGCCGACGACAACTGGTGGGGCATTAATACTGGTCCATCAGTAAATGATTTTCGCAGCATCAGCGGCCCGCTCTTCCCGTTGTCTTACTTGCAACTGAGAATTAGCGCGAGCCCGACTGAGGTCTGCAGCGGCGCCACGTCGATCTTTACGGCCGACATCAAACAAAGAAATATCGGCGCGCCTTTGACTACAGAGCTCAACGGCCTGCCGGCGTTCCTGGCGGTATGGACCAACGTCGTGGGTGGAACGCTATCAAGCACCACGAACTTCATTAACGGTGTAGCAACGGCCACGTTCACGGCCGGCATGACACCGGGACCGGGCGGCGCTGACGTCACAGCCGACAACCAGACTGTTACGGCTTCGGTAACCATCGATACCAATGCCACTACCGATCCGGCAGACCAGGTTGTTTGTGAAGGTCAAACGGCGACGTTCACCACCACAGCCAGCGGCCCGGGCACGATCACCTTTGTGTGGAAGAAGGGCGCCACTGTTCTGAACAACGGCGACCTTGGCGGACGCGTCAGCATCACCAGCGGCGGCAACACGAGTACGTTGACAATCACTGGCACACTGCCCAGCGATTCTGATACCTACACGGTTGAAGCGACCGGTGAGTGCAACACCTCTACGCAAAGCGCCACGTTGACCGTCAACCCGAACACGACTGCAACTGATCCCGCGGATCAGACAGTTTGTCAGGGTGCGATAGCCGGCTTCTCGACCACGGCAACCGGCGCGGACCTGCATTACGCGTGGACCCTGGACGGCTCGCCATTCAACGGCGATAGCCCAAGCATCAACGTTCCTACAGGATCTCTCAGCATTGGCAATCACACGATCGGCCTGACGGTGACGGGTTCCTGCGGCGTTGTCACGCACACGGCAACATTGACCGTGCAAGAGAACACGACGGCTACCGACCCGGCTGATCAGACGGTTTGCCAGGGCGATATCGCGAGCTTCTCAACCACGGCGACTGGCACAGACCTGCATTACGCATGGACTGTGGACGGTTCGCCATTCAACGGTGACAGCCCGAGCATCAACGTGCCGACCGGTTCGCTCGCTCCGGGCGCACACACGATCGGTCTGACAGTGACCGGCTCTTGCGGCACTGTTACTCATACGGCAACGCTAACGGTGAATGCGCAGACGGCAACTACTGATCCGGCCGATCAAACGGTCTGTCAGGGAACTGACGCGCACTTCTCCACGACGGCATCAGGCACTGGTCCATTCTCCTATGCGTGGACTGTTGATGGTTCGCCATTCGGCGGAAACAGCCCGAACATTACAGTTCCGACGGGCTCGCTTTCGGTGGGCGCCCACACAGTCACGGTGACTACGACGGGTTCATGCGGTACCGCAACACAAACCGCAACCCTGACCGTCACCAACTCCACGCCGGTGATCAACCTGAGCTCTAATTCGGCGACTATGTGGCCGCCCAATCACAAGTACGAGACATTCAACGTCTCTGACTTCGTCGCCAGCGCTACCGGAGGATGCGACTCATCGCAGAATCTCACTAACAGTGTGGTTATTCAGAAGGTGAGCAGCGATGAGCCCGAGGACAATCCAAGCGGCGGCGACGGCAACACACTGAACGACATCGTGATTGCGCCGGATTGCAAGTCGGTCCAATTGCGGTCTGAACGTGACGGCAACCTTAATGGACGTGTCTACACGATTACATTGAAGGTTACTGATTCGTTCGGCAACATTGCGACGGCAATCGTTAAGATTTCCGTGCCCAAGAATAACAACGGCACGGCGGTCGATAACGGCGCGGCCGCGGGATATACGGTAAACAGCCTCTGCCCATAACCGGCAGGGTGGTTCAGATCAGAAACGTTTGATGAAAGGTGACTGACATGAGAAATACGTTACGCAAGTCGAGCCCCCTGTTCACGTCTCTCGCGGTGTTGGGTATGTTTATCGGGATGATGGCCTTTGGTACTTTGCTGTCAAAGGCCCATGCTCCAACGACGGCCATCACGATTGCGAATAACTCCAGTCGTGAAATTCGTCACGTGTATCTTTCGGCACCCGATCAGGACAACTGGGGTTCGGACCAACTCGTCGGTTCGGTGATTTCACCGAATGGCGGATCGTTCACAATCAGCGACGCCAATTGCGGTGGCGGTGCCAGCATCAAGGTCATCGCCGAAGATCAGGAAGGATGCTTCATGTATCAGGTCGTCGCCTGCTCGGGAAGTGTCAGTTGGACCATAACCAACGACGCCTCTCGTGATTGTGGTAACTGACAACTTAGTTTGTAGTTAATAAATTGTGGAGCGGGGCTCGGGTGAATAACCCTTGCCCCGCTCTTTTTTTGTGGTGTGTAACTTGGAGCGCGGGCGGCTCGCCCGCATAGGAGCCTACGGTGGCGCCCCCCCCAAGAAACTGCGGGCGAGCCGCCCGCGCTCCGAGAACGTTCCGGAGAGTTTGTTTCATTGAAATGTACGCTTGCAGCGATGTCTCAGCGTCATTGGAAACATTCGTTTAACTCCTTTATTCATAGCAGTTTCCTGCCACTAAAGAGCACAGGGTTATGCCATTGACGCTCCCCCAATACGCAAGTAGAGTAACATCGCCCTAAAACCGGTTCCATCGGAATTTTCCTACTTTCTTGACGCCTGTTCACTAAAGCCTCCGAAGGAAAACCGTACTTATAGTTTCCTAACAATCTCAGTTCACGCGCTTGCCCAGGAGAGTTCCTATGCGTCCTCTAATGAATCAGACTCACAAGTCTAAGACTCCATCTTCTCCCATAACAATCAGAGCCGCTGTGAAGTGGCTGGCAATTTTGTTGATAGTTGCCGCGGTGCCTCTTGCGCTCTACGTTCGAGTCAAATCAGAGAGCGGAGGACTGTTTAGTAACGCGTTGAATCCCTTCGCGGTTACCAAGCGTGCGAAGGACCACGTGACGGTGCAAGCCGCAGGCCGCGGCAGGCCCTTCCTGAATCTGCAAGACGGACGCGCGATGAGCGTCACCTACCGTGGAGATCAAGCGGCTGTCGCCGCGATGCAGAGTGGCGCCGCGCAGGCGCGGGCATTAGCTTCAGCGGATTTCGATCGTAACGGAACACCGGATGTGGTGGCGGGCTATGCCTTCAACGGCTCGGGAATAATCACTGTTCAGCGCGGAAACCCGGATGCGTTCGCTCCGACGAGCGACTCGGTCCTGGTGCGGATGCAACAGGGCTACAACCCCGACTCGTTGCTCCCGGGTGCGGATGTTTATGCAGTGCCGGTGGCGGCCGATTTTGTCCTGACGGGAAATTTCACAAAAGACTCTGAAAAGGATGTGGTGTTCGCCGCAAAAGGTGGCGGGCTCTACCTGATGGAGGGAAATGGCTCAGGGAAGCTTGGAGCTCCGAAACAGATCGATGTGCCGGGAACAGTGACGGCGTTGGCGGCGGGCGAATTTCGTGCGGCGGACGGAGTTACTGATCTTGCCGTAGGTGTGAGCGGCTCAGGTGGCGATGCGCTATTGATTCTTGACGACGGGCTGGACGAATTCCCGAGCGCGCTGGCGCAGTATCAATTGTCCGCACCCGCGAGTGCGATTGAGTTTGGCGGGTTAGACGACGATTCCTACATGGATCTCGCCGTAGCTTCGGGTAGTGAATTACTTGTCGTTCACGGCTGGGGTCGCAAAGAGCAGGTTACGACAGAATCGCGTGCCGAGCGCTTTAACGTCGGTCCCGGTGTGCGCGGATTAGCTTTAGGAGAGTTTACCTGGGACCGTCAGGGCCGGAGCGAGATCGCCGCCCTTACATCTGACGGTACGGTACATATAGTTGAGCGCGGCAATCTTGACACTCGCCAATTCAGCGACGCTGAAGCCGCCCAGCGAACGAGAGGAAATGCCAAGCCGCAAAAAGCCACCAAGGTGGATGTCGAGGCGCTTCCGAGTTGGAAGCCGGCACAAGCCGGCGGGTGGAAAGACTCCAAGCAGATCCTTGGTAGCAATCTAAGTGCTGACCTCGCGAAGCCATTGATGCGGACCAATCTCGCTAATCGGGAGATGGATGAAGTCATGCTTGTGGGGCAAGCGCAGTCGAAGCTCGAGATCCTGCGTCCAATTGGGAAGAACGATCCAGCGCCGGCTCCTGACCAGGCGCTTATGGTTACGGGCGACATAGCAAAAGTAACGCTCGACGTTGAGAGCACGCCGGTAGCGGCGTTGGTTCTGCCGAGGAAACTGAATGGCGTGACCGATGTGCTGGTGCTCGACTCGGCGAGCACTGAAGTTGATGTCGTTCCGAACGCGCCGAACACTACGATCACAGTTGATAGAACTGACGATCCTTCCGGCGGCTCATTGGCGGCGGCCTCCGCGTGTACGGCGGCGGGCAGTGACTGTAGTCTTCGTGGCGCCCTCGAATTCGCCAATCTGCCTCAAAACAACAACACCACGATCAGTCTTCCAGCGGGCACTTACATTCTGTCCACCAACGGCACCAGCGCCGGCGGTTGTGATGGCAACACCGTGGGCGACCTTGGCGCCAACCGGACCATGTCGATCGTCGGCGCGGGAGCCGCGACCACGATCATTCGGCAGACCGCAACGGGACCGGCAAATGACGGCGACCGCGTGATGTGCATGAACGAGCCATTCACGCTGGACCTGGTCTACAACTTCTCGGGCCTTACGATGGTTGGCGGCCGCGATGGTACGGCAGCAGGCACAGGCACGGCCTTGGGCGGCGGTGGCATCATCGGCGGTGAGAAGGGCAACGTCCTGACGCTGACCAACGTGGTTCTCGCTAACAACCAGGTCACAGTGCTCGGCAGCGCAAACATCGGCGGCGGCGGTATCCAGTGGACCGGCGGCGACCTGAACATCACGAATTGCACCATCGGCGGTACGGCTGCACCGGGCGCTTATACCGATCGCACCAGCACGAACACTGCAAATCTGCAGGCCGGCAGCGGCGGCGGCGTGATGTTTACGCCGTCAGCGCCGCAACACACCGCGGCGACGGGCATCTTGACGGTCAGCGGAACTACATTCAGCCGCAATACGGCGGGCTCGATCAG
>Ga0307505_10000303_pt1 | contig 58129 bp, 71 predicted proteins | sample 23_S_MG_FD_202183 | JGI IMG/M metagenome (GOLD analysis project Ga0307505, IMG submission 202183) | Soil microbial communities from Populus trichocarpa stands in riparian zone in the Pacific Northwest, United States - 23_S | ecosystem: Environmental > Terrestrial > Soil > Riparian zone > Trees...
CCGTCCGCGAGCCGTGTACGATAGTTCCGGAACACGGAGAGGCAGGGCGTGCCATTGCACAACTGCTTGTCAGCGACGGGAATGCGCACCGGCGGCTCCTGTTCTTGCGGCACCGGCTCGCCGTTGAGGATGATCTGTCCGTTCACCACCGCGATGCGGTCGCCGGGCAGGCCGACGACACGCTTGATGTAATCCTCGGCCCGGTAGGGAGGAACCGGAACGACAATGTCGCCGTACTCGGGCGTGCCGGGCGCAATGCGCCAGTCGCCGCGCGGGATGAACCGCAGCGGGAACGAGGCCGAGACCCAGCTCCAGCCGTAGGGGTATTTGCTGACGATCAGCCGGTCGCCGACCAGCAGGTTCGGCATCATCGAGCCGCTCGGGATGTAAAACGGCTTCGCCACCAGCGTGTGGAACGCGACCACGCCGAGCAGCATCAGGGCCAGGCCGCGGACTTCCGCCAGCCAGTTGACCTTCTTCCTGGCTTCGAGCGCCGCTTCGGCGGGCTCGGGCTCGGGCTCGGGGGCGGGCTCGAGGGTGGGTTCTTCGGGTTCGCTCATTTGGGCCGCGCTTCTATCACCACGAAGGCCTGAGCCCATGGATGGTCATCGGTGAGGGTGAGGTGAACGTGCGCCTCGTGGCCTGCCGGGGTCAGTTCCGCCAGCCGCCTGGCCGCGCCGTTCTCCAGCCGCAGCGTTGGCGCGCCCGAGGGCAGGTTCACCACCCCGATGTCCTTCATGTAGACGCCCTGGAAGAAGCCGGTGCCGACCGCCTTGGAGAACGCCTCCTTGGCGGCGAAGCGCTTGGCGTAAGTGCCGGCGCGGGTGTGCGGCCGGCGCGCCGCCTTGGCCCGTTCGAGCTCGGTAAAGCAGCGCTTCTCGAACCGCTCGCCATGCCGCTCGAGCGCCGCCTGGATGCGCTCGATGTTGCACAGGTCGGAGCCCATGCCGATGATCACGATTGTTCCCCCGAGCCGCTGCCGCGGGCCAGATCGGCGTACCGGTTACGGTAGATCTGCCTGCCGGAGATGCGCCAAGCTATCATCACGGCTATGTTAGCCAGCATTGCGCCTCCGAGGGCCCACAACAGGCCCCCCCAAGCCGCTGTCGCGCCCAACTCGTCCTCGGCGACAACGTCCCATACGACGGTTCCGATCACGGCAAGGCAAACCGAGTAGAACACCAGCTTGACGCACAGCAAGGCCACGAACAGCGGCGTCAATTGTCGCAGCCAGCCGATCACCCTCTCGCCTCATCCATCAATTCGCGCATCCGCCGGACGGCCACCTCCAGCCCGACGAACACCGCTTCGCCGACCAGATAGTGCCCGATGTTGAGCTCAGCCAGTTGCGGGATGGCGGCGATCGGCTGGACGTTCTCATAGGTGAGCCCGTGGCCGGCGTGCGGCTCGATGCCGTTCTTGACGGCGAGCGCGGCCAGGTCGGCGAGCTTCCTCAGTTCGGTCGCGACCTGCTCGCCCTCAGCGTGGGCGTATTCGCCGGTGTGGAACTCGACCACCGGCGCGCCCAGCAGCAGCGCGGCTTCGAGCTGGCGCTTGTCGGGGGCGATGAACAGGCTCACGCGGATGCCGGCGTCGGCGAGACGCGAGACGAGCGGCTGCAGGTGGTTGTGCTGGCCGGCCGCATCGAGCCCGCCTTCGGTGGTCCGCTCCTCGCGCTTCTCGGGCACGATGCAGGCCGCATGGGGCCGGTGGCGCAACGCGATCTCGACCATCTCGTCGGTCGCCGCCATCTCGAGGTTGAGCGGCAGGCCGGTCGCTTCCTGGATGCGGGCGAGATCGCTGTCGCGGATATGGCGGCGGTCCTCGCGCAAGTGCGCGGTGATGCCGTCGCCGCCGACCCGGGCGACGATCTCCGCAGCCCGGACCGGGTCCGGATGATCCCCGCCGCGCGCGTTGCGGATCGTCGCGACGTGGTCGATGTTGACGCCGAGGCGCAATCGGGGCGGCACTATCGCGGACATCAGGCGACCTTGCGGCTGCCCGGCTTTACCGCCGGAAGCGCGGCCAGCTCGGGCGGCAGCGCGTCGGCCGGATAGGCGGGGAAATCGACCGTCGCCAGCGCCACCAGCGGCGCGCCGATATCCGCCCTGCCGCCCGAACGGTCGATCAGGCAGGCGGCGGCGAGGACCTCGCCCGGATATTGCCGCACCACCGCCAGGCATTCGCGCAAGCTGAGCCCGGTGGAGACGATGTCCTCGACCAGCACCACGCGCGCGCCGGCCGGAATCTCGAAGCCGCGGCGCAGCGCGAAGCTGTCGCCCTCGCGCTCGACGAAGATCGCCTTGCAGCCGAGCGCGCGGGCAGTCTCGTAGCCGGGGATGATGCCGCCGATCGCCGGCGACACCACCAGGTCCACCTGGCCCACTTCGCGGCGGATAACTTCGGCCAGCGCGCGGCACAGCCGCTCGGCGCGCGGCGGGTCCTCGAACACGCGCATCTTTTGCAGGAACACCGGCGAGCGCAGGCCCGAGGAGAGGATGAAGTGCCCTTCCATCAGCGCGCCCGCGGCGCGGAATTCGGCGAGAACCTCGTCTGCGGTCATGGCGGGAAAAATCGGCCTTTCGCTGCACCGGCGCCCGGCGCGGGGGAGGGTTGTTGCGCTCCCTTTCGGGTCCCGAGCTCGGGTCGCGAAAATTCTCCCTAGAAGCGCTTGAGGCATGGGGCAAGCGGGCGTATAGGCGCGGCAAATCTGGCCCTTCCTCGGGGCCGCTCGGCCCCCGCGCGCCCGGTCAGACATGGAAAGCGGCAGACAGATGAACTTAGGCGAAATCGCCCGTAACCGGTTGCCCATCCTTGCGTTGCCAATCCTGGCGTTAATCGTTGCGTTCCTGGCTCTGCTGGCTGTGCCGCAGGCGAGCATCGCCGCGGCCGCGCCCGCGACGGAAACGAGCGCAGCCGCGCCCGCAGCCGCCGAGGCCGCGCCTGCCGATGCCGCGACCTACACCCCGCTCGAAGCTCCCGAGTGGATCAGGGGCCAGCCGGTGGATGGCGGGATCGATTTCCAGCCGCAGTACTCGCCCGACGGAGACTACGCCTACGGCATGCACACTTATGTGCTGATGCCGATCATCACGGCGGTCAGCCTGTTCGTGCTCGGCCTGCTGCTGTGGGTGGTGGTGCGTTATCGCCGGAGCCGCAACCCGGTCCCGTCGAAGACCAGCCACAACACCGTGATCGAGGTCATCTGGACGGTCGTGCCGGTGCTGATCCTGGTCGCGATCGCGATCCCTTCGATCACGCTCCTCGCCCGCCAGTACGACAGTCCGCCCGAAGATGCGCTGACCATCAAGGTCACCGGGTATCAGTGGTACTGGGGCTATACCTATCCCGACAACGGTGGGTTCGAGGTGATCTCGAACATGCTGTCCGAGGAAGAGGCGGAGGCGCGCGGCGAGCCGTCGCACCTGGGCGTCGACAACCGCATGGTCGTGCCGGTCGGCGAGACCTTGCGCATCCAGGTGATCGGCGCCGACGTGATCCACGCCTTCGCCGTGCCGAGCCTGTGGTTCAAGATCGACGCGGTCCCCGGCCGCATCAACGAACGGACCATGTTCGTCAGGGAGCCCGGCATCTACTACGGCCAGTGCTCCGAGCTGTGCGGCGTGCGCCACGGCTACATGCCGATCGCCATCGAGGCCGTGCCGCGGGCGCAATACGAGGCATGGGTCCGCTCCGAGGGCGGCACACTGCCCGGCGAAGCGCCCGCCCCGGCTCCAGCTCCGGCTCCGGCCGACGAAGCTTGATTTTACAGAACAGCACCAGATCCCGAGGGTAACGCAGACGATGGCCACCACCGCCGACACTTTCCAGGCTCACGCCGACGAGCATCATCATGATGCGGACCACAAGCCGGGCTTCTTCGCCCGCTGGTTCATGTCGACGAACCACAAGGATATCGGCACCCTCTACCTGATCTTCTCGATCTTCGCCGGGATCATCGGCGGCGCGATTTCCGGCCTGATGCGCTGGGAGCTGATGGAGCCGGGACTGCAGATCCTCGGCACTGTGTCGTCTTACCTCAACGGCGGCGACATGGACATGGACAAGGCGCTGCACACCTGGAACGTGCTGATCACGGCACATGGCCTGATCATGGTGTTCTTCGTGGTCATGCCGGCGACGATGGGCGGGTTCGGCAACTGGTTCGTGCCGCTGATGATCGGCGCGCCGGACATGGCCTTCCCGCGCATGAACAACGTCGCCTTCTGGCTGACCGTGGCCGGGTTCATCAGCCTGATGTTCTCGACCTTCGTCCCCGGCGGCATCGGCAACGGAGCGGGCGTCGGCTGGACGGTCTATGCGCCGCTCTCGACTTCCGGCTCGGTCGGCCCAGCGGTCGATTTCGGCATCTTCGCTTTGCACCTTGGCGGTGCCGCCTCGATCATGAGCGCGATCAATTTCATCACCACCATCTTCAACATGCGCGCGCCGGGCATGACGCTGCACAAGATGCCGCTGTTCGTGTGGTCGGTGCTGGTCACCGCGTTCCTGCTGGTGCTGGCGATGCCGGTGCTGGCCGCGGCGATCACCATGCTGATCACCGACCGCAACTTCGGCACCACGTTCTTCGACGCCAGTGGCGGCGGCGACCCGGTTTTATACCAGCACCTGTTCTGGTTCTTCGGTCACCCGGAGGTCTACATTATGATCATCCCGGGCTTCGGCATGATCAGCCAGATCATCGCCACCTTCAGCCGCAAGCCGATCTTCGGCTACCTGGGCATGGCCTATGCGATGGTGGCCATCGGCGTGGTTGGCTTCATCGTCTGGGCGCACCACATGTTCACCGTGGGCATGGACGTGAACACCAAGATGTACTTCACCGCCGCGACCATGGTGATCGCGGTGCCCACCGGCATCAAGATCTTCAGCTGGATCGCGACGATGTGGGGCGGCAGCCTCGAGTTCAAGAGCCCACTGATATGGGCGCTCGGCTTCATCTTCCTGTTCACGGTGGGGGGCGTGACCGGGGTGGTGCTGGCCAACGGCGGCATCGACGACAACCTGCACGACACCTACTACGTGGTGGCGCACTTCCACTACGTGCTGTCGCTCGGCGCGATATTCTCGTTGTTCGCCGGGTTCTACTACTGGTTCCCGAAGATGAGCGGGCGGATGCATAGTGAACTGCTGTCGCACCTCCACTTCTGGGGCTTCTTCATCGGCGTGAACGTGCTGTTCTTCCCGCAGCACTTCCTCGGCATGCAGGGTATGCCGCGCCGCTATCCGGACTACACCCCGGCCTACGAGTTCTGGAACTACGTCTCCTCGTGGGGCTACGTCATCATGGCCGCCTCGATGGTGCTGTTCTTCGCCAACATGCTTTACGCCTATACCGCGGGCAGAAAGGCCCCGGCCAATTACTGGGGCGATGGCGCGACGACGCTCGAATGGTCGCTGTCGAGCCCGCCGCCGTATCACCAGTTCGAGACGCTGCCGGTGATCGAGGACCACCACTCGCACCACGACGCGATCGGCCCCGCCGACGGCGCCAAGGCGCATTGATGCTCCCCTCCCGCCGACGGGAGAGGAATTGAGACATGACCGCAACCGTCCAGACTCAGGCCCTCCCCGCGGAATGGCGCGATTTCTTCGCGCTGACCAAGCCGCGCGTGATGAGCCTGGTGGTGTTCACCGGCCTCGCAGGATTGCTGGCGGCGCCCGGCGCGATCCACCCGTTGATCGGCTTTGCCGCGGTGCTGTGCATCGCCATGGGCGCGGGCGGCGCAGGCGCGCTCAACATGTGGTGGGAAGCCGACCTCGACGCCAAGATGAAGCGCACCGCCCAGCGCCCGCTGCCGCAAGGGCGCATGCGGGCAAGCGACGCGCGCGATTTCGGCGTGGCCTTGTCGGCCGCGTCGGTGGGCGTGATGGGGCTCGCCGTGCACTGGTTGGCGGCGGCGATCCTCGCCGTCTCGATCCTCTATTACGCCATCGTCTACACCGTGTGGCTCAAGCCGCGCACGCCGCAGAACATCGTCATCGGCGGCGGCGCCGGCGCCTTCCCGCCGCTGATCGGGTGGATCGCGGTGACCGGCGAGATCACGCTGATGCCGGTACTGCTGTTCGCGATCATCTTTGTCTGGACTCCACCCCACTTCTGGGCGCTCGCGCTGTTCGTGAAGAGCGATTACGCCAAGGCCGGCATCCCGATGCTGCCGGTGGTGGCGGGCGAAGCGGCCACCCGGCACCAGATCCTGGCCTATTCCGCTCTGCTGCTGCCGGTCAGCGTGTTGCCGTGGTGGATCGGCGGCACCGGTGCAATCTACGGCGTGGCGGCGCTGGCGCTGTCCGGCCTGTTCGTGGCGCTGTCGCTGCCGGTGGCAATTCGCCGGGCCGGAGAGGGTGACAAGATGAAGCCCGAGAAGCGCCTGTTCAGCTTCTCGGTGCTCTACCTGTTCGCTCTGTTCACCGCGCTGGTGGCCGATCGGATGATAATCGGATGACTTTGGCATGACCCCCGAAGAAGAAGCCCAATTCAACAAGGCCCGGCGCGGTCGCAACCTGGCGCTGGCGCTGGTGCTGGCGGGCTTCGTGGCGCTGTTCTACGCGCTCACCTTCGTCAAGATGCTCGACTGATGGCCAGTGTGCCTCTCGAGCGCAGGAACCGCCGCGTGGCGCTGATCGCGCTCGGGGTGGCACTGGCGATGCTCGGGCTCGGCTACGCCGCGGTGCCGCTCTACGACCTGTTCTGCCGGGTCACCGGCTTTGGCGGCACCACGCAAGTGGCCACCGAGGCCGAGGCGGTGAATGCCGCCGCGTTCGCCCGCAGCGCCGGGGCGCCGACCATCTCGATCCGTTTCGACGCCAATACCGCGCGCGACATGCCGTGGACCTTCCGCCCGCGCCAGGTCACCGACACCGTCCAGATCGGCCAGCGCGACATGGCGTTCTTCGAGGCCACCAACCTCTCCAGCGCGCCGGTCACCGGCACCGCCACCTTCAATGTCGAGCCCGAGCAGGCCGGCATCCACTTCAACAAGGTCCAGTGCTTCTGCTTCACCGAGCAGACCCTGCGGCCGGGCCAGGGGGTGACCATGCCGGTGCTCTATTTCATCGACCCCAGGGCGCTCGACGATCCCGCCATGAAGGGTGTCGAGCAGATCACGCTCAGCTACACTTTCCACCGGACGAAGTAGGTTCTGGACCAACCCGACTGCCCCCATTAAGGGCGGGCGCAAGCAAGCATCAGGAACGCACCAAATGGCCGGCGCCAAGAACCACGATTATCACATCCTGCCGCCCGACGTCTGGCCGCTGATCGGCGCGATCTCGGCGCTCACTTTCACCACCGGTATGGTGCTGTTCATGCACGACATGCCCAACCACTGGCTGGTGCTCGGCCTGGCCATCGCCGGCCTGATCGCGACTTTCTTCGCCTGGTTTTCCAACGTGGTGAAGGAAGCGCAGACGGGCGATCACACCCCGGTGGTGCAGCTGCACCTGCGCTACGGGATGATCCTGTTCATCGCGTCGGAAGTGATGTTCTTCGTCGGCTGGTTCTGGGCCTGGTTCGATTTCGCGCTGTTCCCCTCGCCGATCGAGCTGGTCGGCGAGGCGTGGCAGAACAAGATCGGCCAGGACGGCTGGGCCGCGCTGATGCAGTTCCCGCCAAAAGGCGTGGCGGTGCTCGACCCGTTCGCGCTACCGCTGCTCAACACGCTGATCCTGCTGTGTTCGGGCACCACGGTCACCTGGGCGCACCACTGCCTGATCCACGGCGACCGCCAGGGCCTCAAGACCGGCCTGTGGCTGACCATCCTGCTCGGCCTCACCTTCACCAGCATCCAGGCCTACGAATACGCCCAGGCGCCGTTCAACTTCGGCGAGAACACCTATGGCTCGGCGTTCTTCATGGCGACCGGGTTCCACGGCTTCCACGTCATCGTCGGCACGATCATGCTGATCGTCTGTCTGCGCCGCGCCTACCTCGGCCATTTCACGGCGCGCCAGCACTTCGGGTTCGAGGCGGCGGCGTGGTACTGGCACTTCGTCGACGTGGTGTGGCTGTTCCTGTTCGTGGCGGTCTACGTGTGGGGCGGGTGGGGCGCCGAATACCACTGATGATCGAGGGCACGCCCGGCTGGCATCTGGCCCAGGCCAACATCGGCCGGCTGGTCGCTCAGGCGGACGATCCGCGAGTAGCCGAATTCTTCGCCGCGCTCGACCGCGTCAACGCGCTGGCCGAGGCGACGCCGGGGTTCGTCTGGCGGCTCAAGGACGAAACCAACAATGCGATGTCGATCGGTCCCACGCCCGATCCACGTGTGGCGCTGAACATGTCGGTATGGAGCGATGCCGAGGCGTTGTTCGACTTCGTCTATCGCAGCGCTCACACCCCGGTGATGGCGCGGCGGCGCGAGTGGTTCGAGCGCTGGGACGGAGCCTACCAGGTGCTGTGGTGGATCGAGGCCGGGACCATCCCGACCATCGAGGACGCTCTCGCCAAGCTGTGGCTGCTCGACCGCTACGGCCCGAGCCCGCGCGCCTTCACCTTCAAGGCGCGCTTCCCCGCGCCGGGGCTGGGCGGCACGCCGATCGACATGCAGCCCGATCCGTGGTGCATGGGCACGGCCTAAGGCCGGGCGGCTCATGCGGCGCATCCCCCTTATTTCAACGCTGATCGTCGCGGCGGCGGTGGCGACGATGATCGCGCTCGGTGTCTGGCAACTGCAACGCGCCGAGTGGAAAGAGGGACTGCTGGCGCGCTACGAAGCAGCTCAGGCGATGTCCTCGATGGTACCCTGGCCGCGCACCGAGGTGGAGCTGGAGCGCTCGCTGTTCCGCTGGAGCCAGTTCGATTGCCGGCGCGTGCTCGGCATTCGCTCTGGTGCCGGGACCAGCGCGCGGGGTGAGAAAGGCTGGCAGCATACCGCCCGCTGCGCGATCGATGGCGGTGGCGAGGCGGAAGTCGCGCTGGGCTGGTCGTTCACGCCGCAATCGCCCGATTGGCAGGGCGGTGCGGTGAGCGGGATTATCGGGTCCCGCGGAGTGCTGTTCACCTCGCAAGTCGCGCCGGGCCTCCGCGCCTTGGCGCCGCCCGACCCGAACGACCTGCCCAACAATCACCTGATGTACGCGGTCCAGTGGTTCTTCTTCGCCCTGACCGCGCTGGTGATCTACGTGCTGGCGCTCAGGAAGCGGTGGCGGGGGCAAGCCTAGCCTACTTGTAGAGTCCCTCGCGCAAGTTGAAGCCGTGCTCGAGCCAGACCTTGAGCGCGAGCAGCATGCCGGTCCAGCCCTGGCAATTGCCGTAGCTCGCATCGAGCGCCCCCTGGTTCTCGCGCCAGCCTTCCTCGGCGATCTCGACCAGCGTGCGGCCGTCTTCGAGCGCCTTGAAGGTCATGGTGACGGTGGTCTTGTAGCCGGCGTTAGCTATCTGGTTGCTGTCGTCGACGTTCGGCGGCTCGCCCTCTGCCGCGTCCCATTCGAGCACGATGCGTTCGTCGGGCACCACCTCGACCACTTGGACCGGGAAAGCGCCCGGAAAATCGTGGAAATCCCACATCACCGTCGCGCCGGTCTCGAGCCGGCCCTGGGCGCCGCCGGTGGTGAAGTAGTGCGACAGCTGCGCGGGATCGGCGACCGCCTCGAACACTTCGTGGACCGGCTTGGCGATCCGCGCCGCGACCCTGAATTTCAGTTCCATCGCCGTTCTCCCAAAGGCGCCCCGATTATTAGCGTTGACGTCGGTGATGACAAAACGCGGCTCGCTTGCTTGCGTGCCCGGCGGGCCACCGCTAACCGCTCGCCCCAACATGGACTACATCTCCACCCGCGGCAGCGCCCCAGACGATCAGGGGCCGCTCGATTTCGAAGGCGTGACGCTGGCGGGGCTGGCGTCCGGCGGCGGGCTGTACCTGCCGCGCGAATGGCCGCGCTTTTCCAAAGCCGAGATCGCTGGGATGGCGGGACTTTCGTACGTCGATCTCGCCGTGAAGGTAATGGCCCCGTTTGTGGGCGACAGCCTCTCCGAGGACAAGCTGCGCGAGCTTTGCGCCGCTGCCTATGGCCGCTTCGCCCATGCCGCGGTGACGCCCTTGGTGCAACTCGACGAGCGGCACTGGCTGCTCGAGCTGTTCCACGGCCCAACGCTGGCGTTCAAGGACGTGGCGCTGCAATTGCTCGGCGGGCTGTTCGAGGAGTTCCTCGCACGTCGCAACGAGCCGCTGACCATCGTCGGCGCGACCAGCGGCGACACCGGCTCGGCGGCGATCGACGCGGTCGCCAGGCGCGACAATATCCAGATCTTCATGCTCCACCCCAAGGGGCGGGTCAGCGAGGTCCAGCGCCGCCAGATGACCACGGTCAAGGCGCCCAACGTCCACAACATCGCCGTCGAAGGCGCCAGCTTCGACGACTGCCAGGCGATGGTGAAGCGGATGTTCGGCGATCCCGGGCTGACGGGCCGGTTCCACCTCGGCGCGGTCAATTCGATCAACTGGGCGCGGCTGATGGCGCAAGTGGTGTACTATTTCGCCGCCGCGCTCCAGCTCGGCGCGCCGCACCGCAAGGTCGCGTTTTCCGTCCCGACCGGCAATTTCGGCGATGTCTTCGCCGGCTATGTGGCGGCGCAAATGGGGCTGCCCATCGAACGCCTGATCGTCGCCACCAACGTCAACGACATCCTCCACCGCGCGCTCACCAACGGCGACTATTCGGCCGGAGTGGTGACGCCGACCGCGGCGCCGTCGATGGACATCCAGGTCAGCTCCAACTTCGAGCGGTTGCTGTTCGATGCCGGCGGACGCGATGGCGTGGCGCTGGGCGAGCAGATGCGCGGCTTCGAGGCGTCGAAGACGATGCGGCTGACCAATGCCCAGCGAGAAGGCGCCGCAGCGCTGTTCTCGAGTGCCCGTGCCGATGCAACCGCGATGACCCAGGCGATGGCCTGGGCGCACCGCGAATGTGGCGAGGTGATCGACCCGCACACCGCGATCGGGCTCCATGCGGCGCGCTCGGCTGGCCTGCCGCCGGAAGTGCCGGTCGTCACCATGGCCACCGCGCACCCGGCCAAGTTCCCCGACGCGGTCGAGCGCGCCACCGGCCAGCGCCCGCCGCTGCCCGCGCGCATCGGCGACCTGTTCGAGCGCGAAGAGCGCTGCGTCGAACTGCCGGGCGATTACGCCGCCGTCGCCGCCTACGTCGCCGAGCACGCGACACCGCTAAACTGATGGCCGAGCTGGCGCTCCAGCCGCTGGTCATGGAAGGCGCGGGCTCGGCCGATTACGGCCTGGTCGACAGCGGCAGTGGCCGGAAGTTCGAGCGCTACGGCCGCTATACCGTCATCCGTCCCGAACCGCAGGCGATGTGGACCGCACACCAGGACTCTTGGGACGCCGATGCCGAATTCGTGCCCGGTTCCGATGAGGATGGCGGTGGACGGTGGCGGTACGATCGTCCGGTTCCGCCCGAGGGCTGGCCGCTGGCGTGGAACGAGGTCCGTTTTACCGCGCAATGCACCCCGTTCCGCCACCTCGGCTTCTTCCCCGACATGGCGCCGGTGTGGGAGTGGATGCGCGAGCGGCTGGCGGGGAGGACCGACGCGCAGACCCTCAACCTGTTCGGTTACACCGGGGTCGGGACGCTGGCGCTGAGCGAGTGCGGCCCGGTCACCCACGTCGACGCCAGCAAGAAGTCGGTCGCCCAGGCGCGCGACAACGCCGCGCTTTCGGGCATGTCCGAGCGCCCGATCCGCTGGCTGGTCGACGATGCCGCCAAGTTCGCCGCGCGCGAAGTGCGGCGCTCCAAGCGCTACGACGGCATCATCCTCGACCCGCCCAAATTCGGCCGTGGCCCGGAAGGCGAGGTGTGGCGGCTCGAAGAGGGCCTGCCGCCGCTGATCGCCGACTGCCGCCGCCTGCTAGATGCCGACAGCCGCTTCCTGTTCCTCACCGTCTATGCGGTGCGGATGAGCAGCCTCGCGCTGGCCGGCCTGCTCGCCGAGCACTTCTCCGACCTGCCCGGCACGATCGAGCACGGCGAACTCGCGGTGCGGGAAGAAGCAGAGGGTGGCCGGCTATTGCCCACCGCCATCTTCGCCCGCTGGAGCCGCTGACAGGGCTTCGAACAGCGGCGGCACCAGGAACCAGCCGGCGCCGAGCTGCCCGTCCCAGGCGGTCGCCAGGCGGGGGTCGCGCAAGTAATCGAACAGTTCGTCGAAATCGCTGCGCCGGTCGCCCGCCATCGCCACCACGCAGACGGTCTCGTTGGCCTCCTCGCGCAGCACTTGCTTGCGCTCCTGCGCATTACGCACCAGCAGGATCGGATCGCGCCCGCTCGGGTCCAGCCCCGAAGCCTGCAGCGCCCCGGCCACCCCGGCCACGTCGTTGGCGCTGGCTTGCGACACCCACAGCACGATCACGCCGGCTTCACGCAGCTGCGCCACCGTCGCGGCGATATCGGGCGATACCGCCCAGGCCAGGGCTGGATAGAATGCCACCCCACCGGGGTCCAGATCGATGACCACCGCCGCTTCGCGCGCGTTGCAGCCCCGCATCCGATTCCGGAAGGTGACGACGCTTTCCGCAGTGAGCAGCGCGGAGTCGGTATCACCGCCGGCCGCCAGGCGGGCGGCACGATCGAGCGCGTAGGCGGTGAATTGCTGCCACGGGCCGCGCGCGCCGACGATGCCGCCCGATGGCGGGGGCAGCTCGGTCAGGGCGGTGAGTTGCACGGACATCGGGCCGGTCTCGCCAGCCAGGTCCGGCAGGGCGGCCAAGGCTACGGCGTTCGCCGCCGGCAAGCTGGCGACGACCTCGGCGCGAGTCCGCTTCTTGGTGGTGAGCATGCCAACGCCCGCCGCCAGCGGAACGACCATCGCGATGCAGCCAGCGAGCAGCGACACAATCGCCACAACCGCGCACAGGCGCGATAGCAAGGAGAGGCGCGTCCGGGTCATGGGCGCAGTCTAGCCCGCAACGCCGCAGGTGGACAATCGCGCCTTGCCCTGCCATCCGCGCGGCCACAACCGGGGATACCGCGCATGGCCGACAGCCTCACTCTCGAGCTCGCGGATTTCGAGCACATGGTCCATACCGGGATCTACTCGGAGGAGACCGGCAAGCCGCAGCCGCTGCGGTTCTCGGTCGCGGTGCGCCTGCGGCCGATCCCGCATTACGCTCCCGATACCTCGCTCGAGGCGAGCAAGAACTACATGGACCTGAAGTTCGCCGCCTCCGACGCGCTCGATGGCGGCGCGCATTTCAAGCTGATCGAGGCGGTTGCCGAGCATGTCTGCGAGACGCTGTTCTTGCAGGACAGCCGCGTCGAAGCCGTCACCGTCAAGATCGTCAAGCTGGCCTTGAGCGAGGGAGACGAGAAGATCGGCATCACGCTGCACCGCGAGCGGCGGTGATGGGGCAGGCCGTGCTGCGTGTGGCCGGGCTGCCCGTGCCGCCGCTCGATGCCGCGGCGGTGTTTCATGCCGAGCACCTGCCTCTGGCGCGAGCGGCGCTGGCCGATGCCGATGCCTTGGCCATCGTATTCGAGCCGGCAGGTCACGAACATCGCGGCTGGCGGCTGGCGGCGGTGCAGGCACTGGCGCGCGAAACGGCGTCGAAGCGGGTCAATGCGGTTGCCGGGGACGATGACGGGGCCATCGCGCAGGCGCTGACCTACCTTGAGACAGCCCCCGGCATCACCGGCCAGCTTCTCGCCGTGGATGGCAAATCGGGCAAAAGCGCCTAGATGGGTCACCAATGAGCTGTTCCGCCCCCCTCGTCGACGCGTTCGACCGGCGCATCACCTACCTGCGCCTGTCGGTCACCGACCGTTGCGACCTGCGCTGTTCGTACTGCATGCCCGAGCAGATGCAGTTCCTGCCGCGCAAGGAAGTGCTGACCCTCGAGGAGCTGCACAAGCTGGCGCTCGCCATGATCGGGCGCGGGGTGACCAAGATCCGCCTGACCGGCGGCGAGCCGCTGGTGCGGCGCGACATGATCGAACTGGTCCACGCGCTCGGCCGCAAGCTGGGTGACGGGCTCGAGGAGCTGACGCTCACTACCAACGGCACCCAGCTGGCGCAGTTTGCCGACGACCTGGCGGCTGCGGGCGTCAAGCGGGTCAACGTCTCGCTCGACACGCTCGATGCGGGGCTGTTCGAGCAGCTCAGCCGCCGCGACCGGCTCGGCCAGGTACTGCAGGGCATCGCCGCCGCGAAGGAGGCCGGGCTCGAGGTCAAGATCAATACCGTGGCGCTGAAGGGCCTCAACGAGGACGGCATTCCGGGCCTGGTCGAATGGGCCCACGCGCACGGGCACGAAATGACGCTGATCGAGGTCATGCCGCTCGGCGAGGTCGAGGGCGAGCGGGTCGAGCATTACCTGCCGCTGACCGCGGTGCGCGACGCTCTGGAGGCGCGCTGGACGCTGACCCCGAGCGGGCACAGCAGCGGCGGCCCGGCGCGTTACGTCGATGTTGCGGAGACCGGCGGCCGGCTCGGCTTCATCACCCCGCTGACCAACAACTTCTGCGCCACCTGCAATCGCATTCGCGTGACCGCGACCGGCGAGCTTTACGCCTGCCTCGGCGGCGCCGAGAAGGTCGACTTGCGCGCCGCGCTGCGCTCCGATGCGCCCGACGCCAACCTGGCGCTGGCGCTCAACGAGGCGATGCGGATCAAGCCCGAGCGGCACCATTTCCGCATCGAGCCCGGCTCCGGCCCGGCGCTGCCGCGCCATATGTCGCTCACCGGCGGCTGAGCGCATGTCGGTAAAGCTGGTCTTTCTCGGCAAGCTGGCCGACCTCGCGGGCGCGTCCGAAAAGGACGTCGCAGGGCCGCTCGACTGGCGGGGATTGCTCGACGCGCTGCCGGGGCCGCTTGGTGAGGCGGCGAGGGGCGAAAAGGTCAAGCTCGCGCTCAACGGCACGGTGCTGGCCGACAAGACCAGGCTCGCGGCGAACGACGGCGACGAAGTAGCGCTGCTGCCTCCAGTCAGCGGGGGCTGACGTGAAGGACGTGCGCATCCTGCACGGCGAACTGGCGCCCGGCGCGGCGCTGGATCATTTCGCCGCCGCGCACCCCGCGGCGGGCGGGATCGTCGGCTTCGTCGGCAAGGTCCGCCCTGACGGCGAAGTCGAAGAGCTCGAGCTTAAGCACTACGCGCCCCTGACGCTCAAGGGCATGGAGGACCTTGCCGAGGCTACGCTGGCGCGCTGGCCGCTCGACGGCCTGCTGCTGCATCACCGCACCGGGCGGATGTCCCCCGGGGAACCGATCGTGCTGGTCGCCGCCGCCGCGCGCCACCGCCGCGACGCGTTCGAGGCGGCCGACTTCGCGATGGATCACTTGAAGTCCGACGCCTGGTTCTGGAAGCGCGAGAAGCGCGCCGACGGCTGGCACTGGATCGAGCCGCGCCCCGAAGACCACGCCGACCTGGCACGGTGGAAATAATTCTGCAGGTTTGATCCCGCTCAAATCGCCGGCCAGCGCACCGGCCTAATCCTGTCCACATAGACAGGAGTTTCCCCGATGGTCGAACACATCACCCGCCAGCTCGTCGCCGAACAGGCGATCGTCCATTCCGAAGCCGCGCTGCGTCTGCCGACGACGGTCGACCGCAACTTCGAGCTGCCGGCCGCGCTCTATGTCGGTACCGCGGCGGGATATCTTGGCTTCCTCGCCCTGATGGTGCTGGCCTTCGGCAATCCGCACCTGATCCTGCCGATGGCGATCTTCGTCGTGTTCATCGCGATGTTCTTCGGCGTGCCGGCGATGTGGATGCGGATGAAGCCGGAAAACCCGCAGCGGCTCACGCCCTGGAGCCGCTTCCGGCAGCACGGGATCATGACGGCCTATGGCCATAGCACGGCGGGCGCCGCGGCCACCCAGGTGCTGATCCTGCCGGCTCTGATCCTGTTCTGGGGCGTCGCGGTTGTGACGATCGCCGCGGCGGTTGGCTGAGCAGGGAGCGCTAGGCCGCCTCGAACCCCAGCCGCGCGGGATCGACCAGCTCGATCCCGCGCGCACCCTTGCGCAGGATCACGCCGTCGCGCTCGAATTGAGTCAATGCGCGGCTCACCGTCTCGATGGTCAGCCCCAGCATATCGGCAATCTCGCCACGGGTCAGCGGCAGGTCGAACTCGCTTGCCGCATGGCACGACGAATCGCTTGCCGCTCCGGCGAGACCCAGGAGGAAGCCGGCAAGCTTTGCCGATGCGCTGCGCTTTCCGCTCAGCGCCAGCAACTCGCGGCTCTGCAGCAGGTCCTCCTGCGCGCGCCGCAACAGTGCCTGCGCGAGCTGGGGATGCAGATCGACCGCACGGCCCATCTCGCTGGTTGGAAAGACGCACAGCTCGCTGTCTGTCAGCGCGACCACGTCATGATGCGCGAACGGGGCGAAAAGCTCGCCGACGAACCCGGCCGGGTGGACCAGCGCCAGGATCCGCTCGGTGCCGTTCTCGTCTACACTGGTCACCTTGAGCGCGCCCCTGAGCAAGGTGGCGCAGGCGGCACTCTCGTCGCCCGCGGCGAACAGCGTCTCGCCTCGCCTGAGTTTGCGCGACCGCCCGGATTTGGCGAGCGCCTCGCGTTCATCGTCGCTAAGCACCGAACAGGCGGCGTTGTGGCGCACCGGGCAGGTGGTGCAGCTCAGGACCGTCATGGCAAACTCGCCAGCAGCCCTTCGATGGCGGCGTTCTGCTCGTTGACCTGCGCGGTCACGGTGTTGCGTACGGCGACGATGCGCTCCAGTTCGGCGCCTTCTACCGCCGCGTCGACCATCAGCCGGTCGAGGTCGGCGAGCGCGATCATCGCCCGGCTGCGGGTGCCTTCGAGGCCGGCCACCGCCACGCTCGCCCGCGCCCAGCCGTCGCTGCCCATTTCCGCGCCGCTGGCTGCGGCGACGGTGTTGCGCGCGGCGGGGGCTTCGGCGAGGAAGGCCTGGTGGGCGCTGGCGGCCTCGGCGGCGAGCTGGTCGAGCCGGTCGCGCACTGCGGCAGGGGTCGGAGGCGGGACGTAGGGCACCGGTGGCGCGGGCTCGAATATGCCGCTGACGCGCTCGGCATCTCGCAGGTCGAGGCTCGGGTACTCCTCGGTCGCGGTAGCGCATCCGGCGAGGAGGGGCAGCACCAGCAAGGCATGGTAGCGACGCATGGCCATGGCCTTAGCGGTCCGGGGCGGTGGTTTCCAGCATGTCCAGCCCCGGTGCCAGGTGGGGCGAAAAGGCCGCCCGAGAGCGTTGACAGCCGAGGGCTCATCGCCTAACGGCGGCGCACTTTCGGTGCCCTGCCGGGGCGCCTTTTTTGTCGTTGTGGCGGAGTTATCCGTAGCGACGGCAGCCAGTTAGAACGGATTAGAAGACCATGTTCGCAGTAGTGCGCACGGGCGGCAAGCAGTATCGCGTCGCCCCCGGAGACAAGATCGCGGTCGAGAAGCTCGCTGGCGAAGCCGGCGACACGATCGTGCTTGGTGACGTCCTCCTCGCCGGGGACGGCGGCGACGCCAGCAAGCTCAAGGTTTCGGCCGAGATCATTGCCCAGGCGAAGAGTGAGAAGGTCGTCGTCTTCAAGAAGCGCCGCCGGCACAACTATCGCCGCAAGGCCGGGCACCGCCAGCAGCTGACTCTGCTGCGCATCGTCCAGGTCGGAGACGCGAAGATCGACAAGAAGGCCGCGCCGAAGACGGAGGCCGCTCCGAAGGTCGAGAAGGCCCCGAAGGTCGCGGCCGACACTCACGAGGCCGAGCGCGTCGAACCGGCCAAGGGCGTCGACGTGAAGAAGGAAACCAAGGCCAAGAAGGCTGCACCGGTCAAAAAGGCCGCAACCGCTGCGAAGGCCGACGACAAGCCGGCCGCGGCGAAAAAGCCTGCGGCCAAGAAGGCCCCGGCGGCAAAAAAGCCGGCGGCGAAGAAGTAAGGGTAGTTCGAGATGGCACATAAAAAAGCAGGCGGTTCGTCGCGCAACGGTCGCGATTCGGCCGGCCGTCGCCTCGGGGTGAAGAAGTTCGGCGGCCAGGAAGTGGTCGGCGGCAACATCATCGTGCGCCAGCGCGGGACCAGGTTCTATCCGGGCTCCAACGTCGGCCTCGGCAAGGACCACACCTTGTTCGCGCTCGCCGCCGGCCGCGTCCGATTCCACGGCGGCAAGCAAGGCCGCAAGTACGTGTCGGTCGACATGATGGCCGAGGCCGCCGAATAATCGGATGACTCGCTGAAGGGGTCATCCACCGGGATGGCCCGCCGGATCGCTCCGGCTGATGAGGGAGACGGGCCGTCCCGTCTCCCTTTTTTCGTCTCCCTCGCAAACGTACCGTCACATCTCCGGGCCAAGGGCCGGGTGAGGGGCGGTTGAGGGAGAAGAGCGATGTTCTTGCGTACCGAACGGCTGTTCCTGAGGCCCGCGTGGCTGGAGGATGCCCCCGAGCTGACCCGTGCAATCGGCCAGGAGCCGATCGTGCGCATGCTCGCGCGCGTGCCGTGGCCGTATGGCGAGGACCACGCGCGGACCTGGATCTTGACCGCCAAGGATCCGCGCTTGCCGACCCTGCTGGTGACGCTGCCCGACGCCGGAGGGCGGATCGTCGGCTGCTGCGGCCTGCACGAAGAGGAGGGACTGATCGCTGTCGGCTACTGGATCGAGCCCGACCACTGGGGCCGTGGCTATGCCACCGAGGCGCTGTGCGGAGTGCTGTCGCTCGCCCGCGTGATCGGGCACCGGCGGATCGTCAGCCGCCACGCGGCCGACAACCCCGCTTCAGGTCGTGTGCTGCGCAAGGCGGGATTCCGCCCGACCGGCCGCGCCCGCGCGTTCCACAGCCTTGGCCGCGACGCCCGGGTCGAAGCGCCCGAATACGCGCTCGAGCTGGGCGAGGCGGACGGTCCGCAGGATATGGCGATGCAAAGGGCGGCCTAGGCCGAATTCAGGAGGGCAGAAACCGTTGCGCCACGTCGCGCGCCAACCGGGCTGGCCGCAGCGTTACCGCATCGAGGCAGCACCAGCTGCTGTTGACGTCGGCGAGCACTTCCTCGCCGCGCCGGATGACGGTCGAGAAGAAGGTTCGCGCGCCTTGCATCCGCTCGGCGATCACTTCGGCGACCACGCCATCATCGAGGAAGGCCGGCCGCCGGTAGGAAATCTCGTGCTTGAGCGCGACCCACAGGTGCTGCGCGACCGCGTCTGCCGGGGCCACGGCCTCCCAGTAGCGGACCACCGCCTCCTGCACCCAGCGCAAGTAGACCGCGTTGTTGACGTGGCCCATGTGATCGATGTCGGTTGCCTCGATCGTGACCGGATGGTGGAACGAGCGGCTCATTCCGGCTGCAGCTCCGCCGCCGCGTAGTCGCTGTCGTACTTGCCGATCAGGGCGCGGTCGTCGCGGTTCCAGGGGTGGAAGCCGGGCAGGAAGTAGCCGCACCAGGCGGGGAAGACGCGGCGCAGGATGCCGGGGTTGCCGGCGAGGTACCATGCAAGCCGCATCCGCGCGCTCCAGCCGGCGATGCCGTCCTGTGCCAGCAAATCGCGCGCGTCGCGCCAGCGGTTGGCGATGAAGTTTTTGGTGATCACCAGCATCAGCAGGCTCTTGACCTTCCACCGCTGCCACCGGCTCCAGTGCTTCGTCGCGTGCAGCCAGGTGTCGTAGGCGACGCCCTTGTGCTCGAGCTCCTCGACCGCGTGCCAGCGCCACAGTTCCGCCTGCTCGGTCTCGGCGCCGACGAAGTGATCGGGACGGGCGAGGAACTCGTGCGCGAACATCGCGGTGAAATGCTCGAGCGCGATGGTCACCGCCAGCCAGCCGTGTTGCGGGCGCTCATAGACTTGGCCGATGAGTCGCTCGACCCGCGCCTCGATCCGGCTCATGTCATAGCCGGCTTCGGCGGCGGCGCGATTGAACGCGAGGTGCTCGCGGCTGTGGTTGATCTCCTGCCTGATGAAGGCGCGGATTTCGGCCTCGAGCCGGGGCGGGGTGCCGTCGCGGAAGGCTTTGACCGCATCGATGAACAAGGTCTCGCCGCGCGGGAAAGTGGCCGACAGCGCGTTGAACCAGGCGGTCGCCACCGGATCGCCATCGAGCCACCAGCGGTCCTGCTTGACGCCGCGGCCGAAGCGCCGGTCGCGCACGACGATCGCGGGCGCGGGCGTCGCTTCGGCGGAAAAATCGGTATATGCGTTCATGTCCGAAACATGGATTTAACTGACATCAATGTCAATAAAGAAGCGCCTGCCACCGCAAGAGAGCCGCCGCGTCGCGATCGAAGCCGCGCGCGCCTTGCTGATCGAGGCCGGGCCGCAGGCGGTGACGCTGAAAGCCGTGGGCGCGCGGATCGGCCGCACCCACGCCAACCTGCTGCACCATTTCGGCTCGGCGGCGGAGCTGCAAAAGGCGCTGGCCGAGCACCTTGCCGCCACGGTCTGCGAATCGATCGCAGACGCGGTGCGGGCGAGGCGTGCGGGCATCGGTAGCCCACGCGAAGTCGTAGACCTGACCTTCGATGCCTTCGACCGCGAGGGCGGCGGGGCGCTGGCGAGCTGGATGCAGCTGTCCGGCAACGAAGATGCGCTCGACCCGATCGTCGAGACTATTCACCGCCTGGTCGACGAGCTGTACCCGCAGGAGCAGGAGCCCGGCGCCGAGCGAACGATGCACGAGATCACCCAGGCGTTGGTCCTGATGGCGCTTGGCGATGCGCTGATCGGCGAGCGCCTGGCGAAGTCGCTGCAGGTCCGCCGCCATTCGAGCCGCGACCAGGCCGAGGCGATGCTGATCGCTTCTTACGTCAAGGCCGGCGATCTGCCCGCCTAAATTCCTCCCCGGAACGGGGAGGGGGACCGCCCGAGGGGTGGTGGAGGGGGCTCTCGGCAAGCGCCGCGCCAGCCGGAGGGCCCCCTCCGTCAGCCGCCTTCGGCGTCTGCCACCTCCCCGTGCCGGGGAGGCACTAGCCACACCGGCAGCAGCGCCGGGTCGATATCCTCCGCGCGCAAGTGATCGACTGCGAGTCCGAGTTCGGGATAGGCCGCTTTGCGGCGCTTCTCGTCGGAACGATCCAGCGGCACCACCAGCAGGCGCCGGTTGACCTTTTGCCGCCAATTCATCCGCGCGGTGTTCTCCTGGCCGATGTAGCAGCCCTTGGTGAACGACACGCCGTGCAGCTCCTCGGCATTGGCCTCGAGCCACAGCACGTCGCCCAGTTCGGCCCGGCCCTCTGCCACACCGAGCGCGAGGCGGTGCCGCAGCCAGGCCTCGTCGACCGGCTGATCGTCGGCTGACGCGGCGCCGATCCACCGCTGACCGAGACCCGCTAGTCTTGGATCCGTCTTGGTGCCGTCCGGTTCAGCCCGCCAATAGACGCCGAGCGCCGGATCGACCGCAATCGCGATCTTGCGCCGCAACCGGTAGAGCGACAGGCGCTTGACCAGGTCCTCGGCCGCCTCGGCCTCGCAATCGAGCAGCAGGTCATCGCCATCGGCCCAGACGATGAAATCGAACAGCGCCTTGCCCTGCGGCGTCAGCAGCCCGGCATAGACCGGCAGCTCGCCGGTGACGTCGTTGGTGACGAGGCCCTGGAGGAACTGCGCCGCATCCTCCTCCGCTTCCGCAGGTGCGACGCGCACCACGGCGCGAGAGAACAGGCGTTGGTTGGGCATACATGGCTAGTTGGTCGGCCACTGGCGATAGTCAAGCCGCTGTGCCATGGCGCGCGGCGATGAGCGAGGCGCTGACCATCCGCCGGCCCGACGACTGGCACGTCCATTTGCGCGACGGCGACATGCTGCGCAGCGTGGTCGGGCACACCGCGCGCCAGTTCGCGCGGGCGATCGTGATGCCCAACCTGGCCCCGCCGGTGACCCGGGCAGCCGAGGCGGCGGCCTATCGTGAGCGGATCGTGGCGGCGGCTCCCGGCTTCACCCCGCTGATGACCTGCTACCTCACCGACACCACCGATGCAGACGATCTCGCCGCGGGCTTTGCCGACGGGGTGTTCACCGCCGCCAAGCTCTACCCGGCGGGCGCGACGACCAATTCGGCGAGCGGCGTGACCGACATCGCCCGGATTCGCGGCGTGCTCGAGCAAATGGCGCAGATCGGCATGGTGCTGTGCGTTCATGGCGAGGTGACCGACCCGGCAGTCGACGTGTTCGACCGCGAAGCGGTGTTCATCGAGCGCGTGCTGGCCCCGCTGCTGCGCGAGCTGCCCGAACTCAAGGTGGTGTTCGAGCACGCCACGACTGCGCAAGCCGTTGCCTTCGTCGAGAGCGCCGGGCCCAACGTGGCGGCGACGATCACCCCGCACCACCTGCACCTCAACCGCAATGCGATGTTCGCCGGCGGCATCCGGCCGCATGCTTACTGCCTGCCGGTCGCCAAACGCGAACAGCACCGCCTGGCGCTGCGCCGAGCCGCAACCTCGGGCAGCGCGAAGTTCTTCCTCGGCACCGACAGCGCGCCGCACACCCGCGAGGCCAAGGAATCGGCCTGCGGCTGCGCGGGCATTTTCAACGCCCCGTTCGCGCTCGAAAGCTACCTGGCGGTGTTCGTGGCCGAGGGCGCGCTCGACAAGTTCGAGGGCTTCGCCAGCGAGCATGGGCCGCGGTTCTACGGTCTGGCGCTCAACGAAGGCACGGTGACGCTCGAGCGCGCTCCGGTCGAAGTGCCGCAGGAAATCGGCGGCGTGGTGCCGTTCCATGCCGGCGAAACGCTCGGCTGGCGTTTCGCAAGCTAGGCCGGAACCGGCTCCTCGGCCCTGCGGCCGCGCAGCAGCTCCCAGGTGAACAGGCCCGCCGCAGCCCAGATCATCACGTAGCAGGCCAATTGCGCCGGGCGCAGCTCCTGCCCGAACACGGTGAGGCCGAGCAGGAACACGATCGTCGGCGAGCTGAACTGCAGGAAGCCCATCACTGTGTAGGGCAGCCGCCGCGCCGCAATGGCGAACCACATCAGCGGGATTGCGGTCATCGGGCCGCTCCACGCCACCGCCAGCCCCAGCTCCCAGCCTCGGGCCACGGCGGGGCCTTCCGGCGTCGCCCCATACCACGCGGCGATTCCCAAGGCCGCCGGGAACAGGATCATCGTCTCGACCGTCAGCCCGGCCAGCGCGCCCGCCGCCACGGTCTTCCTCAGCAATCCGTAGATGCCGAAGGTCACCGCCATCGACAGGCTCAGCCACATCGTCGTCAGCGCACCGAGAGCGAGCACGCCGACGCCGAGCCCGGCCAGCGCCACCGCCGCCCACTGCACACGGCTCATCCGCTCGCCGAGCACGACCAGCCCGAGCAGCATCATCATCAGCGGCAGGATGTAGTAGCCGAGGCTCGCCGCGTAGACGTTGCCGTTCTGGATCGCCCAGACGTAAAGCCACCAGTTGATCGCCACCATGGTGGCGCTGCCGACCAGCGTTAGCACGGCGCGGCGGTTGCGCAACACGGCCCCGAGCTCCTCCCAGCCGCGCGTGACGGCGATGAAGATCAGGCACAGCGGCAGGGTGAAAATGAGCCGCCAGGCGACGAATTCGAGCGGCGGCACGCCCTCCACCAGCAGCAGGTAGAGCGGCATCAGCCCCCAGAAGGCGTGAGCGCCGAGGGCGTAGAGCAGCCCGTTGTTCTGGTTGGGGGAGGCGCTGTTCACGGGCGAGGCGTTAGGGGCGTGCGGCAAATGGAGCAAGCGAGCCGAAAAAAACCGCATTCCTGAACAGCCGAGTTTCATACCGTTCAGAAAACAGGGCCTATAGCTGAACCGTCACTTGGATTTAGGTAAGGAGCCCAGACCATGAAAACGATCATCCACAGGACCGCCCTGGCCCTCGCTGCTTCGGGCTTGGCCCTTTCCGCAGTGCCGGCTTCGGCCGCCGATTTCCACCGCGACGGCTATCGCGCCGCCCCGGTCGAGGACAGCTGGAACCAAAGGCGCGACCGCGGCCGGGACCGGGACCGCGACCGTTACGAGGACCGCTATGACCAGCGCGGCTACAGCGACCGTGGCTACGATCGCCGCGCCAGCTACGACGAGCCGGTCTATCGCGACACCCGCGTGTGGCGTGGCGACGATGGCCGCACTTATTGCCGCAAGCGTGACGGCACCACCGGCCTCATAATCGGCGGTGCGGCGGGTGCCCTGCTCGGCCGCGAGATCGACGGCGGGCGCAACCGCACGCTGGGCACCATTCTCGGCGCCGCCGCCGGGGCGCTGCTCGGCAAGCAGATCGCCCAGGGCAACAGCTGCCGCTAGGCCCAGAAGTTTCGGCGCGGGTTCTCCCCTGTTGAACCCGCGTCGAAGCGCGGCCCCTCCGGGTCGTGTCCATGAGGGGTCGCGCCAAGGCGCCTGCGGGTCCATCCCGTGGGCGCCTTGTTCGTTGTCGGGCCTCGGCAGCCGGAGTAATAGGCCGCCGATGCGCAAGCTCACGATCCTGACTGTCGCATCCGCTGTGCTGCTGGTCGCAGGATGCGGCGCCGATGAACCGGCCGCCGAGCGCTACGACGACCCGGCGCTGGGCGCCGCGCTCAACGAGCCGATCATGATCGATCCCGACCTCGCCGGGCAGAACCGGGCCAACAGCGCCGCCGCCATGCCCTCGCAGGACGGCTCGCTGCCGACCATCGACAACAGCCCCGAGGCCATCGCCGTGGCGCTGGATGAAGCGCTGCGCCTGGTCGGCGGGTCGAGCAAGATGAAGCAGGCGCCCCCGCCGCGCGAAGGTTCCGGCACGGTGCGCAACCCTGGGACCGACTGCGACGGGAGCGCGCAGGAGACGATGCTGTGGGCCGCCCGGATGCCACCGGCATTCCCGGTCTATCCACGCGCGGCGGTGCAGCAAGCGACCGGGACCGATGCAGGCGATTGCGCCCTGCGCGTGGTCAACTTCGTCACCCCGGTATCGCTCGGCGATGTCATGAACTTCTACTTCACGCGCGCCCGTGCCGCCGGCTTTTCCGCGTCGCGGGTGCTGCAGGATGGCGCTGACGTGCTTTCCGGTGCGAAAGGCGATGCCATCTACGCCGTCTATCTTCGTCGCCTGCCCTCCGGGACCACCGAGGTCGACCTGGTCACCAATCGCGGCCAGGGCGGCTAGCTGCCGCCCGAGGTCTTGCGCTCTTCCATGAACCCGGTGCCGAGGCTCGCGCGGGGCTGCTCCATCTCGGTGCTGGCGACCGGATAGGCGCAGTAATCGGCGGCGTAGAATGCTGCCGGGCGGTGGTTGCCCGAAAACCCGACCCCGCCGAACGGCGCGGCGGACGAGGCGCCGCTGGTCGGGCGGTTCCAGTTGACGATCCCGGCGCGGATGTTGGCCCAGAAACGGCTGTAGTCCTGCGGCGACCCGCCGATCAGCGAGGCGGCGAGGCCGAAGCGCGTGTTGTTGGCTTCGGCGATCGCCTGGTCGAAATCGTCGACCTTGACCACCTGCAACAGCGGCCCGAACAGCTCGACGTCGGGCCGCTCTGCCATCCCCGTGGTGTCGATCAGGCCGGGCGTGACGAACGGCAGCCCTTCGCGCGGGCGGCGCATGTGGCTGATCGCCTTGCCGCCGTTCGACATCAGGTAGAGGAAGCTCTCGGTCAGCTGGTCGGCGGCCTCGCCGTCGATCACCGGGCCCATGAACGGCGCCGGCTCGTCGAACGGCGCGCCGACGATGATCCGGCCGGTCAGGCGCTTCACTTCGTCGACCGCCTGGTCATAGAGGCTCGCCTTGACGATCAGGCGTCTTGCCGCGGTGCAGCGCTGGCCGGCGGTGGTGAAGGCCGACTGCACGATCAGGATCGCCGCATCGGCGATCTTGGGCGTGTCCCACAGCACGATCGGGTTGTTGCCGCCCATTTCGAGCGCGACGATCTTGCCGGGATTGGCCGCCAGCTTGCGGTTGATGGCGATGCCGACCTGGGCCGAGCCGGTGAACAGCACGCCGTCGATGCCGTCGTGGGCGACCAGCGCCTTGCCCTGCTCGGGCCCGCCGACCAGCAGCTGCAGGACCTCCTCGGGGATGCCCGCGCGGTGGAAGCACCCGACCAGGAACTCGCCGACCGCAGGCGTCTTCTCGCTCGGCTTGAACACCACCGCGTTGCCGGCGATCAGCGCGGGCACCACATGCCCGTTGGGCAAGTGGGCGGGGAAATTGAACGGCCCGAGCACCGCCATCACCCCATGCGGCTTGTGGCGCACCGCGGCAGCGCCCTGGAGCGCGCTGTCGAGCTTGCGCTGCCCGGTCCGCTCACCATAGGCGCGGATCGAGATCTCGACCTTGGTGACCACGGTTTCGACCTCGCCGCGCGCTTCCCAAAGCGGCTTGCCGGTTTCCCTGGCGATCAGCTCGGCGAAGGCGTCCTGCTCCTTGCGCACTTCGTTGGCAAAACGCCGCACCAGCTCGATGCGGGTCGAGTGCGGCTGCGCGGCCCATTGCGGCCAGGCGCGGCGCGCGGCGCGCACGATCTCGTCGACATCGCCGGCCGCACCGCGCCACAGCTCGGCGCCGGTCGCCGGCTCGAAGGAAATGATCTCGGTATCGCTCACGGGCGGTCGATGTCTCGAAGCGTTGCAATCCGGGGGATGGAGCACTTTACGCTCAAGGCCTTAACCATGCCAGTGCGGCCAAGGTTTCCATCGCCTTTATGCGCCATGGCCTGCCGGGACGGGCGGCTCGCCCAGCGCCTCGCCGAGCCTGCGCACGGCGGCGATCTTGGCGTTGAGCGGCTGCCAGTCGTCGCGTTCGGCGATGGCCGCCCAGATCGCCTCGACTTCGTCGATCAGCATCGCTTCGGGAGCATCGCCCGCCCAGTACGGATGCTCACCGGCCAGCGCCTCGTAACCCGCCAGCGCCTCGGCCATCTCGCCGCTCGCACCCCGTCCGCCGCGATGGGCGAAGAAAAACGCGTCGGGCCCGATGCCGACCTCGCGCATGGCGCGTTCGGCGGCGGCGATCAGCGCCATGTCGGGCTCGAGGCCACGTTCGCCGACGCCGAGGCGCCAGCAGAAATGCCGGGTGATGGCGCGGTGGTAGAGCTCGGGAAACCGCTCCAGGGCCGCGACCAGCGGCGGCGCTTCGACCAGCCGGCGCAGCGACATCGCCAGTTGCGCCAGGTTCCAGCGGATCGCCTCGGGCTGGCGGCCAAACGAATAGAGCCCGCTGTGGTCGAAATAGGCGGCGGTGAAGCTCGGGTCCCAGAGCGGCAGCCAGCGCCACGGGCCGTAATCGAAGCTCTCGCCGGTGACGTTCATGTTGTCCGAGTTGAGCACCCCGTGGACGAAGCCCGCGGCCATGTACGAGGCGGCGAGATCGGCCAGCCGCTCCACGGCCTGGTGCATCAGGATCACCGCCGGCGCCTCCCGTTCGGGCGCGTCGGCCGGCGGCTGCGGCCCGGGGAACTGCGCCAGGCAGTAATCGACCAGCGCGGCCATGTGCTCGTCTTCCTCGAGCACCGCGAGCCGCTGCAAGGTGCCGATGCGCACGTGCGAATGGCTGAGGCGGACCAGCACCGCCGAGCGGGTCGGCGAGGGCTCGTCGCCGCGCTCCAGCTCCTCGCCGGTCTCGATCACCGAGAAGGTCTTCGAAGTGTAGACGCCGAGCGCCTCGAGCATCTCGGTGGCAAGGATCTCGCGCACCGCGCCTTTCAGCGTCAGCCGCCCGTCGGCTGTGCGGCTGTAGGGCGTTAGGCCGGAGCCCTTGGTGCCGAGGTCGAGCAGCCGATCCGCACCATCGCGCAGCTGGGCAAAGGTGAACCCGCGCCCATCGCCGATCTCCGGGTTGTACACGCGGAACTGGTGGCCGTGGTAACGCAGCGCCAGCGGCTCCGGCAGATTGCCTGGCAGCGGCTCGAAGCGCGCGAAATGGCGGACCCAGGCCTCGTCGGTGAGGTCCGCGAGCCCGACCGCGCCCGCCCAGCGATCGTTGCGGAACCGCATTTGGGCGCTCGGGAACTCGGCCGGGGCTACTGCATCGCCTAGCCAGCTCGCGAGGGCGAGGATCGGCGTGTCGGGACGATAGGGGGCGGCTTGCGGTTCGGCGCGCATCCACGCATTAGTGGCCGCGACGGAGCGAGGGCGCAAGCAGCGGGGTCGAATGGGCGAGGCCGCCTACACAATCGGCGAGTGGGCCAGCGCCGACGGGCTGACGCTGCGCTATCGCGATTATGCCGGGCGGATAGACCGCCCGCCGGTGCTGTGCATTCCCGGCCTGACGCGCAATGCCCGCGATTTCGAACCGGTGGCCGAAGCGCTGACGGGGCAATGGCGGGTGATTTGCGCCGACCTGCGCGGGCGCGCGATGAGCGATTACGCCAGGGATTCGGCCAGCTACCAGCCAGGACAGTACACCGCCGACGTGCTCGCGCTGCTCGATCACCTCGGCCTGCCGCGAGTGGTGGCGGTCGGCACTTCGCTCGGCGGCATCGTCACCATGCTGCTGGCGCTGCTGGCACCCGAGCGGCTGGCGGGGGTGGTGCTCAACGATATCGGGCCCCAGGTCGAGGCGGCGGGCCTGGCGCGGATCCGCGGCTACGTCGGCCAGGGACGCAGCTTTCCGACCTGGATGCATGCCGCGCGCGGGCTGCGCGAGCAGGGCGGCGTGGCCTATCCCGACTTCACGCTGGCCGACTGGCTGCGACTGGCCAAGCGGCTGATGGCGGTCGGTCCGGGCGGCCGCATCGCGTTCGACTACGACATGAAGATCGCCGAACCGTTCCAGGCGCCGGCCGGCGCCGCGCCCGAATTCGATATGTGGCCGGCTTTCCGCGCGCTCGCCGGTCGCCCGCTGCTGGCGGTGCGCGGCGAGCTGTCGGACATCCTCTCGGCGGTGACGCTCGAGCGCATGGCGCGCGAGGTGGCGGGGCTGGAGACGGTCACCGTGCCGCGTACCGGCCACGCACCGACGCTCGAGGAGCCCGTCGCGTGCGAGGCAATCGCCCGGCTACTGGCCAGAGTCGAATGACCGTGGTCCCGCGCATCCTGCACTTGCATTCCACCTTCGACCCCGGCGGCAAGGAGCTGCGCTGCGTGCGGCTGATCAACGCCTTCGGGCGCGCGGCGACACACGCGATCGTCGTCGGCGATGCAGCGCACCGCTCGGCCGCCGAGCGGCTCGGCAAGGAGGCGAAAGTCACCTGGCCCGAGTTTCCGCCACTGGCGGGCAAGCCCTGGCCCGGCCGGCTCAAGCGCCTCGCCGCGGCGATGGCGGGATACGACCTAGTCTGCACCTACAACTGGGGGGCGATGGACGCGGTCATGGCGCACACGCTGTTCGCCGATGCCTACAAGCTGCCCCCGCTGGTCCACCACGAAGACGGCTTCAACGAGGACGAGGCGCAAGGCCTTAAGCGCGGCCGCAACCTCTATCGCCGCATCGCGCTCGGGCGCAGCGCGGCGCTGGTGGTACCGTCGCGCACGCTCGAGCGGATCGCGCTCGAAACCTGGGACCAGCCGCGCAGTCGCGTGCGGCTGATCGCAAACGGCATCGACACCCGGGCCTATGCCAAGGCGGCCAAGCGCGACGCCCTGCCGCGCGTGGTCAAGCACAAGGGCGAATTGTGGCTCGGCACGCTGGCGGGGCTGCGCAAGGTCAAGAACCTGCCCGCGCTGGTGCGCGCCTGCGCCGCGTTGCCCGGCGAATGGCAACTGGTCATTCTCGGCGAAGGGCCCGAGCGCGCGGCGATCGTTGCGCAAGCGCAGGCCTGCGGCATGGAGGATCGCCTGCACCTGCCCGGGTTCGTCGCCGATCCGGCCGGCGCGCTCGGGCTGTTCGACCTGTTCGCGCTGGCGTCGCATTCCGAGCAGTTCCCGATCTCGGTGGTCGAGGCGATGGCCGCGGGGCTCGCCGTCGCCGCGCCGCGTGTGGGCGATGTCGCGGCGATGGTGGCGAGCGACAACGGCCCGTACCTCGCCACACCCGGTGACGAAGCCGCGCTGGGCCACGCTATCGCCGCGCTTGCCGCCGACCCGGTGCTGCGCAGGCGCCTGGGCGAGGCCAATCGCCGCAAGGCAGTGGCCGAGTTCGACGAGGCAGCAATGATCGATCGCTATCGTGCGCTGTACTGGGGCCTGATGGGCCGCTCCTGACCTTCATCGCCGGTTCACCGCACCGGGGACAGGCTCGATATCCGCAATTGAAAAGGCGCGGCCATCGGCTAAACAGCGCCCGCAACCCTCAACCTATCCGGAAAAAGCGCCAGGTGGCCCTCAAACCCGACTCCGAAGAAGCCCGTGCCGAAGCGCTCGCCGCGCGCCGCGTGGCCGAGCAGGAAGTCCTGTTGCGCGAGGTCGACGAGGCCATGCGCAAGGACCAGCTCGGCAGCGCGGCCAAGCGTTATGGCTGGTTGGCCGGTGGCGGGCTGATGCTCGCCCTGGCGGCGTTCGGCGGCTACCTCTTGTGGGACGAGCGGCGCGAGGGGCGGCTTGAAGAAGCGTCCGACCAGCTCGTGGTCACGCTCGACAAGCTCGAGGCCGGGCAGATCGATCCGGCCGAGGACGAGCTGGCGGCGCTGGCCGAGGACGGCGATAGCGCCACCGCGGTCTCGGCCAAGCTGGCGCGCGCCGGCATTGCGCTGCGCACCAACCGTCGCGAGGAAGCGGTCGCCCTGCTCGACGAGATCGCCGCCGATGCCGGTGCACCGCAGCCTTACCGCGACCTCGCCACGGTTCGCTCGGTCGCGGTGCGGTTCGAACAAATGCCGCCGCAGCAGGTGATCGACCGGCTGAAGACGCTTGCCACGCCCGGCAACCCGTGGTTCGGCAGCGCCGGCGAACTGGTCGCCATGGCCTATCTCAAGCAGGGCAAGCGCAACCTCGCCGGCCCGCTGTTCGCCGCGATCGCCAAGGACGAAGACGTGCCGCAGACCTTGCGCTCGCGCACGCGGCAGATGGCCGGCCTGCTCGGCTATGACGCGGTGGTCGACGTCGACGAGACGCTCGCCGAGATGCGCACAGAACAAGGAGCCGCAGCCGCGGCAACCGAATGAGGGTGAATCGATCGATGAATGACACGCCTCGCCCCACTAGAAATTGGGCCCGCGTTCTGATGCTGCCCTTGCTCGCAGCCGCGCTCGTCGGGTGCGAAACGCTCGGCATCGGCGGCGGCGACGACAACGACAACACACCCACGGTCGGTCGGCGCCAGCCGGTCCTGTCGCGCATCAGCCAGGAAGTGCGGGCCGATCCGACACTGGCGAGCGTGGCGGTGGTGCTGCCGACGGCGCGCGCCAACACCGAATGGCCGCAGGCCGGCGGCAACGCCGCCAAGGCGCCCGGCCACCTGACACTCGGCGCCGCCCCGACGCGCGCCTGGACCGCCTCGATCCAGGGCACCAGCTCGCGTCGCCGGCTGGCCTCGGCACCGGTGATCGGCGGCGGTTCGCTGTTCGCGGTCGACACCGAGGGCACGGTCCACGCATTCGACGCCGGCAACGGTGCGAAGCGCTGGAGCCACAAGATCGAAGTCGAGAAGGACCTGCGCCCGGCGAACTTTGGCGGCGGCGTGAGCTTCGCCGATGGCCGGGTTTACGCCACCAGTGGCGCCGGCGACGTGGTCGCGCTCGATGCAGGGTCGGGGGCCGAGGTCTGGCGCGTCAAACCGACCGGCCCGCTGCGCGGCTCGCCGACGATCGCCTTCAACACCGTCTACGTGATGACGCAGGACAACCAGATCTTCGCGCTCAACGCGGCCGACGGGGCGCTGATCTGGCAGGAAGCCGCCGCCTCGGCCGCCTCCGGCGTGTTCGGCGTGGCTGCTCCGGCGGCCGGGCAGGGCACGGTTATCGCCGGCTATTCGCAGGGCGAGCTGGTTTCCTACCGCTACGAGAACGGGCGCAACCTGTGGTCAGATGCACTCGCGCGCACTTCGATCTCGACCCAGGTCGGCACGCTCACTGACGTCGATGCCGACCCGATCATCGACGAGGGGCGAGTCTACGCGCTCGGCCAGGGCGGGCGCATGGCGGCTTACGAGCTGGTCACCGGCCAGCGCATCTGGGAGCTGAGCCTGGCCGGCATTTCCACCCCGGCGGTGGCGGGCGAATGGATATTCACCCTGACCGACGATTCGCGGCTGCTGGCGATCGCCCGCTCGACCGGGCGCGTGCGCTGGGTCACGCAGATGGCCCGTTGGCGCAGCCCCCGGCGCGAAACCGGCCCGATCTTCTGGACCGGCCCGGTACTCGCCAGCAACCGGCTGTGGATCGCCAGCTCCGAAGGCGAAGTGCAGTCGGTCGACGTGATGACCGGCGTGGCGACCCCGTTCACCGAGCTCAACGACAGCGTCTCGCTGCCGCCGGTGATCGCCAACGAAACGCTCTACATCCTCGACGACGGCGGCCGGATCACCGCCTGGCGGTGATCGGCTCTGGGCCACGAGTCGCATAGGGCGTTACCGGCCCTTTAACCGAATTCGCGCTACGTGCGCGCCATGAGCGCGCCATCCTCGCCTCCTACACGGCTGCCCGCCAGCGACGTATCGCCGTGGGTCGGCCTGGTCGGCCTGGCGACGCTGCTCGGCTGGATCGCCTTTGCTCGCCTGTGGCCGGCGCTGGCCGCCGCATTCGACCTGCCCGGACCGCGCGAGGTGCTTTCGGGCCCAAATTCCGCGCTCATGGCCATGGTCCTGACGGGCCTGGCCATGGCCGCCTGGTCGGTGCTGGTCGACAAGGTCCATCGCCGTGCGTCGACCGGGATCGACTGGCATCGGCCGCGACCGCTGTCGTCGGTTATCGAGGTTTCGGTTACCAAGCTAGCCGGGCTATGGGCCACCTGGCTCTTGATCGGCGCGTTCTACGCGCTCGGCCGGTGGTATTGGGAGGGCCAGTACCTGTTCGCGATGCGGGTGATCGGTGCCGCGGCCATCCCGCTGTTCGTGCTCTCGATCCCTTACGTGCTGTGGCTCGACCGCTATCTGAAGGAGCCGCGCGACCAGGCCTGGCACTTCGGGGCGATGCTGATCGGGCGCGAGCCGTGGGACGGCGGTAAGGTCAAGCGCCACTGGCGCGCGTGGCTGATCAAGGGCTTCTTCTGCGCCTTCATGATTTCGATCCTGCCGGCAGGCTTCGCCTCGATCGTCGAGGCCGACCTTGGCGCGGTCGCGAGCAATCCGATCATGGTCGGCAGCCTGCTGTTCGAATTGCTGTTCGTTGTCGACGTGCAGATCGGCACGGTCGGTTATCTGCTGACGCTGCGCCCGCTCGACGCCAATATCCGCAGCGGCAACCCCTTCCTCGCCGGCTGGCTGGCGGCGCTCATTTGCTACCCGCCGTTCGTGTTCGCGCTGATGGGCCAGGGGGGCGTGATCCAGTACGAATACCAGACCGCCGGCTGGGGCTACTGGATCGACGGCCATCCGGTGCTGCTGTGGGCCTGGGCCGGGTGGCTGGTGTTCCTGACCGCCTGCTATGCCTGGGCGACGGTCGCGTTCGGCATCCGCTTTTCCAACCTGACCTATCGTGGAGTGCTGACCAACGGGCCGTATCGCTACACCCGGCACCCGGCGTACCTGTCGAAGAACCTGTTCTGGTGGTTCTCGGCGATGCCGTTCCTGGTCACCACCGGCTCGCTCGGCGAAGCGGTCCGCAACACCATATTCCTCGCTTGCGTCAGCGGCATCTACTGGTGGCGCGCCAAGACCGAGGAAGCGCACTTGCTGGCCGAGGACGCCAAGTACCGCGACTATCACGCCTGGATGGGCCGACATGGCGCGATCACCGCGCCGCTGTCGCGGTTCCTGTCGTGGGCGCGCCCGCGCCGCTTACAGGTGCAGCCGGCCGAATAGGTCTCCGACCACCAGGCAGGCGGCGGCGACCAGAAAACCGGCGAAGCGGTTCGAGCGGAAGCGCGCCAGCGGATTGTCCGGATCGGTCGGGTCGAGCGTCAACGCCTGCCAGGTCAGATGCAGCGCGGCGGGCAGCAGCGCGATCAGCGCCAGCCAGTCCTCGCGCAGCAGCCAGAAGGCGAGGCCCCAGCCCGCCAGCGCCAGGCCGTAGAACACAATCACCCCGGCCCGCACCCGGTTGCCGAGCCTGAGCGCGCTCGAACGGATGCCGACCAGCGCGTCGTCCTCGCGGTCCTGCAGCGCGTAGATCGTGTCGTAGCCGATGCACCAGCAGATCGACCCGGCGTAGAGCGCGGCCAGCACGTCGAGCCGATCGCTACGCAGCGCGGTCCAGCCGACCAGTGCCCCCCAGGTGAACACCAGCCCGAGCCAGGCCTGCGGCCACCAGGTGATCCGCTTCATGAAGGGGTAGGCGGCGACCAGCGCGAGGCTCGCCAGCGCAACGATCTGCGCTTCGAGCCGCAGCTGGAACAGCACCACCAGCCCGACGCCGCACAGCGCGAACAGCCACGCCCAGGCCGCCTTTGGGCTGACCCGCCCGCTCGCCACCGGGCGGCTGGCGGTACGCGCCACCTGCCGGTCGAGATCGGCATCGACGATATCGTTGTAGACGCAGCCCGCGCCGCGCATCGCTACGCTGCCCAGCAGCAGCCACAGCAGCAGTTGCCACTGCAGCCCCGCGCCTGCCAGCCACAGGCCCCAGGCGCAGGGCCAGAACAGCAGCCACCAGCCGATCGGCCGGTCGAACCGCGCCAGTTGCGCCAGGCCGCGCAGGCGTTGCGGCAGCCGGGCGACGAGGCCGCGATGCTCGCTGTCGGGGACCACGGTGTCGGACATCGCTTGCGTCCTAGCTGCGCAGGCGGATAGTGCCTAGCCATGCCCGCCACCCCCGCCTGGCCCCCGCGCAGCGCGCCGCGGTTGTTCGTCGCAGGGCCGCTCGCCGAGGGCGCGGCGGTGACCGTCGAGGGCAACCAGGCACATTACCTCGCCAAGGTCATGCGCCTGGGCGAGGGCGATGCGGTGATCCTGTGCGACGACGCGACCGGCGAATGGGCGGCGCGGGTGGTGTCGGTGGGCAAGCGCGAAGTGGTGCTCGAGCCCGCCGAGAAGCTGCGCGAGCGAGAGGAGGCGCCCGATTTCTGGCTCTGCGCGGCGCTGCTCAAGAAGGACCGCTTCGACCTGGTGCTTGAAAAGGCCAGCGAGCTCGGCGTGCGGCGCGTGCAGCCGGTGCTGGCGCGGCGCTGCGTGGCCGACAAGCTCAACCTCGAACGGGCCGGAGCGATCCTCACCGAGGCGGCCGAGCAATGCGCCCGCACTGCTCTGCCGGAACTGGTCGAGCCGGTCAGGCTCGAGGCGCTGCTGCGCGATTGGCCGGTTGAGCGGACGCTGTTCTTCGCCGATGAGCTGGGGGGCGAGGCGGCCGCCGATGCGTTCGCGGCGAGTCCCGGCCCTGCTGCATTGCTGATCGGCCCCGAAGGCGGCTTCGACGATGCGGAGCGCGCGGCAGTGCGCGCCCTGCCGCAAGCCCGCCCGATCTCGCTCGGCCCGCGTATCCTGCGCGGCGAGACCGCCGCCATCGCCGCGACCGCGCTGTGGATGGCCGTCGCTGGCGACTGGTAGCATACCGGACAAACGCAATTTGAGGCTGGCGCGCTTTCCGCATAGCCCCTAACGGCGCGCCATGAGCACGCGCACGGCGTCCACCGGGGAGGAACTGCGGATCGAGCGGCGCGAGCAGCTCGTGGCACCGCTGCAGGCCGGCGAGAAGTCGCCCTCCGCCTGGCGCATCGGCACCGAGCACGAAAAGCTGGTCTACAAGACCGCCAACCACGCCGCCCCATCCTACGACGAGCCCGGCGGTATCCGCGATATCCTGCTGGAAATGCGCCAGTTCGGCTGGGAGCCGGTCGAGGAGGGCGGCCCCGAAAACGCCCACGTCATTGCCCTGTCCGGCCCCGATGGCGCGGTCAGCCTCGAACCCGCCGGCCAGCTCGAGCTGTCGGGCGCGCCGCTCGAAAACCTGCACCAGACTTGCGCCGAGACCGGGCGACATCTCGACCAGGTCAAGGCCATCGGCGAGAAATGCGGCGTCGGCTTCCTCGGCCTCGGGATGTGGCCCGACAAGACCCGCGCCGAGCTGCCGGTCATGCCCAAGGGCCGCTATGCGATCATGCTGCGGCACATGCCGCGCGTCGGCAGCCTCGGGCTCGACATGATGCTGCGGACCTGCACCATTCAGGTCAATCTCGACTATTGCTCCGAAGCCAATATGGCGAAGAAGTTCCGCACCGGCCTGGCGCTCCAGCCGCTCGCCACGGCGCTGTTCGCCAATTCGCCGTTCACCGAGGGCAAGCCCAACGGCTTTCTTTCCTATCGCAGCCACATCTGGTCGGACACCGACCCGCACCGCACCGGCATGCTGCCGTTCGTGTTCGAGGACGGGTTCGGCTACGAGCGCTACGTCGACTACATGCTCGACGTGCCGATGTACTTCGTGTTCCGCGACGGAAAATACATCGACGCCACCGGGCAGAGTTTCCGCGATTTCCTCGAGGGCAAGCTGCCCGCGCTACCCGGCGAGCTGCCGACTGCGAGCGACTGGACCGACCACCTCTCGACCGCGTTCCCCGAAGTGCGGCTCAAGTCATTCCTCGAGATGCGCGGCGCCGACGGCGGGCCTTGGAACCGCATCTGCGCGCTCCCGGCGCTATGGGTCGGGCTGCTCTACGACGACGCCGCGCTCGACGCGGCCTGGGACCTGGTCAAGCACTGGTCGATGGCCGAGCGCGAGGCGCTGCGTGACGCGGTGCCGAAGCTGGCGCTCGACGCGCCGCTGCCCGGTGGCGGCAAGCTGCTCGACCTGGCCCGCGAGGTGGTCGAGATCGCCCGCCAGGGCCTCACCGCCCGCGCCCGGCTCAGCGCCGGCGGCGACAACGAAGCCGGCTTCCTCGACCCTCTGCACGAGATCGTCGCCAGCGGCAAAGTCCCCGCCCAGCGCCTGCTCGACAAGTTCCGCGGCGAGTGGGGCGGAGACATCTCCCGCGTCTACGGAGAGAGCTTCTGACCATGAGCAAGCTCAAGCGTAAGGAATACGAAAGACACCTCGAGCCGATGCAGCGCGAGCTGGTCGAGCTGGCGCGCTGGGTGGCGCGCACCGGCGCGCGCATCGCGGTGCTGATCGAGGGCCGCGACAGCGCCGGCAAGGGCGGCGCGATCGACGCCATTCGCGCACACATCAATCCGCGCCAGTGCCGCGTGGTCGCACTCGGCAAACCGAGCGAGCGCGAGGCCGGGCAATGGTATTTCCAGCGCTACATCGAGCACTTGCCCGCGGCGAGCGAGATCGTGCTGTTCGACCGCAGCTGGTACAACCGCGCCGGGGTCGAGCAAGTCATGGGCTTCGCCACACCCGCGCAGGTGGCGGCCTTCCTCGCCGCCGTACCGGCGTTCGAGCAGCTGCTGGTCGACGACGGGGTGCTGCTGTTCAAGTACTGGGCCTGCTGCGACCAGGACAAGCAGGAGGAACGCTTCGCCGAGCGGGCCGCGGACCCGCTCAAGGGATGGAAGCTGTCGCCGATCGACGTCGCCGCGCGCGAGAAATACGACGCCTACACCAAGGCCCGCGAGGCGATGCTGCGTGCCACCCACACCGACTTCGCCCCGTGGACCATGGTCGACTTCAACGACCAGAAGCTCGGCCGCCTGACGCTGATCCGCGACCTGCTCGACCGCGCTCCCGATACCCGCATCGACGAGCCGGCGGTCGAATTGCCGCCGCTCAGGGGCAAGCCGCGCAAGGAGCGCTACGGCGTGCTCAAGCCGCTGCCTCGCTTCGAACCGTGAAGTCCCCCTCCCGCTTGCGGGAGGGGCTAGGAGTGGGCAAGTGCGAGGGTGCGGACAGGCCCACCCCCGACCCCTCCCGCAAACCGGAGGGGAGGTCGAACCGCATTTCCGGCGTCCTCATCGGCTCATTCATAGCTGACCACCTCGAACTCGATCCCGTCCCAATCGAAGAAGTAGAACCGCCGCCCCGGCTCGTAGTCGTCGTGACCGAACGGCTCGAGCCCGTGGCCGGCCACCACCGCTTCGGCGCTGTCGAGATCGTCGACCAGCAGGCCGACATGGTTCATCGGCTGGCCCTTGCGCTGGCCGGCATAGTCGTGCCGGTCAGTGTAGAGTGCGAGGTAGGTCGTCGCCTCGCCAACATGGATCGTCTCGCCGCCGTTGCGCGACGGCCCGCGCCATCTTTGCCGCCAGCCGAGCAGTTTTTCGAACAAGGCGGCCGATCTTTCGATGTCGGTCACGGTCAGATTGACATGTTCGATTCGTCCTTGGCTTGTCATGCGAAACTCCTGCGATAAGGCATTGTTTTTACGACTATCTCATGCCTGAAACGATCAGGTGCGAATCAATCTGCTTGCTCCTTGTGCAACCTCAAGCTAACTTGAGGTCAAGCATTTATGAGAGGATTCCAGGCGAATGGCGGAGGATCGGTTCATCACCATCGGCCGGCTCGCCCAGCGCACCGGAGTCGCGGTTTCGGCGATCCGTTTCTACGAGGAAAAGCGCCTGCTCGCCTCGCTGCGCACGAGCGGCAACCAGCGCCGATTCCTGCGTTCGGACATCCGCCGGGTCAGCTTCATCCTGATTGCGCAGAAGCTCGGCCTGGCGCTCGCCGAGATCGAAGCCCAGCTCTCGAAGCTGCCGCAGGGCCGCGCCCCGACACTATCGGACTGGCAGCAGATCAGCCGCCGGATGCGCTTCGAGATCGACCAGCGCATCAACCTGCTCAGCCGCACCCGCAACCAGCTCGACCAGTGCATCGGCTGCGGTTGCCTCAGCCTCGAGAAGTGCCAGCTCTACAACAAGAACGACCGCCTCGGCGCCAATGGCGCGGGCCCGCGGGCGATCCTGGGGTAGGCCATTCCACTTACGAGGACTATCGGATACTCCGATCCGGCCAAGGGGGCGAAATGGCCCTGGTTAACGGGAAGAGGGGATCGGCATGGGGCGTTTTCGGACGAAGCGGTGGAGCACGATCGCGGCGGCTCTAGGGATTACCGTGCTCTGCACCCCCGGCGTGCAGGCGCAACAGGACGTCCCGCGCATGGCCGGCGGCGTGCCCATCGCCCCGACCGGCGTGGCCGACAATCCGCTGCCCGCAGGCCCGTTCCGCTATCGCACCGCCGAAGGGATGGACATCCGGGTGGAAGTGGTCGCCCGCGATATCGAATATCCGATGGCGATGACCTTCCTGCCCAGCCGCGACATATTGATCGTGACGCGCAAGGGCGAATTGCATCTGCTCGCGCCGGGCGCCCGGCGCACCCGCACGGTTCCGGGTGGGCCCGAAGGCGTGTTCGCCGGTGAATCGGGCGATGTCGGCACCGCCCACGCCTATACCGACATCGTCCTCGATCCCCAATTCGCCACCAATGGCTACGTCTACATCGCCTACAACAAGCCCGAGGGCGAAGCCGGCCGGGTGCTGGCGCTGGGCCGGGGGCGCTGGACGGGCGAGCGGATCGAAGGCTTTGCCGACATCTGGGTCGCGCCTTCCGGGGTCTCGGGCGTGATGCGCCTGGCCTTTGCCCACGACGGCACGCTGTTTTTCTCCACCTCGGGCGCCGATGCGCAGAACCTGAGCACCGCGGGTGGCAAGGTCCTGCGGATTAACGCCGACGGTTCCATCCCCGCCGACAACCCCTTCGCCACCAGCCGCACGGCGCGCCGGGACGTCTATTCCTACGGCCACCGCGGCGCGCTGGGGCTGGCGGTCCATCCGCGCACGGGTGAGCTGTGGGAAAGCGAGAACGGCCCCAACGGCGGCGACGAGGTCAACGTGATCAAGCCCGGGCTGAACTACGGATGGCCCTACGTCAGCCTCGGGCGCACCTATCCCGGCCCCTGGCAATCGGGCAGAGGCCCCGGCCACGAAATATTCGAGCCTCCGGTGGTCTACTGGACGCCGGCGATCGCCGTCTCCGGCCTGATGTTCTACACCGGCGACGCCCTGCCCAAGTGGAAAGGCGACATTTTCGTCGGCGCCCTGCGCACCGGCGAGATACCGGGCACCGGCCACCTCCAGCGCATCCTCGTCAACGACCAGATGGAGGAGCTGCGCCGTGAGATACTGCTCTGGGACCTCCACCAGCGCGTGCGCGACGTGAAGCAGGGGCCAGAGGGCTACATCTACCTCGCGGTCGAGCAAAAGGACGGCAGCATCCTGAGGATCGTTCCGGCCGACTGAGTGGGGCTGCGACCTCGCTCACGTAGCGCGGGCGAGCGAATCCTTCAGGCGCGTGAACACGGCCTCGTGGAGCAGTTCCTCGAACTCGATCCCGGCCCGGTCGTCCTCGACCCAGATGACTTTTGCCGGCTGGAATCCCAGTTCTTCGAGCTGGATCATGATCGGGTCGGCGGGCTTGGCCGACCATGCCTTGCGGTCGACCATGCAGCCGATCGGCGAAAGGTCGAGCACGGTGAGCTCGACCTTCGTGCCCGAGCGTGAACGACACTTGGCCTTCATGCGGTCGCCCCCCAAGGTCTCGCTGGACGGCGGTGTGCACAAAACGGCCATGCCCTTCAAGCGGGCAAGTTAACCATGGTTTGAGCGGTCTGCCCAATCCTGGGCTCGGCCAGGTTCAGCTCAGCGCCTGAAGCCGCTGCGCCGCGCGGTGGGGCCTTGCCCCGGGGTGCGCTCGCGGAACACGATCCGGCCTTTCGAGATATCGTAAGGCGTCATTTCGACATGGACCCGGTCGCCGACCACCGAGCGGATGCGGAAGCGGCGCATCTTGCCGGCGGTGTAGGCGATGATCCGGTGCTGGTTGTCGAGCATCACCCCGAACCGGCCGTCGGGCATCACTTCATCGATTTCGCCTTCGAGGGTCATCAATTCTTCTTTGGCCATTTTCGTGATCCTTGTTCGGTCAGCTGTCAGCCGCGGCGGAGGCTTCGTCGCGCCGCCGATAGTGTTTGGCCAGCCGCGCCCGGCTGCGGGCGTCGCGCGAACGATGGGTGTTGCGCCCGCACCACCAGGCCAGCGCCACCGCCCCCAGCAGCATCAGCCCGATCAACCCGTAGGCAACGAACAGCCGCATCGGCAGGTCGAACATCATGCGCCCCGCGCCGCCTGCGGGCTGACATAGGCGAGGCGGCCGATTTCAGCTTCGACGCTGTTGCGGCCGACGTCACTGGCCGTCGCGAGATCGAGCGGCCGCCCGCCGAGCCCTTCGTGCGCGGTGTTGAGGAAAGCGATTGCCGCCTCGCGACCAAGCACCAGGAAGGCCAGTCGGGTGATTTCGCCCTGCCGCTTGGCGTGGTCGGGCGCGAGGCGCTGGGCGTTCGCCTTGCGCCAGCTCATCATGCCCTTGCGCGGCGGCGGGGCTTGTTCTGCCTCGCTCATGCGGACACGCCTTCGACGGCGGCGTGAACGGGGCAAAAGACCAGGTTGAAATCCACGCGCGCGCTCCTCGTCGTAAGCGGGAGCGCGGGGGTCTCTCAGCCACAGGCGCCTACCAAGAGCGATTGCCTGCGATGGGGGTTATGTGGGGATTGCGCAGGGGGATTGTAAGGCGCGGAGCGACCTCGATGGCAGCCTATTCCGCCGCCAGCAGCTCCTCGGCGCCGCCCAGGTCGACGCTGACCAGGCGGCTGACGCCCTTCTCGACCATGGTCACCCCGAACAGGCGGTGCATGCGGCTCATGGTCACGGCGTTGTGGGTGACGATCAGGTAGCGGGTGTCGGTTTCGCGGACCATCGCGTCGAGCAGGTCGCAGAAGCGGTCGATGTTGGCGTCGTCCAAGGGCGCGTCGACTTCGTCGAGCACGCAGATCGGCGCCGGGTTGGTCAGGAACAGCGCGAAGATCAGCGCAATCGCGGTCAGCGCCTGCTCGCCGCCCGAAAGCAGCGTCAGCGATTGCAGCCGCTTGCCCGGCGGCTGGGCGTAGATTTCGAGCCCGGCTTCGAGCGGATCGTCCGAATCGACCAGCGCCAGGTGCGCCTGGCCGCCCTCGAACAGCCGCGTGAACAAGTGGCGGAAGTGGGTGTCGACCTTATCGAACGCCTCGCGCAGGCGCTCGCGGCCCTCGCGATTGAGATTGCCGATCGAGCCGCGCAGCCGGTGGACGGCTTCGGCCAGCTCGGCCTGCTCGGCCACGCTGGCGCCGTGCTCGGCCTCGATCCGCGCCAGCTCGTCGGCGGCGACCAGGTTCACAGGCCCGATCCGTTCGCGCTCGGCCACGAGGCGATCCATCGCCGCCGATTCGTCGCCGGCGCCGGCGACCTTGTCCGGGTTGAAGCCGAATCGCTCGGCCAGCAGCGGCGGCGGGCACCCGAAGCGCTCGCCCGAAATCCGCGCCATTTCCTCGCGGCGCGCTTCCTCGTTCTCCGCCCGCGCGGCCGAACCGGCGCGATCTTCGCGCGCGGCGGCGAGCGCCTCGTTGGCTTCGGCGAGCGCGGCCTCGGCGGTGCGCATGGCTTCGCCGGCCGCGTTGACGGCAGCCTCGGCGGCGGCGAGCTCCTGCCCGAGCCGCGCCCGAACCGCTTCGCCGCCCTCTATCTCGCGCATCAGCGCGGCGGGCTTGGCGGCGGTAACCGCGCGCTCCTCGGCGATTTCCTCGAACCGGCGGCCCATTTCGCTGAGCCGCCGCGCGGCCTCGCCGGCGCGCTCCTGCCAGCCCTTGATGTCGGCGCGCTGGGCCGAGACGCGTTCGCGAGCGACGGCGAGCGCCTGGTCGTGCGCGGCGAGCGCGGCCATCGCGGACTGAAGCGTGAGGCGCGCGGCCTCGTGGCGCGCCTGTGCGGCGGCAAGCGAGGCGCGGCCGGATTCGGGATCGGGCAGGGCGGAACGGCGCTCCTGTGTCGCGGTCAGTTCGCCGCGCGCCTGCTCGCGCTGCTGGGCGAGGTCGGCTTCGGCGGCGGCCAGTTCCTCGCGGCGGACGGCGAGGCGTTCACGGGCGGCTTCGGCCTGGTCGAGCGCGCGCAAGGCCTGGCGCTCGGCCTCGGCGGCGAGGTTGGCGGCGCGCTCGGTGCCGACCAGCGAGTGTTGCAGATCGGACAATTCCTCCTGCGCGGCGTGTTGCGCTACTTCGGCCTGGGCCGCGGCCTCCCGCAGTGCGGGAAGCGCGGCATCGAGCTCGGCAAAGCGATTCTCGGCCTCGAGCCGCGCCGCTTCGGCGGCGCCTTCGCCGCGCGCCACGAAGCCATCCCAGCGGCGCAGTGCGCCGGCGCGGGTGACCAGCCATTCGCCCGGCTTGAGCGCGCGACCGTCGTCGGCGTCGGCCACATGGACCAGCGCCAGCCGCGCGGCGAGCTGCTCGGGGCAATCGCGGACATGGTGGGCGAGGCTATCGGGGACGGGGGAGGGCGCCTTGGCTCCGGTCCAGAAGCGGCCTTCGGCATCGCCTGCCGGTGAGCCCAGCGGTGACTTCGCATCGCGCCCCAGCGCCGCGGCCAGCGCGCGCTCGTAGCCGGGCTCGGCGGAGACGCGGTCGAGCGCGGCCGGAAGGCCATGCTTGCCCGCCGATTGCCGCGCGCGCGCCTCGCGGTCGCGAGTGAGCCCCTGCCATTCGCGCTCGATCCCGGCCAATTCCCCGCGCGCGTTGGCGAGCAGGCTCACTGCCTCATCGCGCACGACCGTCAGCGCTTCCTTGTTGGCCTGGGCGTGGAGCAGCGCCCCGCGCGCGGCCGCCAATGCCTGCGTCGCTTGCTCGGCGTTCGCCTTCGCCGCCACCAGCGCCTGTTCGGGATCGCCTTGCGCGGTCAGCGCGCCGCGCTGCTCCTCGATCCGCCGCGCCTCGCCGTCGAGCCGGGCGAGCCGTGCTTCGGCCTGCGCCACTTCGGCCTCGGCGACGCGCCACTCGGCCTCGACCCCGGCGTGGTCTGCGGTCGCCCGGGCCAGCGCCAGTTCGGCGGCGCGGCCTGCGTTTTCTTCGGACTCGACCCGGCTGGCGATGTCGGGCCGCAGGGCTTCGTCAGCCGCCAGCGCCGCTTCGCCCGCGGCAAGATCCTGCTCGAGCTTCTCGAGCGCCCCGGCCGCGTCGCGGGTCAGCCGGTCGGCCTCGCCGCGATCCTCCTCGAGCCGCTGCCGCTGCCGGTCGAGGTCGGCGAGGCGCTGCTCGGCGGCTTCGAGCTGGCCCGAGAGCGAGGCCATCCGGTGCCCGTGCGCGCTGGCATCGTCGCGCCGGTCGGCGAGCTCATCGCGGACCTTGGCCAGCGCCTCGCCGAGCGCTTGTTGCCCCTTGTGCGCCTCGCGCGCCGCAGCTTGCGCCTGCTCGACCCGGGCTTCGGACAGCCTGGCCTGCTCGCGCGCGGCTTCGGCGGCCGTCGCGGCATCGCGCCAGCGCGCGAACACGAGCCGCGATTCGGCGTGCTGGATCTTGTCGGAAAGCGCCGTGTAGCGCTCGGCCTGTTTCGCCTGCCGTCGCAGCGCGGAGATCTGGCTGTCGAGCCCGGCCATCAGGTCTTCGAGCCGCGCCAGGTTGGCCTCGGTCTGCTTGAGCTTGCCCTCGGCATCGCGGCGGCGCACGTGCAGCCCGGCGATCCCGGCCGCTTCTTCCAGCATCATCCGCCGCTCGGCCGGCTTGGCGGCGATCACCGCGGCGATCTTGCCCTGGCTGACGAGGGCCGGCGAGTGCGCTCCGGTGGCGGCATCGGCGAACACCAGCGCCACATCGCGGGCCCGCACGTCGCGGCCATTCACTCGATAGGCGCTGCCCGCGCCGCGCTCGATCCGCCGGGTGATCTGCAGTTCGTCGCCCTCGTCGTCGAGCGCGTCGAGCACGACTTCGGCGAAATCGCGCTGCGGGCGTTGCGCGGTGCCGGCGAAGATGACGTCGTCCATCCCGCCCGAGCGCATCGACTTGGGCGAGTTCTCGGCCATCACCCAGCGGATCGCCTCGAGCAGGTTGGACTTGCCGCAACCGTTAGGCCCGACCACGCCGGTCAGCCCCGGCTCGATGCGCATTTCCGCCGGCTCGACGAAGCTCTTGAAGCCCGCGAGCTTGAGTTTCCGGATCAGCATCTAAGCGCGTGGTTCATGTTGGGGCTTATCTCGCCCCGGCCCGCTGCAGCGCGGCCTGGACCGAAGTCCAGTTGGTGCCTTCGACCAGCTGGCCGTTGAGGAAGAAGGTCGGCGTGCCGCTGATCTCCAGCTCGTCCCCCTGGGTCTGCGAGGCGGTGGCAATTTCCTGCGCCTTGGCGGTGTCGGCGAGGCAAGTCATCGCCTGGTCGTTGCTGATCCCGCGCGCGGCAAAGAAGTCGAGGATGCCGGCGGCCTGGGCAATCGCCTGGAAGCGCTGCGCCGGTGGCGCCGACTGGGCCTGTTGCAGGGCCGCGCCGTTGGCCTGCACAGTGGCCATCATGGCATCGAAGTTCTGCCACGCCTGGTTGGCGAGCGGATGGAAGGCCTGCGGCGCGCCGCACCGCGCCAGCAAGGCGATGGTCAGGTCGATCGGATCGCGGATCAGGTTGCGCAGCTCGTAGCTGACCACCCCGGTGGCGACGATCTCATCCATCCCCGCCGCGCCTTCCTGGGCGAACGCGGCGCAAACGTGGCAGGTGTGGCTGGCGTATTCGACCAGCTTGAGCGGGGCTTCGGGATTGCCGATCACATAGCCGCCCTCGGGCGTGATCGCGGCGGTTTCGACCCAGCTGGTTCCCGCTGGTGCGGCGATCGCGGCGATCGGCTCGCCCGCGGGGCCGCCTTCTTCCGGGCTGTCGTTGCACGCGGCAAGGGCCAGCGCGGCGATGGCGGCAATGGCGAGATGGCGAAGACTCGGCATCGGTTTGACCTTTCGGAAGGGATGGAGGCTATACGAAGGGCGGAGCGGGTTGGAATCGCCGGGCGGGTGTATCCACAGCTGTGGCGATTACAAAAGCTCCTTGAGCTGGCGTTCGAGCGAGGGCCAGGTGCTCGTTCCCGGCAAGACCGCGCCGTTTACCGAAAAGCTCGGTGTGCCGTTGATGCCCGGGCGGGCCCATTCCTTGTCGGCGATTTCGGCCAGCCGCCGCGCCATCGCCTCGTCGGCCAGGCAGCGGTCGGTTTCCGCGCGGCGATATCCGCGCCCTTCCATGATCGGATAGAACCCGAAATCGGCGGCAATCGCGCGGCGGCCGGCGGCGCCGGCGGTGGTCCAGCGCTGCCGCTGCGCCGCGCTCGGCCGCGCCATCGGGCCGATCCAGCGCTCCTGCGTCAGGATGAAGGCGGCGTGGTTGGCCGGGAATTTGCTCGCCGCGCCGCAATTGACCAGCAAGCCGACGGTGAGGTCGATGGGGTCGCGGACCAGATGGCGGTATTCGACGCTGACCGTGCCAGGCATCACGTAGCCGAGCTTGATCGCCCCTTCGCCCTGCTGGGCGAACGCGGCGCAATGCGGGCAGGTATAGCTGAAGAATTCGACCAGCTTGACCCTGGCGTCGGGATTGCCGACGCGATGGCCGAGCTCGGTTTCGGCGACCACGTTGTCCCAGTTCGAACGCGGCGTCTGACCGCTCAGCAGCGCGGCAGCCGCCACCAGCGCGGCGCTCTTGACGATATCCCGCAACCTCATTGCGTCCCCTCCTTCTCACCGAGGCTGCGCGCGAGCGATTCCAGCACCGTGCGCAGCTCCGGGTCGCCGATATCGCGCAAGCTCTCACCCAGTTCCATCGGGATCGGCTTGAGCGACGGTGGCGTCGTGCGCTGTCCATCACCACCCTGAGGCTTAACCACGCCTTGCCGTAACTTGACCCGCGCCACCGCCTTGTAGCCGAAGAACCGGTTCACCCGCTCCATGATCTCGGGGATCACATGCTGGATCAACGGCGCGTGCGCCGGCACCACGACCAGTTGCAGAATGCCCTCGCTCTTCTCGCCGGGCGGAAAGCGGATCGATTCGGGCATGCAGACCTGCGCGTGGCGCGGGCCGACGATTTCGGGCCAGCGGGTGACGACGCTCGACTGGACGAAACCGAAGCGGCGGAACGCTGCGCGGCCGATCTGCGGCACCAGGTCGGCCACGGCACGCGCCGGCCCCCCGCGCGGGCGCTCGTAGGCGCGTGGTTTGACCGCCTTCTTGGGCTTTTCGTCGCGTTCCATCGTGCTCGCGGCCATGCCATACCGCGCCGATGGAGGATAGAGTCTCGGCGGAACTACTCGGGTGGTACGCCGGCCATGCGCGCGTCCTGGGGTGGCGCCTGCCGCCGGGATCGGCGGAGCGGCAAGACCCCTACCGCGTGTGGCTGAGCGAAGTGATGCTGCAGCAGACCACCACCGCGCACGCGGCGCCTTATTTCGACAAGTTCATCAACTTGTGGCCGACGGTCGAGGCGCTTGCCGCGGCGGACGAGGCGGCGGTCATGGCCGAGTGGGCCGGGCTCGGATACTACTCGCGCGCCCGCAACATGATTGCCTGCGCCCGCGCCGTGGCGGAGCGCCGCGGGTTCCCGTGGAGCGAGGACGAGCTGCGCCGGTTGCCCGGGATCGGGGAGTACACGGCGGCGGCGATCGTGGCGATCGCGCATGGCCGGCGCGCGGTGGTGATCGACGCCAATGTCGAGCGCGTGGTCGCCCGGCTCAACGCGATCGAGCAGCCGCTACCGGGCGCGCGCAAGGCGATTCGCGCCGCGGCCGAGGCGATCACTCCTGCCGAGCGCGCCGGCGACTTCGCCCAGGCGATGATGGACCTGGGCGCGACGATCTGCACGCCGCGTAACCCGAAATGCCTGTTGTGCCCGCTGTCGGACCTTTGCCAGGCGCGGGCGCAAGGTCGCCAGGACGAGCTGCCGGTCAAGACGCCGAAGAAGGCGCGGCCGAAGCGCGCCGGCACCGCGTTCTGGATCGAGCGCGACGGCAAGGTCTGGCTGGTCACCCGCCCGGGCAAGGGCCTGCTCGGCGGCATGCGCGCGCTTCCCGACGACGGCTGGAACGCGCGCCAGGATGGCTCGGGGGAAGCGCCAGTCGCGGGCGCGTGGCAGGCGGGCGGCGTGGTGCGGCACACGTTCACCCACTTCGAGCTCGAGCTGGGGCTGGCGATCTTTGCGGGTGAGGGCGGCACCGAACTCGAAGGCGGCGAGTGGTGGCCGATGGCCGATCTCGACGCCGCCGGCCTGCCGACGCTGTTCGCCAAGGCCGCGCGGCTGGCCCTGTCGGCTTGAACCGGGCGGCCCCGGTCGCCGCACCTACCGGTCGAGATGCCGGGATGGAAACCTGACGCCGCCCTGCGGCCGCCGGATTTTGCCATCGTCGGCGCACCCAAGTGCGGCACCACGGCGCTCTTCAGCTATCTCGCCGCTCATCCCGTAATCACCATGTCACGCCTCAAAGAACCGTGCTTCTGGAGCCGCGACATCGACACCGTAGGGCGGCCCGATCGGGCCACTTACGACGCCTTGTGGGATGGAGCGCCGCCCGGAGCGTTGCGCGGCGAGGCCACGCCGATCTACCTGCAGTCGCTGGTCGCGATCCCGGACTTGCTGGACGCGCGGCCCGACATCCGCCTGATCGCGATGATCCGCAACCCGGTGGAAATGGTCGCTTCGCGCCACGCCAACCATATCGCGCTCTACCTGGACGACGTCGCCGATCTGGAGACGGCCTGGCGATTGCAGGAGCGGCGCCTGCGTGGCGAGGCGCTGCCGCGGCGCTGCCCGGTGCCCTCGCTGCTGCAATACCGCGCCAATGCCGCGATCGGCGACCAGCTCGGGCGGTTCCTGGCCCTGGTGCCGGCCGAGCAACGGATCGTCATCGTCTACGACGACTTTCGGACCGATACCCGTCGCGAATACTTGCGCGCGCTCGCCCTGCTCGGGTTGGCCGACGACGGCCGCGCCGATTTTGCGCCGGTCAACGCCAGGCTGACGCCGCGCTGGACACGATTGCCGGACCTTCAGGACTGGCTGCGCAAACGGATGGCGCTGCCCTATCGGCCGGTGAGCGCCTTGGCGCATGCCGTGGGGCTCCACCCGTTCGCCTTGCTGAACAAAGCCAACCTACGCGCCGCGCCGTCCAAGCCGTTGCGGCCGGCCTTCGAGGCGGAACTGATCGTGGAGTTCCTTCCGCAGATCGAAAAGGTCGAACGGCTGCTCGGCCGCGACCTGACATCCTGGAAGACACCTCGCTCTGCCGGTTAGATAATCCCGCCGCCTAGCATCAGCCGCACGCAAGCGAGCGCGAACACGATCAGGCAGAAATTCCGTCCGCCGTTCGAGCGCGACAGCGCGCCCATGCCGGCGCCGACCAGCGCGATCGGCAGCACCAGCCAATTGCCCCAGCCGAGGAACGGGATGGTCGCGGGGATCGCCAGCAGCAGGGCGACGATACCGGTGAGGATTGAAGCGATGTTGAGCATGTGTCTTATATGCCTAAGACACCCGGTCGATGCAAGTCCCAGGGTTCACTCGCGCGGCAAACCCGATAAGCTGGCGTTCACAGCGCGACGCTGAACAGGGGTTGGCGATGAAATTGCTCGACGGGAATATGAACCTGAGTCGCCGCCAGTGGCTCGGCGGGGCGGCGGCACTGGGCGCGGGCGCGGCGTTGCCGGCGCTGCCGGCGTGGGCGGCAAGCCCCGACGACTGGCCCAACGTCACTCGCCTGATCGCGAGCTACGTCGACAGCCGCAAGGTCGCCAACATGGTGGTGACGCTCGGCTTCGGGCAGGCGGAGCCGACGACGATCGCCGCCGGGGTCGACAGCTTCACGACGCCGCGCCGCTCGGACGCCGACAGCCTTTACCGCATCTATTCGATGACCAAGCCGGTCACCGGCATGGCGGCGATGATGCTGATCGACGAGGGCAAGCTCGGCCTCGACCAGGCGGTGCACGAAATCCTGCCGAAATTCCGCCAGATGCAGGTCCAGAAGACCTACGATGGCCCGATCACCGCCGACAACCTCGAGCCCGCGGTGCGCCCGATCACGATCCGCCAGTTGCTGACCCATACCGCGGGGATCGGTTACGGCGTGGTCCAGTCGGGGCCGATTTCGATCGCCTTCCGCGAGCGCGGCGTGGTGCCGGGGATCGTCACCCGGCTGCAGGCGCTGCCGATGTTCCGCGGCACTCCCGTCGGCAGCCTCGAGCTGTTCGCCGACCGCCTCGCCGAGATGCCGCTGGTCTATCAGCCGGGCACCAAGTGGTCGTACTCGATGGGGCTCGACCTGATGGGCCGGGTGATCGAAGTCGTCGCCGGCCAGCCGTTCGACCGCTTCCTGCAGGAGCGGTTCTTCGATCCGCTGGGCATGCGCGACACGCACTTCCAGGTCCCGCGCGCCAAGGTGGAGCGGATGACCACCAGCTATTTCCTCACGGGCGCCACGCTGCTGCCGATCGATCTCGGCGCCAATTCGGTCTATTTCGACGAGCCGCCGTTCCCGTTCGGCGGCGCGGGCCTCGCCAGCACGCCGCGCGATTACGACCGGTTCCTGGCGATGCTTCTCAACAATGGCGAGCTCGGCGGCACCCGGGTGATGAGCGAGGCGGCGGTCAAGCTCGGCACCTCGAACCTGCTGCCTGCCACGCTCGCCCCAGGCGGCGAGTACAACGCCAACTGGGACTACGCCGCCGGCGGCCGCATCGGCAAAGGCGCCAACGCCGGGGCCTATGGCTGGGCGGGCGCGGCCGGGACGATCGGCTTCGTCTATTACCCGCTCAACTTGCGGGTCGGGCTCTACACCCAGTACATGCCGTCGCCGGCCTATCCGCTGCTCGACGAGCTGCCCGCCGCGATCCGCGCCGACCTCGCGGCGATGGGACAGGCGTGAGCGAAGCCCCGGCGTTCAGCGGCCAGCCGCTCGACCGCGCCGACCACCTGCGGACCGACGCCGCGAAACTGGCCGAGTTGCGCGAAGGAGCGCGGCTGCTCAGGCTTGATGGACTAGTGCCCGAATTGGACGACGACGGCCGGCTGATCTGGGACGAGTCCGCGCCCGAGGGCGAACGGGTGTTCCTCGGCCTCGCCGAGGGCCGCGCGCACTTCGCGGCGGTGCCGGGCGAGGGCAACGCCGACCCGGCCTATCTGCAGCGCCCGATCTGGGGAATGCTCGGGCAGCTCTCGGCCGACGACCTGGCGCTCTACGGCACCGCGCGCTCGGTGCTCGACTGGCACGCGCGGCACCGGTTCTGCGCCAGCTGCGGCCAGCCGACCGCGCTCGCCAAGGGCGGCTGGCAGCGCGATTGTGCAGCTTGTGGCGCGCAGCACTTTCCCCGCGTCGATCCGGTGGCGATCATGCTGGTCGAATGTCAGGGCAGCCTGCTGCTCGGCCGCCAGGCGCGCTTCCCACCGCGCAGCTATTCGGCGCTCGCCGGGTTCGTCGAGCCGGGCGAATCGATCGATGACGCGGTGCGGCGCGAGGTGTTCGAGGAGGCGGGCGTGACGGTCGGCGAAGTGCGCTACGTCGCAAGCCAGCCGTGGCCGTTCCCCTCGCAGCTGATGCTCGGCTGCCTCGGATTTGCCGACAGCCTTGAACTCACGGTCGATACGTCCGAAATCGAGGACGCGCGCTGGTTTACGCGCGACGAAGTGGCCGAGGCGCTGGGCAAGGGACCGGACAGCACCAGCTTCGTTTCCCCGCCGAGCCAGGCGATTGCGCGCCACCTGTTGCAATGGTGGCTGGAGGAACGCGGATGAGCAAACCTGCGGTATCGGTCGACATCTGGTCCGACGTGATGTGCCCGTGGTGCGCGGTCGGCTACACGCAATTCGCCAAATCGGTTAACGAACTGGCAGGCGAACTTGATATCAAGGTTCTCTGGATGCCTTTCGAGCTCAATCCCGACCTGCCGCCCGAAGGCAAGCTGCAGGACCAGCACCTCGCCGAAGTCTATGGCCGTTCGCCCGATGAGATCGCCGCGATGCGAGCGCAAATGCAGGCCACCGCCGAGCGCGCCGGGTTCCCGATGAACTACACCGGTGCTGGCGAGCCGCCGCCGGCGATGATGTGGAACACCTTCGAGGCGCACAACCTGCTGCGCTGGGCTCTCGCCGATTCCGGCCCCGAGGCGCAGACCCGCCTCAAGGTCGCGCTGCTCAAGGCCCACTTCCAGCAGCGCCGCAACGTCTCCGACCGCGAGGTCCTGCTCGCCATTGCCGAGGCCGAAGGCTTCGACCGGGCCCGCGCCGCCGAGGCGCTCGCCGACGAAGCCCTCGCCATCGCCGTGCGCGCCGAGGAAGCGCGCGGCCGCCAGTCCGGCATCAACTCGGTCCCGACCTTCGTAGTCAACGGTAAGTACCTGATTCAGGGCGCCCGCGAACCCGAGGACTACACCAAGATGCTCCGCCAGGTCGCCGGGTTGCTGCGGAACGCCTAACGGCTTCGCGTCCAGCGCACCGATTGGCAGATGAACAACACGCACCCGGTCACCCTGAGCGATCCGTCGCGGTTCAGCTTCAGGCTCGCCGGGTAGCTCTTGCCGGTCTTGGGATCGTAGGCCCGGCCGCCTGCCCACTCCGCCGCTCCCGGGTTGAAGCCTCGCAGCACTTGTAGTCCGATGATTGGCCGGCTCCGCAGGCCGCGATCGGGATTGTTGACGTCGGTGGCCGGCACGGCTGGATCGCGGTCGAGCACGCGGACGATGCTGCCGCACATCTGCCGCCCGCACGGGGCCACGCGGACGACCGCCTTGCCATCGTCGGTCAGCCACAGGCCCTCCACCGCTGGCGCCGCGGCTGCGGTCACGGGCGCCAGCACTATCGAGACGGCAAGCAGCACGCGCAGCATGGAGGACCTCATTCTTCCGGCGAGCCAGGGCCTTGCCGAAGACAGGATGAACCGCGCCGGACCAACAACCGGGCTCGCGCGGCGATCAGAACGGAAAGTAGGCCAGGATGGCGATCACGCCCACCGCCCAGGTGATCAGGTTCAGCGGAATCCCGATGCGGACGAAGTCCATGTAGTTGTAGCCGCCCATTTGGTAGACCAGCACGTTGGTCTGGTAGCCGAACGGGGTAGCGAAGGCAGCGCTGCCGGCCATCATCACCGCCACGAGGAACGGTCGCGGACTGACGGCAAGGGCTTCGGCCAGCGAAACGGCGATCGGGGTGAACAGCACCGCCACCGTGGCGTTCGAGAGCAGCTCGGTGGCGAACAGCGTTGCCCCGTAAATGATCACCAGGGCCCAAAGCGGGCTCATGTTCTCGAGCGAACCGATCAGCGCCCCCGCTCCGGCCGCCGCAAGGCCGGTCTTCTCGAGCGCCGTGCCCAGCACGACCATGCCGGCAATCAGCATCAGCACATCCGGGCGCAGCCCTCGGTATGCTTCGTCGGCGGTAATCGCTCGCAGCAGGATAAGCGTGACCGCGCCGGCGAATGCACAGGCCGCGATGGGCGCGACGCCGAGCGCCGCAAGGGTAACAGCGCCGACGAACACGCCCAACGCGGCAAGCGCTTTCAGCGGACGGAGCGGCCGGGGCTCGGCGAAAGGCAGCACGGTGCCCAGCTGGCCGCCGGCCAGGCCCGGCTCGGGCGTAATCGGCATTGGCGCCTGCGGCTCCGGCTCGCCGCCTTCCTGCCCGCGCGGTATCAGCCGTCCGCTGAACAGCATCAGGTAAAGCCCGCCGGCAACCGCCACGGCAATGCCAACCGGGCTTGCCTCGAAGATGCCAAAGCGCCGCTGCCCCGCGACCGCTGCCATGTCGCTGACCAGCAGATTGGTCGAAGTGCCGATCAGTGTGCAGCAGCCGCCAAGCACTGCAGCATAGGAGAGCGGGATCAGAAACTGTCGCGGCGACAGGTTGAGGGACTTGGCGACGTCACGCACGACGGGCGCGGTAAGGACGACGACCGGGGTGTTGTTGAGGAATGCCGAGGCTCCGCCCGCAACGCCGATCATCACCCAGATGCCTGCGCGGCCGATGAGCGCGCAAAGCCGAGTCATGCCGCGGATCGCGGCGTCGAGCAGCCCGGATAGTTCCATTGCGTAAGCAATGACGAACAGCGAGGCGAGCGCGATGATCGCGGGGCTGGCGAAGGCACTTTCGACGTCGACCGGCCGCACGACGCCGGTCATCAGCAGCACCGCGGCGCCGGTGAGGGCCACGACGTCGGAGCGCAACTTGTCCCAGATCAACGCCGCAACGACGGCCGCCAGGACGGCGAGGGTAATGATCTGCCCGCTCGTCATGAGCCAGCTATGCGCGAACTTGCTCCATCCGCCAAGCTAGGCAAGCCCGAGGTTGGCGAGCTTGCGGATCAGCCGGCCGGGCATCGCGTCGCTGGCGATCTCGCCTTCGGCCAGGTCGGGCGGGGCCATCCGCTCGGTGAGGTAGCGCCAGCCCTGGTGGGCGCGCTTGGCCTTGGGGTGGACCAGGATCAGCCTGGGCGCGAGGCGGATGGTCCAGCGGCGGTCCTCGCGCTGTTCGAAGCCGAGGATCTCGCTGCGCGCAACGATCGCGTGATCGAGGATCCAGTACAGCGAGCCGCCGATCATCTCCGCGTGCCGCTTCGGGCAGTAGCGCGTGGTCATATGCGCCTCCTCGCCCTCCTCGACCCAGGCGCGCAAGTTCTCGAGGCTGCCCGAACGGTAGGCGATCTTGGTCATCGAAAGCGGCATATTGGCTCAATCAGTCGTGCTAATTTATCGGGACCCGGACAGCTTGCCGGCCATACTCGCAGAACTCCTCGAACCCGGTCTCGTAGGTTACCGACAATCGAGGCAGTTCGGAAATCGGCGCCGAACTCATTTCGACGTTTTCGGCATTGCAAAGGTAAATGCGCAGATCGTCGTCGTTCCGCCAATCAATCCCGATCGGATTGGCTCCGATCGCGCTAAGCAAGTCGAATGTCTCACCTGTCTGGCTGTCGGCGATTTCTAGACGAAAATCGGATCGACTTTCGTTCTCTCCAGGTTTGATTTTGGCAATCGCGATCCACCGCCCTTCGGGCGAGGGATATTCATATCGCTCATAGGTTGTGCAAGCATTCAACATGCAGGCGGAGAGCAAAATCAGGAAAAACTTCCTCATGTTTTACCCCACTAGCCCGCTCGCCACCGCCAGGCTTAGGAAGGCGAAGAAGCCCATCGAATCGGTGATCATGGTCACGAAAACGCTCGATGCCACCGCCGGGTCCTGGTCCATGCGGTCGAACAGCACCGGCACCGCGACTCCGGCGAGCCCGGCGGTAAGGATGTTGATCACCACTGCCAGCGCGATCACTCCGCCGAGCAGCGGGGTGAAGATCAGCGCCGTCGCAACGCCGATCAGGGCGGCCACGGTCGCCCCGTTGAGCATGGCCACGCGCAGCTCGCGCCAGACGATGCGGCGGGTGTTGGAGCGGGTCAGCTGGTTGGTAGCGATGGCGCGCACGGTCACCGCCATGGTCTGGGTGCCGGCATTGCCGCCGATGCTGGCGACGATCGGCATCAGGACGGCGAGCGCCACCAGCTCCTCGATCGCAGCGCCGAACAGGTAGATGATGAAGCTCGCCACCAGCGCGGTGCCGAGGTTGGCGATCAGCCAGCGCACGCGCGCAACGTAGGCCTCGCGGATCGGCTCGTTGATGTCGCCGTCGCCCGCGCCGCTCAGCAGCATGACGTCCTCGTCGGCTTCTTCCTGGATGATGTGGACCACGTCGTCGACGGTGATCTGGCCCACCAGCCGCCCGCTCTCGTCGACCACCGCGGCACTGATCAGGGCGTATTTCTGAAACCTGAGTGCCACCTCTTCCTGGTCCATCGTCACCGGGATCAGCGTCTGGTCGCGCTTCATCACGTCGGCGAGCGGGACCTCGCGCGGGGTGCGCAGGATCCAGCTGAGCGCGCAGGTGCCGATGGGGCGATGGCGATGGTCGACGACGAACACTTCCCAGAACTCGGTGGCCAGCTCATCGTGCTCGCGCAGGTAGTCGATCAGGTCGCCGACGGTGAGATGCTCGGGCACCGCCACCAGCTCGCGCTGCATCAGCCGGCCGGCGCTTTCCTCGGGATAGGACAGCGCCGATTCGATCGCCGCGCGATCCTCCGGCTCCATCTCGGCCAGGATGGCGCGCTGGTCGGCAGGCTCGAGGTCCTCGATCAGCTGGACCGCGTCGTCGGTGTCGAGCTGCTCGGCGATGTCGGCGACGGCCCCGGGTGCCAGCGCCTCGATCATGTCCTCGCGGACGTAGTCGTTGAGCTCGGCGATGACCTCCGGGGTCAAGAGGTCGGTGATCGCCACGGCGAGCCTGCCGCGCTCGCCGGGCTCGAGCAGCTCGAACAGGTCGGCGATGTCGGCCGGGTGGAGCGGTTCGACCAGCTCATAGGCGCGGGCGTGGTCACCGCTCTCGAGCGCGCCGATCACCGAGTTGACGAATTGCGGCTTGAGCAGGTTGTCCTCGTCGAGCTCGTCGCCGTCCTCGCGGAGGGCGTCGGCTTCCAGCTCGCTGAGGTCCCGCTCGGTCATGCCGCGCGCTCTATGCCCGTATCGCGCAAAAGCAAGCTGACATCGCCGCTCTACGTTCTATAGGCGCGCCAACCCATCAGGAGACCCAACATGGCCGACGACAAGCTCACTCTCACTCTCGATACCGGCGACGTGGTCATCAAGCTCAGGTCCGACCTCGCGCCCGGCCACGTCGAGCGGATCGCCGATCTGGCCCGCGAAGGCTTCTACGACGGCGTCGTGTTCCACCGCGTGATCCCGGGCTTCATGGCGCAAGGCGGCGACCCGACCGGCACCGGGATGGGCGGTTCCGAAAGGCCCGACCTCGCGGCCGAATTCAATGCCCAGCCGCACGTGCGCGGCGTGTGCTCGATGGCCCGCAGCCAATCCCCCAACAGCGCCAACAGCCAGTTCTTCATCTGCTTCGACGACGCCCGCTTCCTCGACAAGCAGTACACCGTGTGGGGCGAGGTCGAGAGCGGCATGGAGCACGTCGACGCCCTGCCCAAAGGCGAACCCCCGCGCGCGCCGGGCAAGATCGTCAAGGCGACGGTGAGCTAGCCGGCGTTATTGCGCGATGATGAAGCGGACACCGGTGACCCAGTAGCTGGCGATTGGCTTGCCGTCCTTGTCGAGCGCGGGCTCGAACTCGAACGCGTGCTGGATGTCGGCGCAGCTGCTTTCCTCGAACTCGGGGTCGCTTAGCGGCATCTGGATATGGCAGCCGGTGATCCGGCCGGTCTCGTCAATGGCCAGGCGGATGTTGACCAGGCCGGGCATGCTCCGGAGCAGCATCTTGGGCGGATAGTCGAGCATGCTCGATGAGCTGGTGTAATCGATCGGTATTGCGGCCCGCGTGAGGGTCTTGTGGGCTTCGACGTCGATGTCCCAATGGGTCATCAGCTCGTCGATGCATTCGTTCAAGGCCGCCATCGGCGGCCCCATGGGTCCGAGCTGCAAGGTGAGCTCCCGGCGGTAAGCGCCACGCAGAGTGATCGCGTCGGTCCGGCTGACTATTTCCCTTTCTTGCGCACGCCAGTCGATCGACCTGAGATACGCGTCGCGGTCCGGATCCGTCATCCCTTCGGGCGTGCGGAAGAGGACGGTATTGAAGATCACTCCGCTGAATTCGTTGTCGAGCGTGATATTGATCCCCGGCGTGTCGCGCCAATCAGCTTCACTGCTGAAGCGGTATCTGAAATTCGAGGGATTTCTCGCGTTCATCCGCTCGCTGGCAATGACGATCTGCAGGCTGGTGTCAGGCTCGAAGCGGCGGAACTCTAGGTAGACCCGGTTCTCGCCCGCGCCAAACATCCGACGTAGGGCGCAGCTATCGTCGTCGTAATCGAGGGTCCACGCGGAGCTCGGCGCAAAGTCCTCGGCTGCCGCGGGGCACGCGATAAGGGCGGACAATGCGGCCGCGATGGCGAGCGAACGGACTGCCATGCTCGACAACCCGATTCGCTATTCCTGCTCCCTCGTCGGGGCGACGTTGCGGGACTTGATGTACCACTTGCCGTCGATCTTGACGAGATCGTCGACCCCCTGTCCGGCCGCCGCCATTCTGGGTGCGGTCGGGCTGTTGAGCGCCCCTCCGGTGCCGAACACGGTCTGATGATAATAGTGGAACCGGGCGGTGTCCGGCCCGGTGAATTCGAGCCACGGGTTCATCGTGAAGTGGTGCATCTTGCCGATCGTCTCGCCCGCCGCGCGTCGCGTATCCTGCCCGGCGACCAGATCGGTGATCATCTTCCTGAGCGCCGCATGGCCTCTGACCTGGCCGAACGCGCCGTCCGGAGTGAAGTTGGCGGCATAGGCCTCGGCGTCGTAGTGATCGAGCGAGCGGTCGTAGCGCCACATCAGCGCCTCGATCGCTTCGCGGTCGGCGAAGTGCTGCGCCAGCGCATCGCCGCTAACAGGTGCCGCCGCCTGCGGTGCCGGGGCCGCCGGTAGCGTCGCCGGATCCCAATGCTCGTCGGCCTTGCCGTCCACGAAGCGCCAGGTGTCGAACCAGGTCGTGGTGTAGTTCTGGCTCGGGTCGTCG